>Ga0210406_10005058_pt1 | contig 13931 bp, 13 predicted proteins | sample IncBWC30MmetaG_FD_155454 | JGI IMG/M metagenome (GOLD analysis project Ga0210406, IMG submission 155454) | Forest soil microbial communities from Barre Woods Harvard Forest LTER site, Petersham, Massachusetts, United States - Inc-BW-C-30-M | ecosystem: Environmental > Terrestrial > Soil >... | reverse complement strand
GCCCCTGTGGCGCAATCCCCATCGCCAGCAGATCATCATTTTCAAACCACCCTACGACACGTCGCTGCCAGATTATGTGAAGCGCGTGATCGCGCTGCCGGGCGAAACGGTGGATGTGCACGATGGGGCCGTGTGGATCAATGGCAAAAAACTCGAAGAGAACTACACGATTGGGCACACCGAGCCGCCGTCAAAATCCAGCCTGATCGGAAATTTTCCCGGACTGCCCTACACCGTGCCGGAAAATTGTTATTTTGTGATGGGCGACAACCGGGAGAATTCTCTCGACAGCCGATATTGGGGGTGCGTGCCAAGAAATGATATTCTCGGCACGCCGGTGATCATCTATATGTCGCTGGATGCGCCGAAAGATGCGTGGAACGGAGATATTGGAGCGCGGTTTCTCGCATACGCCAATGCATTGATCCACCCGGGAACTGTGCGCTGGCGTCGATTGTTCCATGTGTTCTAAGCTGTACAGGTTCGGCACCGCCGAATAGCCGGACCGTTCGCCGAAAACGACTCATGTTCACCCGCAGCACGTCATGGGACGGGTGATACGTCCCTGATGGCCGCCCACCGCTTGCAGGGACAGAGCCGCCAAGAATCACGAATCTTCGTTGCGATACAGAAGCAATCTGAAGGCAGCCGACCATGAAATACGCTGACGCTGGAGTGAACATTGCCGTGGCCGACGATGCCAAGCAGCGCATCCGCCATTTGGCCAGCCACACCTTTACGCCTGCGGTGCTGGGCGGGATCGGCGGATTCGGCGCGCTCTTTGCTCTCGATATCCGGAAATGGAAAGAGCCGGTGTTGGTGTCGAGCGCGGATGGCGTGGGAACCAAGCTGAAAGTGGCGATGTCCATGGGCGTGCACTCCACGGTGGGCGGCGACCTGGTGAATCATTGCGTGAACGACATTCTGGTGCAGGGCGCGGAGCCGCTTTTCTTCCTGGACTACCTGGCGATGGGCAAGCTGGAGCCCAACGTGGTCGAACAATTGATGGATGGCATGAGCCGGTCGTGCCGCAAGGCGGGATGCGCGCTGATTGGGGGAGAAACCGCGGAGATGCCGGGATTTTATGCTCCCGGGGAGTACGACCTGGCAGGCTTCATCGTCGGCGTGGTAGAGCGGAAAAATATTTTGACCGGCAAAGGAGTGAAGCCGGGAGACACGTTGATTGGGTTGCCCTCCGCGGGGCTGCACACCAACGGTTATTCGCTGGCGCGAAAACTGGTGTTTGATGTTGCCAAGTTGAAGAACGATACCTACGTGGCGGAAGTGGGAAACAAGATTGGCGCGGAATTGCTGAAGCCGCACGTGTGCTACGTGCCGGCAGTGAAAAATATTCTGGCGAAAGGTTGGGCCTCGGCACTGGCGCATATCACTGGCGGCGGGATTCCGGGGAATCTGCCGCGCGTGTTGCCCAGCGGCGTGAAGGCCGTTATTGATCTGGAGTCCTGGCCGATTCCCTCGATCTTCAAATATTTGGCGAAAGTCGGCGAGATCGATACGGATGAGTTGCTGCAAGCGTTCAATATGGGGATTGGGATGATCGTGATCGTCCCGTCGGCTTATGTGAAAGAAGCGGAAGCGGACTTGAAGCGGCGGCGCGAGAAGTTCTATCGCATTGGGCGCATTGAAAAGGGCGACACCGGCAAAGCGCGGGTCGTCTATTCCGGCTCGCTGAATTTGTAGCTTAACCCTTCCCGGCGGGAGATTTCCTCTTCCTGCTCCAATACCACCACTGGCATTTCTCAGCAGGCAGGCGAGGATTGCGCGCCTGGGCCACAGCCGCTTCGAAACTGTCCAGGACGCACGGATCCATGCGCGCGCCTCCAAGCCGCTGCAGGCGCTCATACATTTTGATGGGCTTTTGCTTGGCGAGTTGCGGGACAGATCTAATACCGAGTCGCTCGAAGTCCTTGAGCATGGCGGGACCGATGGAGATGAGGTCTTTGAGTTGGCGCTGGGAAGGTGCGGGCATTGGACGTCTCCTTGTTTTGCCTTCTCTTCGCTTCAGAGTAACAAATCTACCGCGACGTGCTGCCGGGCTCAAGCGTTTTTTGGGAGTACGGTGGTTCGGCACCGCTTCCAATCTCCCGAGTCGCTGTTGTGGCTAGCAGCACCCCGGCTATCGAGCGGAACGGCCCGGGATCTTCGCAGATTGGGTCCCTCGCGACTGCGCTGGCTTTTTCGGTTGCTGCGCGAAGCAGGCCTGCCGCTGCGGCGAAGCGTTTGGAGCATCACTCCAGATGTGCTAGCTTTTTTAGTTTATGAACAAGTGCATAGGCGTGCTGTTAAGCGGCCGCGGCTCCAATTTTGAGGCGCTGGCGGAAAGCGTTGCCGCGGGACGGATTCCCAACGCGGAGATCGCGATTGTCATCAGCAACAAACCGGGCGCGCGCGGCTTGGAGCTAGCCCAGTCGCGAGGCATTGCGACGAAGGCGATTCCCTCGAAGGGCCTGGAGCGTGAGGCTTACGATCGCCAGGTCGTGGCTATGTTGCAGGAATACAAAGTTGAACTCGTGTGCCTGGCGGGGTACATGCGGCTGTTGTCTCCCTATTTTGTGGCCGCGTATCCGCAGCGCATCTTGAATATTCATCCCGCGCTGCTGCCGTCGTTTCCCGGGCTGGAATCGCAGAAACAGGCACTCGACTACGGGGTGAAAATCGCCGGATGCTCGGTGCACTTCGTGGATGAAAATCTTGATGCCGGGCCGATTATTCTGCAGGCGGCTGTGCCGGTCGAGGATGGCGACGATGAGCATACGCTCGCGGAGCGCATACTGAACGAAGAACACAGGATTTATAGCGAAGCGGTGAAGTTCGTTCTCGAAGGGAATTACCGGATTGAAGGCCGCAGGGTGCTTCGCGGGAAATCCTGATCCCCACGGATTGTAAGATTTGAAAAGAAGGGTCGGTATGCCGGAAGCCAAATTCAAGCCCGTTGAACAACAGCTCGCCTATCTGAGAAAAGGCGTGGCGGAAATCATTCCTGAAGAAGAGTTGAAGCAGAAGCTCGCCAACTCCTTGCAAACGGGCAAACCGCTGCGCGTGTACCTGGGCGTGGATCCCACGGCGCCAGACATTCATCTTGGCCACACGGTGGTCTTGCGCAAATTGAAACATTTTCAGGATATGGGGCACACCGCGATCTTCATGATCGGGGATTTTTCCGCGATGATCGGTGACCCCACTGGACAATCGGAGACGCGCCCACCGCTCAGCCGGGAACAGGTGGACGCGAACGCCAAGACTTATTTGGAGCAGGTTTACAAGATTCTCGATCGCGAGAAGACCGAGGTGCGCTACAACAGCGAATGGCTGGGGAAAATGTCCAGCTACGAGGTAGTGCGGCTGTGTGCGCATTACCGGCTGGCGCGCATGTTGGAACGCGAGGACTTTCGTTCGCGCTTGGACAAGAATCTGCCGATTGCCGTTCATGAGCTGCTGTATCCGCTGCTGACGGCTTACGACGCCGTGATGCTGCGCTCGGACGTGGAGCTGGGCGCTACGGAGCAGAAGTTCAATATTCTGGTGCACCGCGAAATTCAGCGCGAGTACGGCGTGGCGCCGCAGGCCGCCGTGACCCTGCCGATTCTGGTGGGGCTCGATGGCGAGCGGAAAATGTCGAAGAGCCTGGGCAATTACGTCGCGATCACGGAAGCGCCGGAGGAAATGTTCGGGAAGCTGATGTCGATTCCGGATGAGGTGATGTGGTCGTACTACGAACTGGTTACCGATCGCACGCCGCAAGAGATCGCGGCGCTGAAGGAACAAGTGATGAGCGGCGCGCTGCACCCGATGGACGCGAAGATGCGGCTGGCGGAAGAGGTCGTCTGCGGGTTTCATGGCGTCGAAGCAGGGCGCAAAGCAGCGGAAAATTTCCAGCGCGTGTTCCGGGATCGGCAAGCACCAACGGAAGCTCCGGTCCAGAAGATTCCGGTTGGTCCGCCGAGGAAACTAACCGCACTGCTCACGGCGTTGAAGCTCGCGCCGTCGAAGAGCGAAGCCGAGCGGTTGATCAAGCAACGCGGCGTAGAAATTGACGGAGTTTGCGTGGACGATCCGCGCAGGGAAATTGACCTCGCGAAGCCGGGTGCATTCCTTCTGCGCGCGGGGAAGAAGAAGTTTGTGAGGCTTGTTGTCGAATAGCGGCGGCCTCCCGCAATTGTCATTGCGAACCCCGTTCGCATTCCAAACCGGGGTGAGAAATCTGCTTGTTCCCCGGGCGTTTTGCGAAAAGCCGATCCCCCGCTTCGCCGGGATGACAACGAATTATGGTTTGTCCGAAGAGATTCAGTTTAGGATTTCTGAAACCAATTGGAGAACGTATTCCGCGATGGCGGGTGCTGCGGTGAGTCCGGGAGACTCGATGCCCACGAGCTGGATTACACGGGGCACTTCGCGATCCGGTTCGATGACGAAGTCGGCGATGCCGTGTCCATCAGGGGGCACGAGCTTGGGACGCAGGCCGGTGTAAGCCAGGTGCATGTCCGGTGCCTCAATTTCCGGAATCAGGTTTTTCACATCGGCGGCGAATTCAGGAATAGTCATGCGCTCGCGCTCGTAGTTTTCCTTGGATTCGACGTAGCACGCCGTTGGTCCCACGAGCGTGGTTCCCCAAAGCGTTTTTGTGAAGTGCAGCCCCAGGGTGAGGCCACCGCTGTGCGGCATGGGATAGACGAGATTGTTGACCAGCGCCGCTTTCGCGCCGCGTAACTCGCAGTATTCGCCACGCACCGGATAAATCTTCCACGGGCGCGGTCCGAGAAGTTGTGCCACCTCGTCGGCATAGAGACCAGCCGAATTGATCACGCAACGCGCGGAGATTTTTTCGGTCTGGGAGTCTTCCTCGTCGCCGATGCGCAAGCCAACCGCAACCGAATCGTTTTGCGCTTCGAGCGACTCAACCCTGGCGTGATTCAGCAGGTTCGCGCCCTGGCTCTCTGCGATACGTGCCAAGGCGCGAATCAGTTCTTCGGCAGAAACGATTCCCGTGGAAGGTACATCGAGCGCAACATACCCGCGCACGTGCGGTTCCCGAGCGCGAATGCCGGCCGCGTCCAACCACCGCAAGCCTTCGACACCGTTCTCCTCTCCCTTTTTCTTCAACGCCTGCAGCGCCGGCTCTTCCTCCGCATTTTTCGCCACGATGATCTTCCCGGTAGTTCGGTGAGCGACGTTATGCTTTTCGCAGAACGCCTTGGTCACGCGGTTTCCCTCGACGCACAGAAGAGCCTTCAAGGAGCTGGTCGGGTAGTAAATGCCAGAATGAATGACGCCACTGTTGCGTGAGCTGGTGGCCATGCCCATTTTGGGGCACTGCTCCACCAAAAAAATATCTTGCCAGCGGCGGGAAACAGCTTCGGCAATGGCGCAACCAACCACTCCGCCGCCAATGATCAGAACATTGGCCAGGTCCATAACCGTCAAGCATACAACGATTGCGCAGCTAGGGGATTGCGACTATTCCTCGTGGCCGATCTCATCGAAGAAGGGTTTGCAGGGAACCAGCTTGGCCTGCGTACCATCGTGCACCGCAAACTTTGCCACCTTCGATTCCTCGTAGCCATTTTTCCAGAGTGAGGCGCTGCCGTACTCGCCGTCCTTATTCAACGCGTAGAAGTACAGGTGGAAGGTGGCGAGCTTTTTCTTGTCGCCATTGTAGTTTCGCACCACGCGCCCCATGGCTTCCAGACAGGCCTCGGTTGGCTTCACGCCGCGTCGCATCTGTTCAACAATGGTGTGCCCGCCGGAAATCTTGATATTTTCCTCACCCTTTCCGGTGGAGCCCGCGCCGCCAACATCGCCGTCTACGTACAATCCCGCGCCGATGATGGGCGAATCACCCACGCGCCCGGGTATTTTCCACGCCAGCCCCGAAGTGGTGGTAGTGCCGCCAACCTCGCCCTTGGCATTCACCGCCAGGCAATTGATGGTGCCGGTGATGGGATGGGCGATGCGGTGCTCGGCGTAGGCAATTTTCTCGGCGTCACCATCGAAAAGAAGGGACAGGTGCTCCTTCCACTCGGGACTATCGATGCCGGGCCGCCAGTTAAAATCGGTCTTGGCCTTCCACGCGAGCCAGACCTTGCGGGAATGTTCCGTGAGCAGATTCAACTCCTCGAATCCTTCGGCCACCGCAAAACGCCGCGCGCCATCGCCAACGATCATCACGTGATTGGTGCGCTCCATCACGGTCTTGGCGAGGCGGGACACGTTTTTGATCTTTTGTACGGAGGCAACGCTTCCACACCGGTGCGTGGGACCGTGCATCACGCTGGCGTCCAGTTCCACGACTCCTTCTTCATTTGGCAGGCCGCCGTATCCGACGGAATCATCATTGGGATCGTCTTCAACAACTGTCACCGCGGCGACCACAGCGTCCAGCGAGTCGCCGCCACTTTTCAGGATGTCCATGCCCTTCTGTAACGCGTTAACGCCGTTCGCCGAAGAGATGATCACCGGCCGCGCTGCGGTGGATTCCGCCGCAGGCATGGCCGCGCCGGGAGCGGCCTCCGGCAAGGATTTTCCGAACAGGCCGCTGGCGGAAGCCAGCGCGCTACCAGTCAATGTGGTGAAAAAGAACTTGCGGCGAGACCAGAGATCCATCGGGATACCCCTCCAAAGAATCAAGACGAGCCGAGTTGCACTGTAAGCGAAAAGGCAGGGAAAAGAAACTCTCAGACGAGCGTTTGTGCGCCGCTAGTCCGTGCCGCCGAGAGGCAAGAAGTATTGTGTGCCTTTGACCGGTTCCTGTAGGCGGCGAAGGAGCTGCTGCAGATCGTCGCTGCGTTCGACGAAATCGATCTCGGAGGTGTCAATGACCAGCAAGTCCGCGCCGGCATAGCGAAAGAAAAAGTGTTCGTAGGCACGAGCGACTTCTTCCACGTATTCAGGCGCGATCTGTTTTTCTTCCTGGGCTTTTTTCTTGGCAATGCGCGCGCGCAGCACTTCCGGCTTGGCTTGCAGGTAGATCACCAGGTCAGGCTCGGGAAGTTCCGCGGTGACCGACTCGTAGTAGCGTTCGTAAAGTTTCAGTTCCGGGTCATCCAGATTGAGGTTGGCAAAAATGCGGTCTTTTTCCATCAGGAAATCGCTGATGACCGGGCCGGGCGCTTCTGCCGACATGCCCTCGCGGATACGCTTCTGGCGCTCAATCAGAAAGTACATTTGCGCGCGGAAGGCAGCGCCGCGTTTCGCGGCATAGAAATCCGCCAAAAAGGGATTGTCTTCGCAGTCGTAAATGCGCCGGGCATGCAAACGCTCCGCCAGGATGCGGGCAAGCGTCGTTTTACCCACGCGCAGCGGGCCCTCGATGACGATAAATCGCGGTGGCTGCGAGCCGCTTTGCGGCTTGAGAGCTCGTTTCGTCGAAGAAGATTCCGATGGCGCCATTTTTTCTCTCGGGCGAAGCTTGTCTCCCTCAATTGCGGGGCAGTATAGCAGGAGTTTCGCGCACATACTGTGAGCGCTGTACCAGCTTAGTACTAAAGTCCCAGGACTCGGGAGGGGTCAGAGGGCAGTAAAGGTACCAGCAAAAAATGTGACCATTGGGCCAGTGACCCCTGTTCCGAAGTACAGTAGAGTAGTCGTGGTTGCAGCGTACTGAGCATCTTTTCTTCTGCGACCTGAGGGGGTGCTTCATGGTCTTCGCCGCAATCGCGCTAGTCTGCTGTGTGACAGCCTTCCCGAATTCCTCTAACGCTTCCAGCCCCACGCCTGCGGTTGCTTCATCCGACGCTCCCACGCCTGCGGTGAAGGTGGAAAAGGTGCAACCAGCGCGCCCCGACGCGCCGATTGCCAAGAACGTTTCTGCCATCAGCTCGAATGCGGATGATGGCTCCCCTGAGAGTTCAAGTTCAGAGAGCATTACGCCAGGGAGCCAGCCGTTTTCGAATGCTGCCATCAAGCCTGCAATTCACGGAACCTACGAGACCGCGCGGCAACGAAAGATTTGGTACGGATTGGTAGCCGCGAGCAGCGGAGCAGCAGCGTTTGACGCCTGGACGACGCGGCGCGCGGTGTCGGGAAACTACGGTATAGAAGGTGATCCGCTATTGCGGCCGTTTGCCCATTCGAATGCGATTTACGCGGCAACGCAAGTGAGTCCCGCGGTTATGGATTATCTGGGTCACCGCATGATGACGAGCAACCACCAATGGATGAGGAAATTGTGGTGGGTGCCGCAGACGGCGGGCATGGGATTCTCTCTCGGCGCCGGCATTCACAACTATGGTCTGGTCCCATAGTAATTACGGAAGCAATAAACAACCCCAACCACAAGCGAATTTCTTCGCATCGCCCCGTTCCTTTCAGCGCCTAATGCGATATAGTGGGGCTACCCTGTCTGTAGGTGTTATCCGCCTTGGCACGTCCTTGGGAACTTTGTTCCGGCAGACGGGATAAGCGTGGGTACCCTATCTGAAGCAGGCCGGAGCGCCGTGGGGGCGCTGGCTGGAGGGCAGAGTCATGGCGATGAGAAGGCCAATTTTGGGTGCATTGCTGATGATGGCGATCGCCTGCGCCGTGCGCGCGCAGGACGGGAATTCGACCGACAATTCTGCGAAAGATTCAGGGACCAGCGTGGCGGCTTTGGGAAGCAGCCCCGTCGCGCAAGTGAATTTGTCTGCCGCCGCGGGAGATGCCATGCGGAGTTTTGCGTTGGCTACGCCGGCACCAGCGAGCGCAAATGCCAGTGCTCGTCCTGCTGATCCTGGAGCGGCACCGGCGCGACCAAAGTATGTGTTTGGCGAACGGGATGACTACCGCTGGCAGCTGGCGGTAGGCGTGGAGTTCTTCCGGTTCCAGTCCAATGTATTCAATGCCAGCATGGTCGGATTGAACACCACGGTGAGCTATTACACCAACGACTGGTTCGCCGTGGAAGGAAACCTGGTCACAGGTTTTGCTCCCACGATCTACGACCGCGAACACGTAAAGTATTTTGGCGGGGCCGGTGGCGTTCGCATAGGCACACGTAAGGCGAGATTTGAGCCTTGGGGCCACGCATTGCTGGGCGGCGGACACCTGCTGCCGCAAACGGCGGGCCACGGCAAAGGGGCGCTAACAGTCACAGCAGGAATCGGCTTGGACTACCGACTACACGCGCGGCTGTCGCTGCGTGCGGAAGCCGATTACCTGTATAGCCAGTTCTTCTCGCAGACGCAAAATAACTTTCAGGGCGTGGCGGCGGTGGTGTTCCACTTCTGAACCGATTTCACCTCGCAACAGTGTTCGTTTCGACAAGCATCGGCCGTTCCAGGCAGCTACTAGGCTGTGTCTGCCAAGTGCCATCCGTCACATCCTTCGTTCTTGCGCGTTGCTACATTCCGCCAAAGGAAGAAGCGCTAGGGGATCAATTCGATTCGCCGCGAGTCGGTCCCCGAATAAAGAGAGCAATTTATGCTGAAAAACGGCGTGATCGTGCTCGACACATTGCTTGCTGTTGAAGCTTTTGTTTCGCGCAGGGAACCACCGAAAAGAAAACAGAAGTAGAGAAGGTGGTAATCAAGCAGACGAGTGCGTCGTCCGGCAAAGAGAGCGATTCGGTGGTGCAACAGCGCATCAGCAATATCGTGACGTACATCGAAACACTGCAAGAAAGTAAGGCTCGCGGTCTGGCAGGCTCTGGACGTCAGGAATAAGAACCATTTCTTTCTGTCGTTTCCTTTTGCGGACACTCGCGGGGGGCGCGCGGCTTGGGGCTTAGGGTAAAATCGAGGAGGCCGCAACCCGGTTGTGCGGAGATCGGAAATGAATGCAAGTCGCAAAGTGCTGGCGCCGACGCTTTTGTCGAGCATGCTGATCCTGCTTACTGCTGTAACCCTGATCGCACAAAACCCACCGGAGTGGACCGAGCCGTTTCCGCCGGACAAGGTGGCCGGAAACATCTACTATGTCGGCAGCAAAGGACTCGCGGCTTTTCTGATCACCACGCCGCAGGGGCACATTCTGATCAACAGCAATCTGCAGGAGTCGGTTCCACAGATTCAGGCCAGCGTCGAAAAACTCGGCTTTCACTTCAGCGATGTGAAAATCTTGCTGATCAGCCATGCGCACTTCGATCATTGCGCCGGGAGCGCGAAAGTCAAGGAACTCACGGGAGCCAGCTACATGGTGATGGATGCGGATGTGCCGGTCGTGGAAGCGGGAGGGAAGCGCGATTTTCAGTATGGAGGCTCGCAAGACACCTGGTATCCCGCAACAAAAGTTGATCGCGTACTGCACGACGGCGACGAAGTGAAATTGGGCGACACCGTGCTGGTGGCGCATCTTACGCCCGGGCACACGAAAGGAACGACCACGTGGACGATGAAGGTGAGCGATGGGGGAAAGATTCGCGAGGTTGTGATTGTGGGCAGTCCCAACGTCAACCCGGGATACAAATTGGTTCACAATGCGGCGTACCCGAACATTGCGACGGACTACGAACGCACCTTTCGCGTGCTGAATGCTTTGCCGTGCGATGTATTTCTGGGAGCGCATGGCAGCTACTACGACATGGAAGCGAAGTTCGCGCGCTTGAAGCAAGGGCAGGCGAATCCGTTCATTGATCCGGATGGCTACAAGAGCTACGTGGCGGAGAGAGAGCAAGCGTTCCGCTCCGAACTGAAGAAGCAATCCGCCCCGAATAACTAGTGAATGAACCCGAGAAGAAAATTTTGTACCTCGGGAATTCCTGCGAATATTGGCCCACGGATGTTAAGGAATCGTAAAGATCTCAAGATGTCGCCTCTAGGGGTTACATGGAAATATTTGTTCAGCCTAATCGATTAATTGAGCGTTAGAAGCGGGCTTGAGAAGAAACTTCCCCTCCTGTGAATTCGTCTAAATAAACAACAAAGCGAAAAACTTTCCGCGCGCAGGATGCTTTGTGGTTAGCTCCTCAGCCGGGAAAGAACAAAAAGGAGCGTTACATGAAGATGTCGAAACTTTCGTTAGCAATTCTTGGTGCGGCCTTCCTGTTTTCAACGAGTGCTTTCGCGCAGAATGAAAACAAAGGCAAACTGTCAGTGCCGGAGACGATTACGGTAGAAGGCAAACAACTCCCCCCGGGCAACTACAAGGTTGAGTGGGAGGGAACGGGCCCGAACGTTGAAGTGAAGATCCTAAAGGGAAAAGAAACCGTAGCCACGGCGCCGGCACGCCTGGTACAGGGACCGACTAAGGCCGCCGTAGACTCTTACGCCATAACCAAACAGCAAGACGGCAGCCGAGTATTATCTTCGATTTACTTCGGCGGAAAGAACTTTAGCTTGGAAATCGGGCAGAGCTCAGCGCAGACCACTCCGACAGCCGACGCGTCAACGCGGTAACCGACACTAACAAATCGCTTAGTCACTGATCGACAGCCAGGGCCTCGTACGAGGCCCTGGCTGTTTCTGAAGCGGAATTGCGTCTCCCGCGTCTAACCTAGAGTTCTCACCGGGGTGTGGGTCCGTGAGCCTTCTGGAGACGCCTGGATGTGGCGCCCCAGGTAAATGTGTGCCGGGTTACCCGGTTACCTGTCCGCAAAGGAGAATCAACGTGAAAAAACTGTTGGCCATTTCATTGGGTACGTTGTTGCTTGCCGGATTGGCGGTACTCGCGCCCGCCGGATATGGCGCCCCGCAGGCGCCGTCGTCCGCAGACAAAACTACGCCCAGTTACGACATGAAGGCGCAGGCAGCGCTGGATTTGCAGGATTTGCAGAAAAAGATCGTGGGGCTGGCCGAAGCGATCCCGGCGGACAAATACACCTGGCGTCCGGAGACTGGAACGCGCTCGGTCAGCGAACTGTTCCTGCATATCGCTGCAGCCAACTACAACATTCCGACCATGATGACCGGCGTGACTCCCGCGCCGGGATTCGAGGGCAAGGGCTTTGAAAAATCAACTGCCGACAAGGCAAAAGTTATCGAACAGTTGAACAAATCGTTCGCCTACGCCATCGCGGCAGTGAATAACATGTCCAACGCGGATTTCGCAAAGCCGGAAAAGAAACTGGGGCCCGACGCGAATGACGGCGACGTGGTGTATCTGATGGTCGTGCACATGCACGAGCACCTCGGACAGTCCATTGCTTACGCGCGAATGAACAGCATCACGCCGCCCTGGACGGCCGAAGCGGAAAAGAAGAATCCCAAGGCCGCCGCCACGGAATAAGACGAAATTCAGCGCAAGCTCGGTCAGGAGTTCCACGAATCCTTCGGATTTTCCGTCTTCAATGTGCGCCCGATGAAGAGGCCATCGGTGCTGAAGCTCTGGAGCGCCGCCATAGCGGCGCCTTGGTTTCGCTGGCACGAAGGATGGAGCCGGGGCCGAACTTTTTGTTCGGGAAGGTTGGCTTGGGCGTGATCAAATTCCATGGACTATTCCGCGTTTTGCACAGCGTCCACAGGGGTGTGGAAAGCTCCGAAAAAAAGTGTTTGGCCCCACTTGACATATTTTAGTCTTATAGTAAGATTACAAATGGTTCGGCACTTCCTAAAAGTGTGGGACCGTGCAGGGGATTCACAGTCGGGTCTGAAGTACTCCAAGGAACAGATCCTATAGTGAGGCGCCTTATTAGCACAGGGTAATTCATGTTGAGCTTCGCGCGAAGCCGCTAACACCAAGCGGCTGTGCCCGGCGCTCGACGCCGGGTTTTGTATTTTATGGGGGCTTTTTGGCGGTTGTAAGCCAGGGAGACTTCATAATCGGCCCTCCGGAAGGAGGGCGTTCCGACCTAGTCGGGACCCCTGATGGGATCAGGGATACACGTTCTTTGACAACAGAAAGGTTGGCACGTTCCCGCCGATAACTCTGGACGGATTACGGTCCGTTTGGGGGATTGAGGGTGGGGACGATTACAAGTTCTGCTCGAGATGTTGAGCAGTACTGTGGATAACAAGGCGAACTCATAGCAAGCGCTTGTGGAATCCAGGGTCGACAGTCCCGGCGCCGAGCAATCGGACCACGGAATAATGGACCTGGAGGAAGCAGGGCGTACGAGTTGAGGAAAGTTGCAGTTTAGCCACTGCAGCGAGCGAAGAGATGCGCAAGCAAATCGACGCACCACAACAGACGACGTATTGGGTGAGTTTTATGATTAAGCTACTAAGAGCGTACGGTGGATGCCTTGGCGCTAGAAGGCGATGAAGGACGTGGCAAGCTGCGAAAAGCCTCGGGGAGCCGCAAGCAGGCTTTGATCCGGGGATGTCCGAATGGGGAAACCCAACGGGATGAACTCCCGTTACAGCCGGCTGAATACATAGGCCGGTGTGAGCTAACTCAGGGAAGTGAACCATCTCAGTACCTGAAGGAAAATAAATCACAGAGATTCCGAAAGTAGCGGCGAGCGAAATCGGAACAGCCCAAACCCATGTGTTTACACATGGGGGTTGTAGGACCGCATAAGTAGAGTTACCAAACCGGACACTACGCGAACCTGCTGGAAAGCGGGGCCGAAGAGTGTGACAGTCACGTAGCGAAAAGTGTACCGGACTCGAAGCGGCATCCTGAGTACCACGAGACACGAGAAATCTCGTGGGAAACTGGGGAGACCACTCTCCAAGGCTAAATACTCTCTAGCGACCGATAGTGAACCAGTACCGTGAGGGAAAGGCGAAAAGCACCCCTGCGAGGGGAGTGAAATAGAACCTGAAACCGTATGCTTACAAGCAGTCGGAGGGCCATGCATGGACTTCGGTCCATGAAAGCCTGACGGCGTGCCTCTTGCTTAATGAGCCGGCTAGTTATTCTTACGTGCAAGGTTAAGCGCAAGCGAGCCGTAGCGAAAGCGAGTCCGAATAGGGCGACAAGTACGTAGGAATAGACGCGAAGCGGGATGATCTACCCTTGGCCAGGTTGAAGGTCGCTTAACCGCGACTGGAGGACCGAACAGGTGTGAGTTGAAAATCGCTCTGATGAGCTGAGGGTAGGGGTGAAAGGCTAATCAA
>Ga0210406_10005057_pt1 | contig 13931 bp, 13 predicted proteins | sample IncBWC30MmetaG_FD_155454 | JGI IMG/M metagenome (GOLD analysis project Ga0210406, IMG submission 155454) | Forest soil microbial communities from Barre Woods Harvard Forest LTER site, Petersham, Massachusetts, United States - Inc-BW-C-30-M | ecosystem: Environmental > Terrestrial > Soil >... | reverse complement strand
CATCAAATCGAGCGCCGCGTCGGTCAGGCGCTTCTTCATGTCACTTACTCTTGGCATACAAGCAGAATAACGATATAGACTAATCAGTCAACTATTTTTAAACTTTTTTTAGTCTCTCGTCTGTAGCTTCGCGAGAGATTTGTCCCGAATCGTTCGGAAGCCTGTTTCCTAAAAAAAAAGATCGGATTTGGAACTTTGGAAGTCCCGAAGCGCTCGACATTAATTCGAAGGACGTGGCCAAGGAAAAGAGCGGCACGTAAGATCGATGATCGACTGTAGCGGCGCTCATAGAGCGCGATTCGCTACAAAATTTTCGGTGCGAAGCCCGAAACCCCGGTTGTCCGAGACCGTTGGAACGAGGTTGTTGGGTAGTCGGGATTCAAAGATTCAATGTGGCAGAGGTTCACTCAACCCTGCCGCCCCGCACTGAATCGCGACTGCGGGTTACAAGGAATCAAGATCGCAAGGTTGCAATACCGCAAGATCACCAACTCCCCGCCTTGGAGGAAATAGCCATCTTTTGCGATGAGATGACTTCGCCCGCTAGTTCAATCCGTAAACTTCCACCAGGGCGATGCCGGTCCCGTTGTTTACCCCGCGCACGATGGCGGTGTAGTTGCCCGGACTTAAGCTCGTCAGAATCGCTGACTCAAAATTGTTGGTCGGAGCCAGACCACTGTTGATGATCTCTTGCTTGTTCGGCGCATTCATCCAATTGTCGTTGAAAGCGATCACTGCGCCGGTGTGATCGTGCAGTTCCAGCGTTGGATTTTGCAGCGGATTGGTAATGCCGTGTTTTACCAAACTGGGCCCAATCGCGCGCACGATCACTCTCTTTTGGCCGCTGCCGGTGATGATAAAGCCCCCGATCATCACGTTGTTGCCGGTTTGCACGAGCGCACGCGTGGAAATGTTACCGAGCTTCGACCCGGCAGTGGGATCGAGATCATACGCTTCCACCAGCGCGATGCCGGTCCCGTTGTTCACCCCGCGCACGATGGCGGTGTAGTTGCCCGGACTTAAGCTCATCAGGATCGCTGACTCAAGATTGTTGGTCGGAGCCAGACCACTGTTGATGATCTCTTGCTTGTTCGGCGCACTCATCCAATTGTCATTGAAGGCGATCACCGCACCGGTGTGATTGTGTAGCTCCAGCGTCGGATTTTGCAGCGGATTGGTAATGCCATGATTGACCAAGCTGGGTCCAATTGCGCGCACGATTACTCTGATTGGCCCGTTGCCCGTGATGATAAAGCCCCCGATCATGACGTTGTTCCCCGTCTGCACAAAGGCGCGCGTGGAGATGTTGCCCAACAGTGCCTGCAGCTCGAAAGCATTCCGCACTGATTCCGTGATGCTCTCCGAGCCGTTTTGGTAGCCGCTGCGATAATAACCGCGAGCGCGGATGTAGATGTTCACGCCGGTGGGCAAGTTCAAACCTGTCAGGGTCCAGTTGCTCCCGGTCGCCGTGCCGTTGCCCAGGGGAGTGTAGTTCACATTGTCGGTCGAATACTCAAAGGTAACGCGCGTGAATTGCGCGCTGGAGCCGCCGCGCGTCCAGGTAATGGTGGTTTGCGTCACAGCCAGGTTTTGCAGCGCGGCGGTGTCGTTACTCAAACGAGCGAAATAATTGCGCGTCTGCCCGCCAATGCTGGTGAAAAAGCCGCCCGCTAAAATCTTGCCGTCCGCCTGCACCGCAATCGAATTGACAATACCGTTCGCGTTCGGGTCGAACGAATCAGCCAAGCCGGTCGTGGCATCGAGCCGGGCGATGAAATTGCGCGTCTGTCCGCCGATGCTGGTCGCTCCGTTGAAAACGCCGCCCGCTAAAATCTTGCCGTCCGCCTGCACCGCGATTGAATAGACAAGATTGGTCGCGTTCGGGTCGAACGAATCGGCCAAGCCGGTTGTGGCATCGAGCCGGGCGATGCGGTGGCGCGTCTGTCCGCCGATGCTCGTGAACATGCCGCCCGCTAAAATCTTGCCGTCCGCCTGCACCGCGATTGAAAGGATACTACTGTTCGCGTTCGGGTCGAACGAATCAGCCAAGCCGGTCGTGGCATCGAGCCGGGCGATGTTGTTGCGCGTCTGTCCGCCGATGCTCGTGAAACCGCCGCCTGCTAAAATCTTGCCGTCCGCCTGCACCGCGATTGAAAAGACAGTAAAGTTTGCGTTCGGGTCGAACGAATCAGCCAATCCGGTCGTGGCATCGAGCCGGGCGATGTAATTGCGCGTCTGTCCGCCGATGCTGTTCGCCCCGGTGAACTGGCCACCCGCTAAAATCTTGCCGTCCGCCTGCACCGCGATTGAATAGACAAAATTGTTCGCGTTCGGGTCGAACGAATCTGCCAAGCCGGTCGTGGCATCGAGCCGGGCGACGCGGTTGCGCGTCTGTCCGCCGATGCTCGTGAAAGCGCCGCCCGCTAAAATCTTCCCGTCCGCCTGCACCGCGATTGAATAGACAACATTGTTCGCGTTCGGGTCGAAGGCGATGTCGAGCGTGCCGTCCGTGTTCAATCGGGCAATGTTGTTGCGCGCCACGCCCAAAACGGTGGTAAAGACGCCGCCGATGAGAATCTTGCCGTCCGGCTGCACGGCGGTAGCGGTAACATAGCTGCCGACGATGCTGAGATTGAGCGTCTGGTCGAGCCGGCCGTCGGTTTCCAGCCGGGCGATGAAATTGCGCGTCTGTCCGCCGATGCTGGTCGCTCCGTTGAAACCGCCGCCTGCTAAAATCTTGCCGTCCGCCTGCACCGCGATTGAAAGGACAAGATCGTTCGCGTTCGGGTTGAACGAATCTGCCAAGCCGGTCGTGGCATCGAGCCGGGCGAGGCGGTTGCGCATCTGTCCGCCGATGCTCGTGAAAGCGCCGCCCGCTAAAATTTTGCCGTCCGCCTGCACCGCGATTGAATAGACAACATTGTTCGCGTTCGGGTCGAACGAATCAGCCAAGCCGGTCGTGGCATCGAGCCGGGCGATGTAATTGCGCGTCTGTCCGCCGATGCTGGTCGCTCCGTTGAAAAAGCCGCCCGCTAAAATCTTGCCGTCCGCCTGCACCGCGATTGAATTGACAAAACCGTTCGCGTTCGGGTTGAAAACCGTGTCGAGCGTGCCGTCCGTGTTCAATCGTGCAATCTTGTTGCGCGCCACGCCAAAAACGTTGAAAAAGCCGCCGCCGATGAGAATCTTGCCGTCCGCCTGCACCGCGATTGAAACGACGTCATCGTTCGCGTTCGGGTCGAACGAATCTGCCAAGCCGGTCGTCGCATCGAGCCGGGCGATGCGGTTGCGCGTCTGCCCGCCGATGCTGTTCGCCCCGAAGAAAAAGCCGCCCGCTAAAATCTTGCCGTCCGCCTGCACCACGATTGAACGGACAGCATTGTTCGCGTTCGGATCGAACGAATCTGCCAAGCCGGTCGTGGCATCGAGCCGAGCGATGCGGTTGCGCATCTGTCCGCCGATGCTCGTGAATAAGCCGCCCGCTAAAATCTTGCCGTCCGCCTGCACCGCGATTGAATTGACAGTAGCGTTGGCGTTCGGGTTGAAGGCGGTGTCGAGCGTGCCGTCCGGGTTCAGCCGGGCAATGTTGTTGCGCGTGACCGCCCCTCCGCCGTTGGGCGAGAGTGTTGTAAAGTCGCCGCCGAGAAGAATCTTGCCGTCCGGTTGGACGACGACGACGCGAACCGTGCCGTTGGCGTTCGGATCGAAACCATCGAGGGCGGATTGCCCGCGCACCGCCGTCGCGCCGCCCGCCAACGTCAAGCCGACGAGGGCCATCAAACTGAATCGAGCGGACGAGCGTAATCTATTTCCCGCCGAGTTTTTCATTTCTGGGTTTCCCTTTCGGTCCTGACCGCGAGGCTATCTAGACCAGCGGCCCGGTGTCAATCTATTTGCTGGGTCCCATCAGGTCCCGGATGGGATGCGTGCACGGGCTTGGGTGTGATTGACGGAAATGCCCTGTTGCGATTTCTTGAGGACCACGTTTGAAATCCGGCCAACGCCATCCGGATTGCCAGCGGGTCAGATAAGGTGAGCGCCCGCGATTTTACAAGACGGCCTGTTTGAATCGGGTCAATGAAACCAGATTTTCGAGTGCAATGCGTAGTCGGCAATCCGAAAGAAGGAAACAAAGAGATCGTAGTCGATGCGCTCCGAATGAAAGACAATGTTGGAATCGTCCTTGTTTGGGACTGGGGCGTGAAAGACGAAGACGAGGGGGAAATTCCAGTGGATTACACGCAAAATTCGGGGATTCGCGGTTGACTTGTCCCACCAGCGTCGGTCTCCATCGGTCTCCACGCCGGATGCTGAGATTTGAAGGCACGTGACGACGACGCTCTTTGTCTGATCGGCTTCAACGCTTGGAACTTTGGAAGTCGCTAAGTGGGACAACTCTCTCGCGAAGCCACACGTCTTTCTTTTCCTCTTTTTCCTCTTAATGGATTCGTTGTCGCCTCCGAAAAAAGGGCCGTCGGGTAGAACGGGCGCCTCTCTACGTAGTTTTTTGTTGCGCGTCGTTTTTGTAGATTCTAGCGAGGCAGCAATTTCACGCTAATTGTGTGAGCCAGTTGAGAGTTGACCGTTGAGGGTTGAGAGTCGGAACGATGGCGGAGCGGGATTTAAATGCGATTGCTTTTCCGAAGCTCGATGATGAACAGATCGCGAAGATCGGGCGTTATGCCGGCGCTCCACCGAAAAAGTTTCGGGCCGGGGAGGCGCTTTTTCGTTTTGGTGATCGCGATGCCAATTTTTTCGTCATCAAGTCAGGTGAAATCGAGCTTATCGACGAGACTGGCGAAAGGCCCAAGGCGGTCAGGGTCCTGAGCGCAGGAGAATTTACCGGCGACGTTGGTCATCTGACCGGGCACCCGAAGGTGGTGAGTGGCGTCGCCAAATCGGATTGCGAAGTCTATGAAATCTCGGACAAGGCGTTGCGCGAACTTCTAAATCAAGACCCGCAGCTAAGCGATGTCATTCTGCAAGCGTTCATTGCTCGCCGACAATTGATACGAGAGTCAGGGGAGTTCACCGGCCTGCGCGTAATCGGTTCCCGTTACTCGCGCGATACTTTTCGGATCCGGGATTTTCTGGCCAAGAATCGAGCGCTGTTCACCTGGCTCGATTTGGAGGGGGATCCGACGGTGAGCCAAGTGCTGCAGCAATTTGGAGTAACCGAAGCGGACACGCCCATCGTCGCCTGCGCTCACTGCGTCCTTCTGCGCAACCCGTCGAACCGCGAATTGGCGGAGGCGATCGGTATTCGACGGCCCGTGGAACAAACGGTTTATGATCTCGCGATCATCGGCTCAGGCCCGGCGGGATTGGCTGCGGCAGTTTATGCTGCTTCCGAAGGGTTGAATACGGTGGTACTAGAACGCACGGCGCCGGGAGGCCAGGCCGGCAGCAGCATGCGCATTGAGAACTATCTTGGATTTCCAACCGGAATCACCGGCAGCGAGCTGGCTGATCGCGCTGTTCTGCAGGCCGATAAATTCGGCGCCAGGATTTCCATTCCCACGCCGGTGACGAACTTGACCTTCGACAAAGTGTATTCAGTTCTCGGATTGGAAGGCGGCGAAACTGTCGTTGCCAAATGTCTGCTGATCGCGTCAGGCGCGGAATATCGCCGCCTCGGCGTGGAAGGTTGCGATCGATTCGAAGGCCGTGGTGTTTATTACGCGGCCACGGCTAACGAAGTGCAGGTCTGTCGCGGGTCGGATGTTGTGCTTGTCGGCGGCGGCAACTCCGCGGGACAGGCAGCTGTTTATCTTTCCCAGAACGCGTGCAAGGTGTTCCTCTTGATTCGCGGCGATGATCTTTGCAAAAGCATGTCCAGTTATCTTGCTCATCGGATTATGAACACACCAAATATCGAGATCCTTCGCTGCACCACAGTCGAGCGCATGCTTGGCGATGGCCATCTCAGCGCGGTTGAGATCGTAAACAAACTCACGGGCGAAAAGCGGACTCTGCAAACGGCCGCCCTTTTCAGTTTCATTGGCGCGATGCCGCGGACGGAATGGCTGCCGGCGGAGATTGAAAAGGATGAGAAAAATTTTGTGCGCACGGGAATCGCTTTGGCCGATTCACCGCACTGGACGTTGAAGCGGCAGCCGTTTTTGTTGGAAACGAGCCGGCCGGGCGTGTTCGCCGCTGGAGATGTGCGCTCCGACTCAGTCAAGCGCGTTGCCTCCGCTGTCGGTGAAGGTTCAATGTCGGTTCAGTTTGTCCATGAATTTTTGAAAGGGATGTGAAGTGATGTCTGAAGGAACCTGTCCCCATCTTTCCGCGATTACAACGGTCAAGCATGCTCAACGCCGTGAGTGCGCTGAGTGTGTGAAGATCGGCACTCGATGGGTCCATTTGCGCACGTGTCAGAAGTGCGGCGCGACCCTTTGCTGCGACAGCTCGCCAGAGCAACACGCGAGCAAACATGCGCGTGGGAGCGGGCACCCGGTAGTTGCATCGGCGGAGGCCGGCGAGCGTTGGCTGTATTGCTATCCGGACGACGCCTTCGCCGAGTACTAGTCAAATACTTCAGACTGCCCGCACGCGTAACGCTCGTTTTTTGAACGCTTGTTCCAATTGCACGACCACACAGGGGCGCCCGTCCGACAGCCGATTTTTCGTGACTTCAAAAAAAAACTTTTTATCAGAGAGCTGGTCAAACGGGGCGCCGTATGAATCTATCCATCACCGGACTGCATCACGTTACTGCGATTGCGAGCGATCCGCAGCGCAATCTGGATTTTTATGTCGGGCTTCTCGGGATGCGTTTCGTTAAACGCACCGTTAACTTCGACGATCCGACTTCATATCACTTCTATTTTGGCGATGCGCGCGGCACACCGGGAACGATCCTGACGTTCTTTTCCTGGCCGGGCGCGCGCCGCGGGATTCGGGGCACCGGTCAAATTGAAGCGACGGCTTTTGCAATTCCACCAGGCTCCGTCGGCTACTGGCTTAATCGTTTCAAAGAACACCATGTTCCGGCGGAAAAAACGTCGGTGCGCTTCGGAGAGGAAGTTATTCGGTTTACCGATCCTGACGGACTCTTGAGCGAATTAATCGCTTCGGGTCCCGCCGCGGGCTACGAGCCGTGGTCCAATAGCAGCGTGCCGGTCGAGCATTCGCTTCGCGGGTTCCATGGTGTCTCAGTCGCACTGGAAGGCTATGAACAGACAGCCCAGCTACTGACCGAGACCTTTGGCTATCGGTTGGTCGAGCAATCGGGCAATCGTTTTCGGTTCGCGGCACCGAGCGAAGCAGGAGTCGGTAGAATTGTCGATCTGCTATGCAGCCCCGATGGTTCCGCAGGGCGCGTAGCGGCCGGTTCTGTCCATCACATAGCATTTCGTGCCCGCGATGACGAGGAACAGCGGAACTGGCGGCATCGACTCGTCGAGCTTGGATACAATGTCAGCCCGATTATGGATCGAACCTACTTTCACTCAATCTACTTCCGCGAGCCAGGAGGTGTGCTGTTCGAGATCGCGACTGATCCGCCAGGTTTTACGCTGGACGAGAGCTTGGAAGAATTGGGCAATAACTTGCGCGTTCCGCCGTGGCTGGAACCCACACGTGCGCAGATCGAAGAAATTCTGCCGGCCATCAAAGTTCCGGCTAAGCAATGAAGGCGGAGCTGGATTTTGTTCACGAATTCGTGCCCGGTAGTTCGAAGCGGACTCTGCTTCTTTTGCACGGCACCGGCGGAAATGAGCATGATCTAATTCCACTCGGACGCGAGATCGATCCGGCCGCCGCTATTCTCAGTCCGCGCGGCAAAGTTCTCGAAAATGGAATGCCGCGCTTCTTCCGCCGACTCGCCGAAGGGGTTTTTGACGAGGAAGATTTGAAGAGGCGCACGCATGATCTGGCGGACTTCGTGGCCGCGGCAGCGCAGCATTACGAATTCGCCGCCGACAAGATTGTTGCGGTGGGTTATTCGAACGGTGCGAACATTGCCGCTAGCTTGTTGTTACTTCGACCCGAAACACTTCGCGCCGCCATTCTGTTTCGAGCAATGGTGCCGCTCGTACCCGAAAAACTCCCGGATCTTTCCTCTATACGTGTCTGGATCGGCGCGGGAAATCAGGATCCAATTATTCCAACGTCCGAGACTCAGCGCCTTGTCGACCTCCTTCGCAGTGCGCGGGCGGACGTTACGATTCGTTTTGTCAACGCCGGCCACGGCTTAACTAACAATGAAATTGAAATTGCGCGCGACTGGCTGATGAATTTGAAATGATTAAAGGAAGCGAAGTTCGAAAGGCGGATTTTCCTATCGAGCCGCTGCTGCTCGACCGATGGTCGCCCCGGGCCATGTCTGGCGAGGAAATCTCGCGAGAGGAATTGATGCGACTCTTTGAAGCAGCTCGATGGGCGCCGTCCTCATTTAACGCTCAACAGTGGCGAGCTCTTTACGCGCGCCGTGACACCGAGCATTGGACGACCTTTTTCGGGCTACTGGTTGAGGGGAACAAGTCCTGGGCGAAGAATGCAGCCGCGCTCGTCCTGTTTATTTCACGAAAGACGTTCGATCACAATGACGAACCATCGATTACCCATTCCTACGACACTGGAGGGGCCTGGCAGAATTTCGCGCTCGAAGGTTTTCGGCAAGACCTGGTGGTGCACGGAATGGAAGGTTTTGATTATGAACGCGCAAGAATCGAGCTGCGCATCCCCGAGCAATTTCAAATTGAAGCGATGGCGGCGGTGGGCAAGCCCGGACCAAAGGAATCACTTCCCGAAAGATTGCGAGCGCGCGAAAACCCGAATGATCGCCGCGCGGTAACGGAAAGCGTATTTGAGGGACCGTTTCCGTCTCAAACAAAGTAAAAGAACCGCGATGTCATCCCCAAGATCGCCGCAGCGGCCGGGTCAGCTCGTCAATGCGCGATTCCGGCGAGACCCAGACGTGCGGCGTCCGACTGAAGTGCGGTGATAACGTTTGCAATCACATCTTCGAGCGGCATTCGTAATTCTTGCGCGCCGCGAACGATGTCTTCGCGATTAACCGCACGAGCGAAGGCTTTGTCCTTCATCTTCTTTTTCACTGCCGCCAGATCGACTTCGTGGATGCTTCTTGTCGGGCGGACGAGCGCGACGGCAATGACAAATCCGCTTAACTCATCGACCGCGTAGAGAGTTTGTTCGAGCGGCGTCTCGCGCGCCACGCCCGAATAATCTGCGTGAGAGAGGATCGCGCGGCAGATTTCTCCGCTCCAGCCGTTCTGGCGGAGCCAGGCCGCGCCGACAACTGGATGGCCTTCGGTTGAGCTCTGTTCCAGATTCGGATGCCGCTCGTAATCCATGTCGTGCAAGAGACCGACTGATTCCCAAAGATCAGCATCTTCCCCGCGCAGTTGGGCAAAATGTTTCATTGAATCCGCGACCGCGTAGCAATGTTTTCGCAGGCTCTCAGATTTGACCCATTCGTGCAAAATGGTGAGAGCGCGATCAGCGAGAGGCATACAAAAGAATCGACGGTGAATCAGAGAACGTCCAACCCGCCTACGCTGAAAGCGCCGGAGTCGGGCGTTACCATCGAGAGAGACTGAACAGATTACGAACGTAAGCTCGCGGCCTCTGGCGGGAGTGCACTTTCGGACGCATCGCAATCGCACCGGGACAATCGGCTCCATAACTTCCGCCATGCGGAATTTATAAAACGCGGGAAGAATCGGGTGGTAAAGAGTTCTCGATTAGCGACCGTCCATTAAATGGCAACGGAGCGCGACTACGTTCTCGGCACACACGACGAGGAGATCGCAAGACTCGGATTGCAACATCGCGTCTGGCGCCCGGTCGTTTTGAATTGCTGGGAGAAGGCTGGTATCACCGTTGGCAGCCGAGTGCTCGATGTCGGCGCCGGGCCGGGTTATGCGACTGTCGATCTGGCGGAGATTGTCGGCCCAACCGGCGAAGTGGTCGCGCTCGAGCGTTCGGGCAAATTTGTTCGTGCCATGGAAAACGCGTGTCGCGCGCGTTCGCTCACGAAGGTGAAGATTTACGAGCTAGACTTGGCGACTGACGATTTGCCGAAAGGCGATTACGACTTTTCCTGGTGCCGATGGGTGCTCTCGTTCGTATCCAATCCGGCGATTCTCATTAAGAAACTCGGCGGCGTAATGCGACAAGGGAGCGTTGCCATCTTTCATGAGTATGCCCACTACGAGACGTGGCGTTTCTTTCCTCCTCTTCCAAACCAATTGCGGTTCCGCCAGCATGTAATCGAAACCTGGCGCGAGTCCGGCGGCGAACCCGATTCTGCACCAGCCTTACCGGCGCTTCTTTTGCAGAACGGCTTCGTCATCCGCTCGGCCGCGCCGCAGATATTTTGCATTCGACCAAATGACGCCATGTGGCAGTGGCCGGCTCAATTCATCGACGTTTATATTCTGCGCTTGATTGAGATGGGCCGAATCGATGAATCGTTCGCCGAGAAAGTGCGCGCTGATTTGGCCGCGGCTGAGAAGAATCCGAACGCGCTGATGATTACGCCGCTCGTTCTGGAAATCGTTGCCGAGAAGACTGATAGCCAGAAGTAGTGGAGAGTCGGTCGTTCCGAGGGCCGCGCGATTCGTGCAAGATCGATGTGTCTGCCGTCGAACTTCGGAAATCATTACGCAAAACGCGCCTTTCCGTTCCCTGAGGGAATCGAAAAGGCGCGATTGAAACAAAACACGTTAGCTCTTAATCCTCGTCGAGGATTACGCGATCAACCAGCATGTTGTCGCCTTCGCCCACGTAGTGAACGTGGACCGGGGCGCCTACTTTGACCCTCGTTTTCACCATCTCTTCGTCAAGGGTCCTACCACTTCTGGTTACGTAGGTAACAGTCTTGCCGTAGCGGTAATGTCTCGGACCGCTGCTTTCCCTGAGCACGATCGCGCTGCCAGGCGTGAACTCGGTCCCTGTTGCTTCCAGACGCCGCGAAGATCCGCCCAAACTCTAACTCAGATAGTCGGGGCGGGGCGGGGCGGCCGTATGGTTTCCTTGAAAAGGGGAAGCGTTTGGTGGGAGGCGAGACTGTCGAGCACCTCCTGGATTTGCGCCACGCTTATCGGTTTCTGCAAGATCGCGATAGCGCCCGAATGGCTCAGAGATAGTTCTTTGGGGCCAATCGCGCCCGAGACCAGAATGATTCGGGCAGCGGGGTCCTTCGCTAAAATGTTGCGGCAAGCCGTCACGCCGTTGAGCCGGCTCATCAGGTAATCCATGACGACGACATCGGGCTTGTGCCGCTCGTAGGCGTGGATGGCTTCCAATCCGGAGGCTACTATCTCCACCACATCGTGTTTGGAACTCTTCACCATCGCGGCCAAAGTGCCGGCGACCGGCTTGTCGTCCTCAGCAATCAGCACGCGCATCGCCTGTTGAGGAGAAAGTTGCATACCAATCACGGCAGTTTTTCGAGCATTTCGCGCCCGGGGTCGGCCCGAGGGGGAAGCAGCGGCCGGTTCGGGCGACTGGAGCGGTCTATCTGCCGATGAGAATCAAGATGCCTGCTGCGAGCGCCAGAATGCCAGTTATGACAACCGGGATCGCGATTGTATGGAAGAGCGTAATGATGCCGACGATGATCAGATAGATTGCCAGCAGCAGCATGCCGAGATTTTTTGTGATGTTTATCATGTGTGCGTTTCGTTAGGTGACGATCTCGATCTTTCATAAACCAGGTGTCACTGTCACGATTAAAAACAAGCCGCGGTTTTGCGGCTAAGACTGAACACATGCCGGATTATAAGCCGACCTCACGCCGGCCGATCGCCATGGCATTTCGCCGGACGGCCGAAGGCGCGACGCAACTATGTGTGCGCTGCAGGGTGCATCCCGATGCGGTTTCGTATTTGTCAATCCTGGCGGCCCTCGCGGCGGCGATTTGTTTTTGGAAATCCGGCCAGAGCCCGTGGCTGTTAATTGTCGCACCGCTATTTTGTTATTTGCGGCTCTGGTTCAACATGCTCGATGGTATGGTCGCGCTCGCCGCGAGCAAAGCTAGTCCGCGCGGAGAAATCTTGAATGATTTGCCGGATCGCGTTTCCGACATCGTGATTTTCGCCGGCGTCGCCCACAGCGGCTCGATGAATCCATTCATCGGATATTGGGCCGCGATCTTCGCTGTCCTGACTGCTTACGTTGGGCTTTTCGGTCAAGCCGTCGGAGTCCAGCGGGAATTTGGCGGAATGATGTCAAAACCGTGGCGGATGGTCGCGCTTCATCTCGGCGCGTGGCTCACTTTTGCATATCGATCTTATGGCGGATCGATTCAATCACTCGGCGGCTTCACGATTCTCGATTGGACATGTCTTATCGTGATCGCAGGGTGTCTGCAAACGGTGGTTGTGCGCTTGAAACGGATCCTCATCGCGCTTCACAATAAAAGAAAATGATGTCGCCGCAGATCGCGCTTCACGATCCCATCTTTCGCGCTTATCTCTGCATCGTTCCGGTCTCACTCGCGATCGGCGGCGCGGTCCTTGGTTTTCTTCGCTGGGGCTTGAAAAAAGAAATCGAATCAATCTGGAAGACGTATTGCTCGTGGCTGATTATGGCCCCGATCGGATTGCTGTTTGTTTTTGCCGGGCGCGTTCCGACCATTGCCGGTGTCACCTTGCTCGCGATTTTCGCATTCAAAGAATTCGCGCGCGCTTCCGGATTGTATCGCGATTGGTGGATGACCGGCGCGGTCTATGCCGGAATTGTGACGGCGGGGGCGGCCTCGCTCATGCCGCATCCTCGCGGGCAGGAGCCGGGCACGGGTTGGTATGGGTTTTTCGTCGCGGTGCCGGTTTTCGCGGTCGCGTTGATTCTCTTGATCCCGATCCTGCGCAATCGCGCGCGAGGCGAATTACAACGGATGTCGCTGGCCATTGTAGGCTTTGTTTACATCGGCTGGATGTTCGGGCATCTCGGTTTCATGGCCAACGCAAGCAACGCCTACGGGTTCATTTGCTACATCGTTTTTGCGACGGAATTGAGCGACGTAACCGCGTTTACGTTTGGCAGATTATTCGGGCGTCATCCGCTCCGCAGCGAAATCAGCCCTGGGAAGACGTGGGAGGGCGCACTCGGCGCACTGGCCGTGTCGCTGCTGTTGCCGTGGTTGTTTCGGTTTTCGTTTCCCTTCTTCGGCGTGTGGCAACTCATTTTGACCGGCTTGATCGTCGGGATCGGCGGACAACTCGGCGATCTCTCCATTAGCGTGATCAAGCGCGACATTGGCACGAAAGACATGGGGGCGACCATCCCCGGACACGGCGGGATCCTGGACCGGATCGATAGTTTGATTTACGTCTCGCCCTTGTTCATGCACATGGTGGGCTATTATTATGGGCTCCGATGAAGCGGTGGCGTTACGATTCCGCGGGCGATCTCGATCAAACGCTGGTTGAGCGGCTTCGCCGATTTCCACGCGAGCCCGACATGCTCGTTTATGGAGTGCGCTCGCTGGCGGCATTGATCATTCGCGCCTGGCTGCGCGCTTATCATCGCTTCGAAATCATCGGCCACGAGTACCTCCGCAGCGACGCGTCCCTCATCATCGTCTCCAATCACTGCAGTCATCTCGACACGCTCTGCCTCCTGGCGGCATTGCCGCTGCGCAAACTGCATCGCGCGTTTCCTGCCGCCGCGGCTGATTATTTCTTTCAAAGCGTGCCGCGCATCTGGATTGCAGCCGTCGTAGTCAACGCCCTGCCGTTTGCGCGTCAAACGCAGGTCCGACAAAGTCTTTCCATTTGTACCGAATTGCTCGCCAATCCTGGAAATATTCTGATCATTTTTCCCGAAGGAACGCGCTCGAGAACAGGCGAGACCCAGAAGTTCAAATCTGGAATCGGCGCGCTCGTAGCAGGACGCGACGTGAGCGTTTTGCCATGTTATCTGGATGGTGCTTTTGACGCCTGGCCGAAAGGCTCGGT
>Ga0210406_10005056_pt1 | contig 13933 bp, 13 predicted proteins | sample IncBWC30MmetaG_FD_155454 | JGI IMG/M metagenome (GOLD analysis project Ga0210406, IMG submission 155454) | Forest soil microbial communities from Barre Woods Harvard Forest LTER site, Petersham, Massachusetts, United States - Inc-BW-C-30-M | ecosystem: Environmental > Terrestrial > Soil >... | reverse complement strand
AACCGTGCCACCGGGACTGGGGCAGCCGAAAGTCAGTCACTGCGGACCTACGAGTTGGATCTGGACGGAGGACGGCCGCAACCGTTAGGCCCTGACGATTTTACTGGATACGATCGGCATTAACGTGACCTGGGAATTTCGTGCAACGCATGACAAGCTAGAATACTACCCATGGTGCCTCGATGGGCTCGCAATACAGACACGGCCATCAATACGATCTGTTCGTCAGCTACAGCTCTCGAGATGTCAATTGGGTACGTCAGTTTTACGACGACTTGCTCGCCGACCTCAATCGTTTTGCGGTGACCGATGTCTATCTTTTTCTCGATAAGGCACGATTGCAGCCTGGACACGTGTGGGAGGAGGAGATCCTCCAATCGGTTGCGGATTCAGCCATTCTGGTTCCTGTTTTGTCGCCACGCTTCTTTGAAAGCGACTATTGCCAGAAGGAACTCAACGAATTTCTCGTGTCGCACGAACTCCGAGCGAACGCACTCGGGATAGGGGCGGCGCATCGAAGCCAGATCTTCCCAATTAAATTGCTGTGCGCTGCTCCATCGGACCACATGCTTGCGAAAGTTCAGGCGCAAGCGTTTTATGCCGAACGGGATAGAATTCCGTATGAATACCTGGCGGGCTCGCTGGAATACCGCGATGCTTTGAGACGCACGGCTTACACGATCGCCCAGGCCCTCGAAACTCTGCCGCCCAAGTTGCGACGACCGGCTGTGTATCTCGCTTCGGACTTCAAACCACACTCAGACCAATTGCGAGCTTCACTGGGTCACACATTCGATGTTCTGCCCGGCAATCCGGCAGAACTCCTCGGACTTGGCCATGAAGAGTTGGAAGCAGCATTGACGCGTGATTTCGAGCGCTGCTTCGTTAGCGTGCACGTGCTAACTGATACGCCGGTGGCCAAGGCTCTGATCGATTTGCAGCTCGCATTTGGCAAGCAAAGCTCGAAGCCGCGCTTGGTGTGGACCCCCGGTACAGCATCGCATGAGGATCTTGCGAATGCGGGTTTTGAATGTAATTTCTCAAACCAGGCAGAAGTAGAGGACCGAATCCGCCGAATCTATGAAAAACCCGTCCAATCGAAGCCCGGTAACGAACGGTTGATTTACTTCATTTGTCCGAATCGGCAGAACAAGACTCGTGCCGAGCGGCTGATTAGCGCACTGGAGGAGGTGGGTATCGACACTTTCCCATCGCCCATTGACGGACCGGCCGACGAAGCGCTGCAAGCGCATGTCAAGGCACTCAATGAACTCGATGGCTGCCTCATCTACTATGGCGCGGTTGAGCGGGACTGGTTCGATGCGACATTCTTGCGGCTGCGAAAGACGATCCGCAAGCGCAATCTGCCCAGCGCGATTTATCCAGCACCACCGCCGACGGAACATAAGATGCAGGATCTTCGTCATTGCGGGATTCCGCTGCTGGACCAGGCCACCGAGGAGCAAGCGGCACGCGCTTTCGCCGCCCTCATGCGCGGTGCTTAGGAAGGCAGCCTGGCTCACATGGAGATCAACCCCGCAAGCAGAGCCGCAGAGCAAAGAGATCGAGGCCAAAAAACCCGGCCATATGTTGGGCTGCGCTATTTCGAGGAGACCGACGCCAGCCTCTTCTATGGACGTGACGAACATACGACCGAGTTGCTGGGCAAGCTGGCACGGAATCGATTCGTAGCGGTGATCGGGTCGTCTGGCAGCGGCAAATCGTCTCTGGTACGCGCGGGTTTGTTGCCAGAGTTGCGATCGGGGATGATTCCGCAGGCCGGCCCGCGCTGGACCGTTGTCGAGTTTAAACCCGGTAACGCCCCGCTTCTCGAATTAGCCGAGGCTTTGCGTTCCAGCCTGGATGTCGTCGACGCGCGGGCGTTGCTAGAGGAAGGGCCGCTAGGCATCGCAAATGCGGTCGCGGCTGCGCGGCTAGCCGGGAACACAAACGTTTTGGTTATTGCCGACCAGTTCGAAGAAGTTTTCCGCTTTCAGCGGGAAGAGCGTGACAAGTGCCGGGAAACCGAAGCAATACAGCAATGCCAAGCGTTGGTCCGCCGCCTGCTCGACGCAACCACCGAGAGCGATCTGGCGATCTATGTCCTGGTGGTCATGCGGTCAGATTATCTGGGCGAATGCAGTCAATTTCCCGAGCTCCCGGAGCGAATGAGCCAGAGTGTTTATCTGGTTCCTCGTTTGCGGCGAGATCAGGTTCAGGAAGTGATTACCGCGCCAGTGGGGAATGCAATCGAACCGGCACTGTTGCAGGAGCTGCTGGGTAAGGCCGGAAATGACCCGGACCAACTTCCTCGGTTGCAGCACTTACTAAGCCGCATGTGGGACCTTGCGCGAGGCGACCGGTCGACGATGACCCATTACCAGTCCGCGGGCGGTTGGGATGGAGCTCTGGGGCAACATCTCGACGAAGTGTACTTTGGCTTTGACGAACAAAGTAGAAACGCTTGTGCACGGGTGTTCCAACGGCTTTCCGACGTGGATGAACGTAACCGGGTGGCACGGCGGCGCGCTTCTCTCAACGAGCTGACTCAAGTATGCGGTGTCGAAGCGGCGGCGATAGTTTCGGCTTTCCGCAAGGAGGGTTTTCTCAAGCCGGGAGAGCCAGTTGATATTACACACGAATGTGTACTGCGGAGTTGGGACCGGATCAAAGACTGGTTGCGGGAAGAAATAGAAGCACGTGACTTTTATCGGGAAATCAATGTTCGCCGCGGTCGTGGAGCTTTGCTCACGGGCAGCGAAATCCTGACGGCGCAGGCCTATTATCATTCCGAGCGCTATAACCCGGCGTGGGCGCTGCGTTACGGCAATTCGCTCGAGTTCCATGAAGTGGACGCGTTTATATCTGCAAGCGCGAAGGCCGAACAAAAAAGCAAGAGGCGCGAACGGCGGCTTCGCTACTACTTACGCGGGCTGGGGATTGCCGCCATGTTGGCCACGACCTTTGCGGCTCTATCGTTCTGGTTGAACAATCGGACTTTGAACTCGACCAATCTAAAGTTGGATACGGCGGTCAAGGAAAAGAACCAGCTCGTCATGGCACTGCAGCAAATCAACGAGGCTCGAACCTCACAACAAAACGTTCCGAGTCCGAACCAGGCTGCGGCACCCAGGCATAGCCCGGCGTTCTCGGTGCCCGAGATTGCGCAGCTGTACAATTTTCCGACCGAGTTGAATGGTCAAGGCCAAACAATCGGGCTCATCGAACTGGGTGGTGGATATTCCGACTCTGATCTGAAGGCTTTCTTTTCAGAGCTAACGCTTCCGGTTCCCAGCATTGTGCAGGTTCCGGTTGATGGCGGCAAGAACCAGCCAGACAGTCAAGTCGACCAACAAGTAACGGGCGACATCGAAGTCGCCGGAGCGGTTGCACCAGCCGCACAGATCGTGATCTACTTTGCTCCCAACACCAGTCAAGGGTTCCAGGATGCGATCGTCCGAGCGACCCACGATACTGTCCACCGGCCATCGATAATCTCGATCGGATGGGGAGGCCCGGAACAGAGCTGGACCGAGCAGGCGATCCAGGCGATGAACCAAGCTCTCGAATATGCCAGTTTACAAGGCATCACGGTTGTTGCAGCTGCCGGAGATAACGGGGTGACCGACGGTCTTTCGGGTCTGCGAGCCGTGGATTTCACTGCTTCGAGCCCGTGGGTTCTGACTTGCGGGGACACCCATGTCGTGGCCTCAGAGGGCCGTATCGTTTCTGAGACGGTGTGGAACGACAGCCCCAACGGAGGTGCGACGGGAGGAGGAGTGAGCATCCACTTTGCGGTTCCCGACTGGCAGGCGAGCATGAAAATTCCCCTAACAGCTAACGGAAAACCCGGACGCGCGATTCCTGACGTCGCCGCCAACGCTTCTCCGCGTGCGGCTTATCGGGTCTATGTTCATGGTGCACAAGCCGTGACGGGGGGCACTTCCCCGGTAGCTCCATTATGGGCCGGGCTGATTGCGCTGATGAACCAGGGGCTCGGACGGAACGTCGGCTATTTGAATCCTCTTCTCTACAGGACGCTGGGTCCCGCAGGGGTTTTTCGGAGTATCACTGAAGGCGACAACAGCTATGGAACGGTGAAGGGTTATTCGGCAGCCCCGGGTTGGAACCTTTGCGCCGGCTGGGGAAGCCCGGACGGCCGCAAGCTCCTGGGTGCGTTGAAGGCGTACTTCGGGTCAGCGCACTAACTGTGAGCGCTCGGTCCGAAGGAATATCGGCTCCCCGACACCTCGGTTGTCTGAACCGCACCAACCGCTGCGTGGAATCAAACCACCACCGTCAACGCAGACCCTCTCGTTTGGTCAAAAAACTCGTCCGTGCCCTGAGCCGGAAATGATTGCTCTGCGCCTGCTAGTGCCGGGCGGTCAGTTGCCAAAGGGGGTACAGCAGATCAATGACCCCAACGAGGCCATGCGTCTTGTCTGGCAGAAGAACACGCCGCTCTCCCAACTCGTATCTGCTTACGAATGCCTGCGTTGTGCGGAATGCTCGCGCCGGGCAGCTTGCTCCCAAATCACAGACAGCTTGCGAATCGCCAGCAGCGCAAGCTAGAAGTGATGTCCGCGTGCCAGTTATGAGTTGCCCAATTGCGGGCTGCCATTCGAATCGCGCAGAATCGCTGACCTGGCGGCTATACTTCCGGCCCGCTCGGATGCCATCGTTGTTGGGCACTACCGAGGACAAGAAGTGATTTTAAGTTCGTTGGAGTGCGCGACGACAAGGGCGCTCGCAGTGTAGTCAAAGAGCACGTTGGGTGAATCCCAGTTGGAAACAGTCTTGTCGAATGCTGAAAAGATTCACTTCGTGGGCCAATCCATAAGAATCCTCTGGACTTTCGGCGGACTTCCGACCATAACATTTGCAACGGATAGCCCATCCCAAACTCCCGACCACGGAGGTCAGGTTATGCGAATCAATGGATTTTACATTTTCGCAATAACACTGCTGCTCTGAGCGTCACAGCTGCGGCTGCGGATCAGCAATCAGGGACTTGGAAGATGAACCCCGCAAAATCGAAGTACAGCCCTGAGCCAACGCCGAAAAGTGTCACCGTAAAGGTCGACGCCGACGAGAACAATGTCAAGGTCAATGCCGACGGAACCAACGCGGATGGAACTCCGACGCACGTTGAATACAGTGCAACATTCGACGGCAAAGATTACCCGATTATCGGCACATACGCCGATATGGTGTCGGTGAAGCGCATTGACGCCAACACGATGCAGTCCACTTTAAAAACCAAAGGCGGCCAAGTGATGATGACTGTGACAACGACGGTCTCCGCAGATGGAAAAACGAGAACCTTGACATTCAAGGGTACGGACGGGCAGGGGCATGACATAAACAACATCGTTGTGTACGACAAAGAGTAGGTCAGCCAGTTTATTTCAAACTGAGCCTTTTCTCCTCCCGTCCGATCTGCGCGCTTTTCCGCTTGGTAGCCATTTTCTGATAGGATTCGTGCGCAAGATCAAGCTTGTCTGTGAGGGCAGACACCACAAATACGGAAGGCAATGTGAAGACGTGAGTGGGCAACTTCAGCCGATGAATTCTCTGCATTCACGGGCTCTTCAGCATCGGTATCATTGAAATGCATGAGCGCTGACAGGTGACAGTAAGCGATGGAGTCATGCATGAATTTCTGGTGAGGAATGACCTAAACCTGCTTTTGACGCTGCCATTTCGTGCTGGGGGAAAGTCGTGAGAATCCAAAAGTCGATAGCTTGCGGGCGACTCATGTGGGTGTGCCTGTTTGTGCTCTCGTCGTTTTATGCCTCAACAGCCAGCGGGCAAGATCCTGCAGGGCAAGACCCTGCCCCCGAAACGGGTCCTACTCTTTTTCCCGGTGGGGGACTAGTCTCCTTCGACTCCAGTCTTACCACACGTGGTCTGAGGTCCAACCCATCGGAGATCATCCCTCTGACGGCCCGCCCTACGTTTTCTTACACCGGTGACTTTATTTTCAGATGGGGCTTCCACCGCGATTTTGACTTGACGGTGCTGGTACCTGTAATAACCAATCACTATGAAATGCCGGGCGCGAACGGAAATCTCGTGAGCGGGGGTACGGGCGTTGGCGACGCCATGGTGCTCCTGAAGTATCGCTTCTATCGACAAGATTCAGAACGAGGCACGACGCAAGCATCAGTGACGTTTGGCCCCAAACTTCCGACGGGCCGAACAGACTTGCATGACCTGAACGGAAATCGTCTGCCGGCGAGTCTGCAACCCGGCTCTGGTTCTACCGATTTTTTTCTCGCAGCGACTTGGACTTACACCGGCCTCTTCAATGTGAAACGCCTCGCAGCTGATGAGGATTTCAACTCTCTTGTGCGCTCCACTGGGACGCAGGCGACTCGCCTCGGCATTGAACTCCAATCGCGCTTCTGGCTGTCGTACAGGCCATACCAATCGAAAGACGCGAAACGCGAATGGTTTATAGGCCCGAATCTCATTTGGACGCATCGTCAGGATGACCAAATTGTAGGAGTTACCGAGTACGGGAGCGGCGGTGGTGACCTGCTGGCAGGAATCACAACCTTCCTGGGTGTGCGTCCCGGAATGCATATTTGGCTCGCTATGGATTGGGACGTTGCGCATTGGTCAAATCCAGGGTTGGGCCCGGAGGGATCTCACTCCCGCGTTATCACAGCACCGAACTTGAACCAGGCAACTACTACGGCTCCCGTTGTAGAGCACGTCCCCGTCCGCCGTTGCTTCAGCTTCGGCATCACGCAGCAGTTCCGGTTTCACCGTTAGCAGTGGACACAGTGACTAGTTCCAGAGACCCAACGCGATCGGTTTGTTAATTCGAAAAGGAATTGTCATTCAAGCTTCTGAGGAGGATGAGGAACGATGAAAGCAAGAAGGCTCGCGTTGCTGTTTTTTTTCGGTTCCGTGCTTGTGCCTTTGTCGAAGGCGCAGGTCAAACATATCGAAATGCGCGTCCAAGGCATGACGTGAAACTTTTGAGCCTTTGGGGTGAAACAATACCTCGGACGCCAGTCTGGCGTTCAAAAAGTAGAAGTTACCTTGCTAAACGGAAAAGTTGATATCACACCTAAAGAAGACGGGAAGATTGCCCCAACTCAGCTCCTGAAGGCGACTTTTGACAGCGGTGTAACAGTTGCGGAGATGGATATGACCGCGCGGGGAAGGATAGTGAAGGACTCTTCGGGCAATTTCGTCTTTCGGGTTGAACCGAATCAATCCTTCGCAATCGCGCCGAATGATTTATTGAAAAGGCTTGAACTGCTTGTGAACTCCGCCACGATCGTCACGGTTTACGGTGAGTTATACAGGAAGCCTGCCGGGGAGCAGAAGATAGACGCCTCGGCTCCCCTGAAGCTGCTGATTCTCGATGTGCAGAAGAAAGAATAGATGCTAAGGCAAAGTCTGCTATTCTTGAGCCTCGTCGGAATTGGACTTAGCGGATGTAATCAGCATCCGGCGAGGGGCCCCCAGCCGAAAGAGGTTGTAATAAGCGCAGCAGGTGAAATTGGCTCGCGCCTGCCTGAGTTCTTTGTGAAAGACTTGCGAGGTCGGGATATTTCCTCGGCTGACCTTCGTGGAAAAGTGGTGCTCATTGACTTTTGGGCCACATGGTGTCAGCCATGCAAAAAAGAGATGCCGGGCTATCAGGAACTCCTAAACCGTTACGGACCGAGCGGATTTGCCGTTATCGGATTGAAATTGGATACTATGAGGGATACGGAAGAACCGGTTCTGTTTGCACGCAAAATCGGAGTTAGTTATCCGCTTGCGGTCGCGGGAGATGATTTGAAGCAAAGGTTCGGCGGCATTCAAGGTCTGCCCACTACCATGCTCTATGACCGGCAGGGGATCCTGAGGAAGAAAGTCATCGGGTTTGAATACACGAGTGCTTTCGAGTCAGCGCTAACGCCACTCCTCTGAATTGTTCGATGAGTCTCTTCCCAGCATGGCTTGGGGTTGAAGCACAATCTCCACTTCTTGGCTTGCCTCACCCTTCGGCAGGCCGCTCAACAGCTACAAGGTGTACGATGCGCCCACAAGGGGAATGGCCCTGGTGCGGAGGCCGGAATCGTCCATTTTCAGCAGCACATTGCCCGTGATCACTAGGTGGTGAAACAGTCGGAACTTTAGCCCAAGAGAAGCATTGGTGATGTTGTAGTCTGTTCTTTGGTGGACGAGTAAGTCCTGATGCGTCGTTCCCGGCGTTAGGATGTCGCAATTCTGATCGTTGCACTTACCCAGATCTGTATATGTCGATGGGAAAAGTTGCGGGACGCCGAACAAGCGCTGTCCGTAGATATCAAATGCGGCCGTCAGGCGCTTTGCTACGACGACATCGGCACCCACAATGTAAATGAACCGATTGGGCAGCGATCCCTTGGTATTCGTCGCAGTAGATCCGACAAATTGTCCCGCTAGGATGGAATTACCGTTCACCTCGTACCCGATCTCGGCGTGCGGTGAAACTCGAGCTTTGTAGGAGAAGACGCCAAAGGGCTTGACGCCAGTGGCGCCGGAACCCAGGAAATTCAATGCGTCCCCGCTGGGTACCCGGACATCCACGCCTAAAGCCATCCCAATACGCTCCCCTTTGTAAATCTGGTATTTTCCGCGGACGACTACATCTCCGATCCCTGTGGCGGTCCCCGAGTTGGAAAAAGTAGCGTGCAAACACGGCGTGGTCAGCGGCAGCTGGGGACAGGTGGGAACCGTCGCCGGATTGAATGCATGAAAAACCCCGCCAGGGAAATTCACCGGATCCACAGGTGGAACAGAATTCGCATTAATGGTCGTGTCGGCGACGACCGTCGACGCCACATTCAAAAACGGAATCGCCACCGAAACGTCGAGACGCGGAGTAATGCCATAGGTCGCGTAAATCGTATATTGGTGTACCGTCAGATCCATATTAACAGTTGAACTGACAAAATCACGTACAAAGCAGGGAGCCACGCCCGTCGCGTTTGCATATCCATTCTGCACGGTCAGTCCAGTTGTGTTTGGGCAAGATACAATTCCGGATCCTGGCGGAAACGGCGGCAGGAAAGCCGCGTGTTGGAACACCGTGTGAAGACTGCTCAGATCCTGCCCGTCGATTGTATTGAAATCAAAATACTGAAAGCTGAAAGCAACGTAGAGCTTCCGTCGGCCGATCGTGCCCGCGCGCTCGCCGAGAATCGGTCCGAGGCTCTCGTCGGTCGAAGGCGAAAACGTCTTCAGTGCAGGATCATATGCAAAAGTAATACCGGATGAGGGCGAAGCCGTCGGCAATTGTGACACCTGGATGCCCACAGCTTCGTTGATCGGATCGAGACTGGTGAGGAAAGTGCCTTGGAAGTGGGACTGATGCCTGTTGAAGATCAGCGGCGCGCCTGGACCGGGCCCAAGCCCGAGGGGCCCATACACCTGAGGAAGCACGCAGACCAGATTGGTGCTTGAAGTACCATTGAGTGGACATACGCTCTGCGCCGAGGTGGTCCCGTTCCCCAGAAAGAGAAGTGCGAGAAGAACACCCGTGGGCGTAAGTTTAGACATGCTGCCTCCTCACCCGTGCTTGCGGGGGAGTCTATACAGTCACTTAGAATTGTCAAGTCTGCTCTGCACCGGGCCTCCAGCTCTCGAACTTGGTCCACAGCAGCTTAAGGGTGAACTCCTCCGTGGGCGGCCAGGTCCCGAACCAGATTTCACGCGTTATCGAAATCTCTAGAATTCTGTGGCCTCAAAGAGATTGATATTGAACCTGTTGCGGCCCACTTGCAGAAGTTGATCGAAGCCTTCGGACGCGAAGTGCCCTCACAGCTACGAAATAGGGATCGAGAAGTTGCGTACGCCGAAACCTTTTCGCAAGAACCGCGTCTAAGGGTACAGTTTGGGGGTGTAGTTCAAACTTGTGCGGCGTCTGTTAGCACATCTCGCGCTAGCGGCAATCGTCGGTCCTTTACTCGGGCCGTTGGCGATAGCCCTCCAGACTTCCGGAACCCCCGCATGCTGCTTGCCAGGAGGCAAGCATCACTGCAGGCAGACTCCGACTGGGCAGGGGTTTGACAGCCGGACTGACAAATGCACTTACGCCTCTTCGGCAATGGCCACGCAGGTAAAAGCGGTGGCTGCAGCCCAGTTCGGCGTCGCTGAACTCGAGGTCCTCGGTTATTTCGGTCCAATTACCGCTCGGTCCGGCTATCGATTCGCCGATCAGGAATTGTCCGCTCGCGGTCCCCCGGTACCCCGTCTCTAAAGAATTCCACTCTTGCGTTTGAAGGATTCTGGCGCTTAGCCGTGGCCTAGCCACGTACGCGATCCCTGTCCGCAATGTCGCCTTGCATCCGGCTCATTGCCACGTGAGGCTGTTGCTCGTATTTCCAAGAGCACTCCAGATGCTCGGCAAATCTTGTAACGGAAAAGGAAGTATTCGAAAGAGAGGCTGAATAATGAATCGAAGAGAGTTGCTCCAAAAAACAGTAGCGTTCGGGTTGGCGACAACGGTGCCCTTTTCCAATGCAGGTGTGGAAGGGACAGGTAATTCGCATTCAGAGAGGGAGTCGACTGATCTGAATCCGCTCAGACCGCCTACGGAAGGCAGTATCCCTGTCGCATTTTTGGTTTCAGACGGCGCCGTGATCATCGACTTCTGTGGGCCGTGGGAAGTGTTCCAGGACGTTAGCCTCCCTAGCCGCAAAGACGCTCCCTTTCGTCTTTACACGGTCGCCGAAAGTACCAATGCAATCCGTGCAAGCGGCGGTTTGAAAATCACACCCGACTACACGTTTGAAACGGCACCCACGCCCAAGGTTATCGTGATCCCGGCTCAGAATGGACGAAGCGAGGCAACACTCGAGTGGATTCGCAAGTCGACGAAGAGCTCCGACGTAACTATGTCTGTTTGCACCGGCGCATTTCTGCTGGCACGCACGGGTCTGTTGTCGGGGAGGTCTGCTACCACATTTCACAGCGCGTTCAGCGACTTTGCTAAACAATTTCCCGATATTCGGCTCAAGCGAGGTGCCAGGTTCGTGGAAGACGGTAATCTCGCCTCGGCGGGCGGACTTTCCTCCGGAATTGATCTCGCGCTCCGCGTTGTTGAGCGCTACTATGGCCGCGAAGTCGCTAAGAACACGGCTTATGTAATGGAATATCAAGGTCAAGGTTGGATGAACGCGGACTCGAACAACCTCTACGCCAAAGTGCGTACTTCAACCGATGAACATCCCATCTGTTCCGTATGCGATATGGATGTTGACGCGCCGACCGCTCCGAAATCTGTCTATAAAGGCAAGACCTACCACTTCTGTTCGCGAGACCACAAGGAACAGTTCGATGCCACGCCTGAAAGGTTTGTAGTAGCTGTCGACAGATCGAAGGAGTAGCATTCTTAAATCGTATGGCTCGCATTAAGGCTTCGGTTCTCATTCTCGCTCTATTCGTCGCGCCCTTCGCTTCGCTTTGGGCGGCGCACTCGAGTGTGCTTGGAAAGTGTCCGCGTTTTTGTCCGATGATGCACGGGGAGACGCGGTCGCCCGCCGAGCAAACAGCTGAAATGCAAACAGATAATATGGAGTGCCACCACGGAAAATCGACGAAGCAAGATTGCGTAATGAAGTGGGGTTGCGGTCATACTTTGGACTTAGCTCTGGCATCACCTTTGCCTCCAGCCGTCCTCTGTCTTCCGGTGAAGTTTATAGCTGGTGGCGCAAATGGCACGATTCGCGTCACTGAAACGATTCTTTCCCTGGCAGGTTTCAAGATTCCACCGTTCCAACCTCCTCGCGCGTAAGTCCGCACGCTCATCTCTTCGAACAAAATTTAAAACGAAATGCGGAGGCGTGTATGCGCAGGTTGTGTCTTCTTGTCGTGTGTTCTTTGTTGCTGGTTGTTTCGATTTCCAATGCGACGATTTTCGGGACTGTGCGAGGACTTGTCCACGATCCCCAACATCGTCCCGTGGCTGACGCTCAGGTCGTCCTCAAGGCGAAAGCGTCGGCTTTTGCGTTGACGGCGCAATCTGACGCCAACGGCGAATTTCATTTTGATGGCGTGCCTGTGGCGGAATATACGGTAACAGTTTCCAAGGCGGGTTTTGCCACTGAGGAACAAGCGTTGACCGTCCTGTCGGGCACGGCGCCGATCTTGCATTTTGAATTGGCGTTGGGGTCGCAGGCTCAATCGGTTACCGTTTCGGCTGAGGCTGCCCCAGGACAAACGGAGTCAATAACACCGACCACCCTGGTTGACCGCGAACAGATTCAACAGACACCCGGCGCATCTCGGACGAACAGCTTAGCTCTCATCACGGACTATGTTCCCGGGTCTTATTTCACGCACGACCAGCTTCACATTCGCGGGGGACACCAAGTGAGCTGGCTTATCGACGGAGTGCCGATCCCCAATACCAATATCGCGAGCAATCTTGGCCCACAGATCGACCCGAAGGACATCGACACCGTCGAAGCGCAAAGAGGCAGCTACGCAGCGGACTATGGTGATCGAACCTACGGCATCTTTAACGTTTCCCCGCGCACCGGCTTCGAGCGGAACAATGAGGCCGAGCTTATCCTAAGTGCCGGCAATTTCTATCAAACTGACGATCAGCTGAATTTTGGAGGCCACAGCAACCGATTCGCCTACTACGCCAGCGTGAGCGGCAATCGCACAAATCTAGGCTTGCAGGCTCCCACGAGCGCCGTCATTCATGACGCGGCGAATGGTTTGGGCGGATTTACTTCGCTGATCTACAACGCAGACTCGCAGGACCAGTTGCGGCTGGTCGCGCAGATCCGACGCGATTTCTACCAGGTACCCTTCGATCCAAACGATCCAAACACGCAAGGTACCTTCCTTCACGATGTGAATCGTGAAACGGATTCCTTCGTGACGTTTTCCTGGGTGCGGACCTTTAGTCCAGGATTGATGGTCACGGTTTCTCCGTTTTATCACTTCAACCGAGCGAATTACGAAAGCGGTCTCTTGGATCTGCTGAGTTCCGCAACCGAAAAACGCTCTTCGAAGTACGAAGGTGGCCAGGTGGCCGTTTCTTGGGTAAAGGATCGAAATAATCTGCGAGCTGGCCTCTACGGCTTTGCACAGCAGGATGACCAGTTGTTTGGGTTGATCTTCAACGACAACAGCGGATCGCAGAACTTGGCCCCCCCTGACGTCGAGAACCCTGTGGGCAGCCTTGTAGCTGTTTACGCGGAAGACCAAGTAAAAGCGACCTCCTGGCTCACCTTGAGTGCGGGTATTCGCCAGACCCATTTTTCCGGCGGGGTCGTTGAGAATGCCACCAGCCCTCGCGTCGGCGCCTCCATACGAATCCCGAAACTCAATTGGGTCTTTCGCGGCTTCTACGGCCACTTCTATCAGGCGCCTCCGCTTCTGACGGCTTCTGGGCCGCTTCTGCAATTCGTCACCAACCAGAATCTTGGGTTCGTCCCTCTCCACGGCGAACGTGACGAAGAACACCAATTTGGAGTCACCATACCGTTTCGAGGCTGGACCCTCGACGCCGACAATTTTCTCAATCGCGCGAACAACTTCTTCGACCACAACAACTTGAATAACTCCGACGTTTTCTTTCCGATCACGATTCAGGGAGCTCGGATCAACGGGTGGGAGTTGACGCTGCGCTCGCCTCGCATCCGCAATCGCGCCCAAGTTTACTTGACCTATTCAAATCAACTCGCCCTCGGATTCGGAGGCATCAACGGCGGTCTCACCAATTTCTCCTTTGGCAACGGTTTCAAACCGCTGGACCACGATCAGCGAAATACGCTGCACATCGGCGGACAGTACTCGTTGCCCTGGCGGAGCTATGTATCGACCGACGTTTATTACGCCTCTGGCTTCTCGAATGGCAACCCAGCCATTTCCGGCGATCATCTTCAGCCGCACGCCACGTTCGACCTCTCGCTCGGGAAGCGCTTCG
>Ga0210406_10005055_pt1 | contig 13933 bp, 11 predicted proteins | sample IncBWC30MmetaG_FD_155454 | JGI IMG/M metagenome (GOLD analysis project Ga0210406, IMG submission 155454) | Forest soil microbial communities from Barre Woods Harvard Forest LTER site, Petersham, Massachusetts, United States - Inc-BW-C-30-M | ecosystem: Environmental > Terrestrial > Soil >... | reverse complement strand
CGTCGACATGCTGCTCTCCGGCACCTTCTACAACAGCCAGGGTCAGACTCTGTTTTATCCCCAGTTCGACAGCCCCGCCACCAATAACGGGATTACGCGAAACACGGATTTCGAAAACTCACAACGCATCCTGGCGACCATCAGCTATCGCGGATTCACCATGCAGGGCCTCTTCAGTGAACGCGACAAGGGAGTTCCCACGGCGTACTTCGGCGGTTTGTTCAACGATCCTCGCACCCGGAACTCTGACAACCAGCAATACCTCGACCTCACTTATCAGCACTCGGTGGGTGAGAAGTGGAACTTGACCGCCCGGACTTCCTATGACCAGGCTCGTGAACAAGACCCGGTGGCCTATTCCACCGGCCTGCCCGACCCATCGACCACAGTAGATACGTACTCGTTCCGCGGAGGCTGGTGGGACGGCGAGCTGAAATTGAGTGGAACCGTGCTCGAGAAACACCAAGTCACCGTGGGCACCGAAGTCACTGACAACTTGCGGCAAGACCAGGGCAGCCTCATTCCCATCGGCAACCTCTTTGTCCCCTTCTCCAGCAACTCCTTGATCTGGGCGCTGTACGGGCAGGATGAGTTCGCCATCACTCCCACTCTGACGTTGAGCGCCGGGCTGCGCTACGATCATTACTCCGATTTTGGCGGCACCACCAACCCGCGTCTGGGATTGATATACCATCTCTTCCACCCAACCACCCTGAAACTGCTGTACGGCACGGCTTTTCGCGCCCCCGAGCCCTACGAAGTCGCGCCTGACTACGGGCCGTTTTACGAGAACCATGGCGGGCTCCGGTCGGAGACCATTCGCAGTGTTGAAGGCGTCGTAGAACAGAGCATCGGACAGCATTTCACTCTGTCGGGCAGTGTTTTCCGCAACTGGATCAACCAGTTGATCTCGCTGGAGACAGATTCGAGTACCGGTCTGTTTGTGTATCGTAACTCCGACAAAGCGGTCGCCACCGGCCTCGAAGTCGAATTGGACGGTCGCCTCGCCAACGGAGTTCAAGGCCGGGCAAGCTACAGTTACGCAGACGTGACCGTACCGCTAATTGATGGCATCCTGGGCAACTCGCCCCGGCACCTCGGCAAGTTGGACGTGAGCGTTCCTCTCGTACAGCAGCGTCTGTTCGCCAGCCTCGTCGCTCAGTACACCAGCTCGCGCCTCACTTTGGCGGGAAACACCGTCAGCGGTTTCCCCGTTTTCAACCTGACCTTGCTCGGTCACACCCTGGGCAGGCACTTTGATCTATCCACCAGCGTTTACAACCTTTTCGACAAGAAGTACTTCGACCCCGGCCGGCCCGAGGACCCCGAAGACTCAATTCAGCAGCAAGGAAGAAGCTTCCGCATCAAACTCACGGGCAGGTTTTGAAGCTCAAAATTCACTTCCCGGGCAAAGACGAATCGTTGCTCCGGCGGCCGCAATGGCGGGCCGCTCTGGGCATTAGTCTTGCCCTTTTGGCGTTCCAACTTCTGGCGCTGGGGCAACAACAGAACGCAAGCGAGGACCAGGTCAAGGCCGCGTATCTCCTCAATTTCGCAAAACTCGCGGAGTGGCCCAGCCGTGTTCTACCTCAGGGTGCATCACCTCTGGTGATCGGAGTTAACGGCGGGGATGAAAGCTTTCTCTCTGCGCTGAAAGCCCTGGTCGCCGGAAAAATCGTTGGAACTCACCCCTTGGAAGTCAAGAACGCGAACTCCGAAGAGGGCATGAAATCTTCTAACATCGTTTTCTTTCGCGCATCCGAAAGCGGGCCCACGCATGCCGTCATCGAAGGCCTTGCACAGGCCGGCGTGCTCTGTGTCGGCGAGGACGAATCCTTTCTACGCCAGGGCGGCATGATCAATCTGGTCAAGGATCATGGCAGTATCCGCTTTGAAGTTAATTCAGACGCTCTCGACCGTTCCCAGATACATTTCAGCTCGAAAATCCTGGCCCTCGCCAGGGCTGGCTACGGCTCCGCTCCAACCCCAACCTCGAGCCCGCCGGTGGACGGGCCGCGGCGGCTGCAGCGCACTACTCCCCCGGCCTACCCGGAGATCGCGGAACGGATGAAGCTGACGGGAACCGCGCAGGTGCAGGCGCTGGTGAAGCCCGATGGCACGGTCAAGGAAGTGAAAATTCTCGGCGGCCATCCTCTGCTCGCCGATGCGCTGGCACACGCCGTCATGCAGTGGAAGTACCAGCCCGCTCCCAAGGAAACAGTGGAGGTTATAAAGTTCAGCTTTGGCCCGCAATGAATTGTGATTGTTCAGGTGCCTTCTGGGGCGTATACTCCCTGCGGTTGCGAGAAGATAAGTCCGAACCAGGGGAAAAGAGGTCACCTGATGAGCTGGAAAAGTAAACTGATGCTAGGCGTTCTCACCGCTCTGGCGATGATGCTGCTAACCTATGCTCTGCCCAGAGGAGGCTCCATGCGCGATGCCGCCTTGGTGCAGTTTCCGGTCACAGTTGGAGTCTGGGCGATCTTCGTTTTGCTCTTTGTGAAACTGAAATAGCTCGATGATAGGATAGCCACCGCGCGCTGACTCCCCCATGATCCCCTGCCTGCCCCGAGCATAGCCGAAGGGTGCCCCCTCTGTATAAGGTTCCTGTCCTTTCCGTATGAATCCTGGCAGATCCGTGGCCAGAATGGTCTTTTTGTGTTCCTCCCCCCACAATTTCCTTTCTCTCCCCCGCACCATTCCGCTATCCTCTACCCCGGATGACCACGCTGCCACTTTCCGAGCTCCTCGGCGCCACGGTCTACGACCCGTCCGGCGCAGCCACGGGACGCGTCCGCGAAGTGACTCTCGCTCCTCAGGAAGACCGCAACCGCATCGCCTCCTTCATCGTTAAAACCAGGTCCGGCAACCGCGTCCTTTCCTTTTCTGCCGTTACCACCATCGACGCCAGCATTCACACCTCCACCAATCCTGCGGACTGGCCCGCCGCCAACGGCGCTGAGGGCTTGTTCCTCCTCGAACGCGATCTCCTCGATCAGCAGGTCATCGACGTTCACGGACGCAAGGTCGTCCGCGTCAACGACGTCGACCTTCAAATCGACGCCGTGATCGAAGCCGGACGCTCTCACTCCGTCCTGCGCATCCAGTCCGTCGACATCGGTGTCCGCGGCGCTATTCGCCGCCTCCTGCGCGGCCTCGCACCCCGCGCCGCTCTCCACTTCCTGCTGCAAAGCATTCCTCCCCGCACCATCCCCTGGAGGTATGTCGACCTCATCGAGACCGATCCCGCGCGCCGCATCAAACTCAAGATCTCTCACGAGGGCCTGGCTACGCTTCATCCCGCCGACATTGCCGACATTGTCGAAGACCTCGCACCCAACGAACGCGAAGCCGTATTCCGCACCCTCGACGAAGATGTCGCCGCCGAGACTCTCGAAGAGGTCGAGCCCAGCGTCCAGAAGTCCATCGTCGAATCCCTCGACTCCGAACGCGCCGCCGACATCGTCGAGGAAATGGATCCCGACGCCGCCGCCGACCTCCTCGCCGACCTCTCCCAGGATCGCACCGAGCAAATCCTCGTCCAGATGGAGCCCCAGGCCAGCCAGGAAGTCGTCGAACTCCTCGAGCACCGCGAAGAAACCGCCGCTGGACGTATGACCACCGAATTCCTCGCCCTCCCCGTCACCGCCACGGTCGAGAACGCTATCGGCGTCATGCGCGAATTCGAAGGCGGCGTCGAATCCGTCATCACCATCTACCTCGTCGATTCCCACGGCACCCTCGTCGGCGCCGTCCCCCTCGTCAAAATAGTCCTGGCCAAGCCCGAAACCCCGCTCCTCTCACTGACTCAGGAGCCCCTCGTCTCCACCCAAAAAGAAACCAGCGACAACGAAGTAGCCGAACTCTTCGACAAATACAACCTGGTAACCCTCCCCGTAGTCGACGAACACAGCAGACTGGTAGGCGTAGTCACCTCCGACGACGTAATCACCATGCTCCGCGGCAAACTGTAAAGATTTACCCCGTGAACCCCCGTGCCCTCTGTGGTAAAGATTTTGATTTTGATTTTGATTTTGATTTCGGTTTTGGTTTTGTTTTTACTGACCACTGCCCACTAACCACTGCCCACTGTTTATAATCATCAGTTCTCAGGAGAAGCCTCTTGCCCTTCGACGACCTCCGCCAATGGATCGCCGCCCTCGACCGCGCCGGTGAACTGAAGCGCATCCAAACCGAAGCCGATCCCATCTTGGAGATTGCCGAAATAACTGATCGTGTTAGCAAGTCGAAGAGCAGGAAACCCGGCGGCCCAGCCCTCCTCTTCCAAAACATCAAAGGTCATCCCGGCTCTCAACTCCTCATCAACCAGTTCGGTTCCGACTCCCGTATGAAGCTAGCCCTCGGCGTCACTTCCTTCGACGAATTCGCCGGCCGCATCCGCATGTTCATGGACGTCAAATCCCCGCAAGGCTTCCTCGACAAACTAAAGATGCTCCCGCTCCTCACCGAAGCCGGAAAGTTTTTCCCGAAAACAGTCCCCACCGGCCCCTGCAAAGAAGTAATCAAGCGCGACAACTTCTCCCTCCTCGACTTCCCCATCCTGCAATGCTGGCCCCAGGACGCCGGCCGCTTCATCACCCTCCCCTGCGTCACGACTCGAGATCCCAAATCAGGTAAACGAAACTTAGGCATGTACCGCCTCCAGGTCCACGACTCCCGCACTCTTGGCGCGCACTGGCAAAGACAAAAAGTTGCCGCCGAACACTACCGTCAAGCCCTAAGAGATGCCAGCACCACTTCAAAAGAGGGGGGCCCATTCAAGCCATCTTCTGGCTTGAGTGGGGATTTTGACTCCGTCAGATCAGGAAAGTCCGTAGATCTAATGGCCCGCACCTCCGGAGGCCAGGTTCTCTCTGGAAATCCGACCGGCAAACTAGAAGTCGCCGTAGCTATCGGCACCGACCCCGCCGTAACTTTCTCCGCCATAGTCCCAGCCCCGCCAGATGTCGAAGAATATCTAATCGCCGGCTTCCTCCGCGCCGCTCCGGTCGAGCTAGTCAAATGCGAAACCGTCGACCTGGAGGTCCCCGCTTCCAGCGAAATCGTCCTCGAAGGCTACGTCAATCTCGACGAACTCCGCACCGAAGGCCCCTTCGGAGACCACACCGGCTTCTACTCCCTCGAAGATCTTTACCCAGTCTTCCACGTGCAATGCATCACGCACCGCAAAGATCCCATCTACGCCACAACAATAGTCGGCAAGCCCCCCATGGAGGACGCCTACATGGGCAAAGCCGTCGAGCGCGTCTTCCTCCCGCTCATGCGCCTCACCATTCCTGAATTGATCGACATCAATCTTCCCATCGAAGGCGTCTTCCACAATCTGATGATCGTCTCCATCCGCAAGTCCTACCCCGGCCAGGCCCGCAAAGTGATGAACGCAGTCTGGTCGCTGGGCCAGGCCCTGTTCACGAAAGTCATCATCGTCGTCGACGAAGACGTAGACGTGCAGAACATCCCCGACGTAACCCTGAAAGTCCTCAACCACATCGACCCCGAGCGCGACATCCAATTCACGCTAGGCCCCGTCGACTCTCTCGATCATGCAAGCCGCCTCGCCAACTACGGCTCCAAGATGGGCATCGACGCCACCCGCAAATGGCCCACCGAAGGCTTCACCCGCCCCTGGCCCGATGAAATTGTGATGGATGCCAAGACGAAAACCTTGGTCGACCGCAAGTGGAAATCCCTGGCCAAAGAACTGGGGATCGACTAGCTCACGCGACGCACACTCTTTTCCGTCGACCTTTGCCTTTGAAGGCGGCGCCCGTACTAACAGTTCAGTGACGGTGGGCGGCCACCATCGTCCAAAAACTACACGATCTACCTACCCTTTATAGGTCTAAGTTGTTGAAAAATCAGCCCGGAGATTGGCATTGAGCTTGCCTTATTCAGGGTGTCTGATCAGGAGGAAACCATGAAGCAACACCTTATGCCGCTGCTCTCACTGCTGCTGGTCATCGCTGTGCTCGCGGCCTGCAGCGGAAAGTCCAGCAATGCGCCGGCGGCCAACGATGCTCAGAATGCCGCAACCGCGGACGCTTCCAATAACTCGTCGCCCGATGCTTCGCCAAACCTGCAACCGCAACCACCGGTCAATGTGCCCTCGGGAACCGCAGTCACGGTGCGTCTGCAAACGCCAGTCTCCAGCGCGCGCTCACAAGCCGGGGAGACTTTCGATGCAGTGCTCGACGAGCCGCTTATGGTGGACGGACGAACAGTTGTCCCCCGCGGAGCCGCGGTTCGTGGCAAAGTTACGATCGCCCGCCACTCCGGGCGCTTGCATCATCCCGGAGAACTGGGCTTGACCCTGGTTTCCGTCGCCGTTCAGGGCAAGGACATACCGCTGGAAACCTCCCATGTCTTCGCCAAGGGCGGATCGCACAAAAAGCGTAACCTGGAATCGATCGGCGGAGGAGCAGGTGCGGGCGCTCTGATCGGAGGCATCGCCGGTGGCGGCGCTGGTGCCGTCGTCGGAAGCGCGATCGGCGGCGGTGGCGGTACCGCCGTGGCCTTCGGTACCGGCAAGAAGGATGTCGCCTTTGGCTCCGAGCGCCGCTTGACCTTCAAGCTCACGCAGCCGCTCGCCGTCCAGGGCTAACTGACCGCGAACTCGCCCCGCACTTGTCTCTCCGCTTTTCCGAGAGACAAGGCGGGGCGTGCCCTGGTTCACTCCCGAAAATAACGCTGCGCCCCTCACCCACTCTCCGGCCATCGCATCGTCATCAATCCCCAAGCCTCCCAATACTTCCCCAGCTTCCCGCTCCTCGCGTTCCCGTGCAAGCACAGCTTCGCCGTCTTCCGTCCCACGATCGCCTCCACCGGAATCACAAACCACGCGTCGCAAGGCATCACATACGCCACCACAAAATCAATCTCCGAAGGATCGTAAGCAATCAACTCCCCGTTCGCATTCCTCTGCAAGTTCACCTGATACGCTCCGCAATCCTTCGCGCTCGACGACTTCACCTGCACCCGCCACAGCCGCCGCCCCACATCCACAACGAAGTCATAGCGCCGGCTGTCTCCATAAGGCTTCGCCGTGGCAAATCCCTTCTGCGTCGCCTTCACCATGAACATCATCTCCGCCAGCTCCCCCCGCTGCTTGCTCGATAGTCCGGCGAAAATCCTGCGCTCGCTCTCCTCAAGCCTGGATCGGGCGCCCTCGCCCTCTGCCGTTGGCCTTGATCTTGACCCTGAAGCCCAGCCCAACCGTTTCTCAATACCTGCACTCATACTCCCACCCCGGTTTTCTGCATTGCTCGGATGCTACTGGTTTGTGTTGTACGGACGCTCCGTCCGCCGTTCTTAACCTGCCTGTCATCCTGAGGCCCGCTTCCCTATCACCCCGCACCACCACCCTTCTTCGCCCAAAAACACGAACGGCGCAGGCCAAAAGGCCCACGCCGTCGTTTTCTTGACTCTATATATTCAGAATATCAAATCGGAGAGGGTAATTGGGACAGGTTAAGCAAGTTTATATTGCGCCCCGAATCAACAACTTGCATAGAAATCCTCACATTCAGGGTCTTGACAACATTTTAGGCATTGGGCAGGGCGGACGCCCTCGTCCGCCCTCTTTGACTCTGACTCCGCGGGTGCCCCATTTCTCGCGTTCTTTGCGAGAAGTGGGTCTTTTGACTTGAGCTCACGATAAGCCCAACCAATGTTCATCGGTCACAGACATAACCTAGTACTTGCGCGTAAGGTTCTGCATGCCCTGGGGCCTAAAGCGTTATTACGGCGCGGGCAGCCTCCATTTCATCACATGGAGCTGCTACCGACGCAAGCCGCTACTTGGCGATCCCGCGCGCCGCGACCTCGTACTTACTGTCCTCGAGCTGATGCGCGTTCACTATCGTTTTTCCGTGATCGGATACGTGGTCATGCCCGAACACGTACACCTGCTGATTTCTGAACCCCTGATTTCCGAACCCTTGATTGGCAAACCTATGATTGGCGATCCCTCGAAAATAATTCAGGCCGTGAAGCTGAGCGTCTCCCGGCGGCTGGCCATTGGCGGCGAATTCTCCGGCCGGTTCTGGCAAAGTCGTTTCTTCGATTTCAATCTTTGGGGCCAGCAGAAAGAGGTTGAGAAGCTGAAGTACATGCATCGCAATCCGGTGGTGCGCGGACTGGTGGCGAGTCCGGAGGAGTGGCGGTGGAGCAGCTACCGCTCCTATGCATATGGAGAAGCGGGATTGGTTCGGATCAACGATTGGACGTGGTGGAAGGAGAAAATTCGGCGGAGCGCCGGCTAAAGTTCTAAAACGCATCAAAATCAGAAGCGGGTGCCCCATTTCTCGCGTTCTTTGCGAGAAGTGGGGCTTTTGACTTGACTGGGTGCCCCATTTCTCGCGCACTTTGCGAGAAGTGGGGCTTTTGACCTGACTGGGTGCCCCATTTCTCGCGTTCTTTGCGAGAAGTGGGGCTTTTGACTTGAGCACACGATGAGCCCGACCGATGTTCACCCGTCACAGACACGACCCGGTCGGGCGGCCCACATCTTCATTCGCGATCTATCCCTCAAACCGGCTGGGTGCCCCATTTCTCGCGTTCTTTGCGAGAAGTGGGGCTTTTGACTCATGGCTCACGATAAGCCCAGTTTCCCTCACGCCGGTGCGGTAGCTACCGCTCCTATGCATACGGAGAGGTGTGATTGGTTCGGACCAACGACTGGACTTGGTGGAAGGAGAAAATTCGGCGGAGCGCTGGCTGATGGCGGAGAGGGTGTCGGCGAAACGCCCCACTTCTCGCAAAGGACGCGAGAAATGGGGCACCCGGCGTACCCATAAACCTGAAGCCTAAATCTGCGCCGCACCCGCTCCGACGCTGACTCGAAGATTCGGAAGCTTGCGTCCGTGGTAAACAACCGGCGCCGATGGTAACAGCAGAAAGTGACGAAATGACACTGCCCACTGTGCTGAAAACGCGTCAGTCCCCCAGGCATGAGGACAATCTACTTTGTTCGCGCGGACTAAGACTGTGACATGTGAACATCCCCACTCAAGCCAAAACCGGGCTTGAGTGGGCCACCAGCTGGCCAGCCTTTGCAAAGAGCGCAAACGATTGATTGGATAAGAGCGAGCACAGGTGGCCCATTCAAGCCGTCCTTTGGCTTGAGTGGGGCATTTCGACAGCTGGACGTATCCTCGTGAGGTTCGCTGAGCAGGAAGCACAGGTGGCCCATTCAAGCCGCCCTTTGGCTTGAGTGGGGCACTTCGACAGCAGGACGTATCCTCTTGAGGTTCATTGAGCAGGAGCACAGGTGGCCCATTCAAGCCGCCCTTTGGCTTGAGTGGAGCAGTTCCACAGCTGGACGTATCCTCTTGAGGTTCATTGAGCAGGAGCACAGGTGGCCCATTCAAGCCGTCCTTTGGCTTGAGTGGGGCATTTCGACAGCAGGACGTATCCTCGTGAGGTTCGCTGAGCAGGAAGCACAGGTGGCCCATTCAAGCCGTCCTTTGGCTTGAGTGGGGCAGTTCCATTGCAGGGCGAATCCCGCTCCGGTTCATTGAGCAGGAGCACAGGTGGCCCATTCAAGCCGTCCTTTGGCTTGAGTGGGGCAGTTCCATTGCAGGACGTATCCCGCTGCGGCTCGCTGAGCAGCAAGTGAACATCCTCCGGCATGACTACATACCCGTAAACCTGAAGCCTAAATCTGCGCCGCACCCGTTCCAACGCTGACCCGAAGATTCGGAAGCTTGCGTCCGTGGTAAACAACCAGAGCCTGCCCTGAGCGACTGAGCGCAGCGAAGGAGTCGAATGGGGCGATGGTAGCAGCAGAATGTGACGAAATGACTCTGCCCGCTGTGCTGAAAGCGCGTCAGTCCCCATGGCATGAGGACAATCTACTTTGTTCGCGGGGACTAAGTCTGTGACATGTGAACATCCCCACTCAAACCAAAACCGGGCCTGAGTGGACGACCTGACCGTTGACAGTCACTACTTAAGACTATAGAGTTCGTGCTCAGTCGTTCGTGTCCTCACCTTTTCCCCGGGATAAGTCAGGCAATGGTTGACGAGGATAAATATGTCCTTCTGGGAGTCACATTCCGTGTTGGCTCGTGTAACTAAGGTATCGTTTGCGCTTTCAATTCTGGGGATAATCTGCCTGGTCAATATCAAACTTGCCCTAGTGATATCTCTATTTGCTGTTGGAAGCACGATTTCCGCTAGCGTCGAAAAAGGTCCGGCTTTTTGCCCAACATTTGCGTTTCACAAATGTTGCGCCGAGGCCCAATGGGCGATGATGTCATTTTACTTGTACATCTTTGAGTGGTTACTCCAAAATGGTGCGAATGCCGCATTGTACCTTTGGGTAGCTGTCCTGCTTTTGGTAACTATGGGGATGTACATATTTTCGATTGCAAATTTCAACAAGGTCATTCGTCCAAGTGGCGATGCCCCTGGCATTTACAAAACCGATGCGGAGAAAAGGAACGTTGGCTTTGCGGCATGGACGGTCGGAATTCTTTTACTGTTTCTTTTGTGGATGCGGTTCAAGTGGGGTGTCACTTTCTAGCGTTGGTGAAGACTGACGCGGGTAGCGCTGGCTGGCCTACTCAAGCCAAAAGCGGGCTTGAGTGGGCAACCCCGATTGAACCAAGAGAAGTTTCCTCTCGCGGAGGTTGTAGCACGGGCGGGAAAGGTCACGGAACTTGGCTTTGTTTCTCAAGATCAATGAATGCCGACATGGGTACCGTCTTCCGGAAGTTCCGCCTCTTAATCTGTGCCTGAATTAATTGCACCACGCTATTGAGCACGAACCCTGCAGCGGGCAGCTCCAAAGACAGTTTTCCGTCTGAGAAGGCGGTTTCCGCTGCTGCGGCAGCACCTGCGACGACGCTGCCCCCGCCAAACCATTTCAGCAAATCAAGATCTATGTCAGCCCATTCCTTCTTTGCTTGTTGGTATGACTGCGTCAGCTCATCTTTGAAATCTCGAGCTAGACGCTCGGCCTGGCTCGGCTCGGGGGAGCCCTCGACTGTGTTCCAGACCTTGCGGAGATAAGCTCTGAAGCCACCAAGTCGTTCCTCCTCCCGCATCGTGTACGCAAACTTCGGGCTTACGTGGTCCAAGAATTTGAAGTCTAGTGCTTGAAATGCCTTCGTTAGTGGAGTCCACGTCTCGCTTGTGGAATCGAACCGATCGCGCGCGCCTAGAATCTCGTTCCACCTGTACCGAACGTTGGTATAGGGAAAGGCGCCGGTCGCTTGGCAGAGATACAAGCCCGTCTCAAGATTGGCGCCTGTACGAGAGGCCATGTACTGAGCCGGCATCTTGTCCATCGTTTCGCCGGTAAGAAACGGATTACTAAGCCGCTCCGCTTCTACGTACTTGATGAGCTCAGACACCTGCTCATCTGTTGCACTGGGGTCCATTTCTCGATATGTCCGTTCGATGTAGTCGGGAGGGCATGAAAGAAACTTCTGGAAAACATGCTGCCTAAAGATGGATTCGTCAACATCCTTTCGGGTGATCGGGTTAGCCTTCAGGCGCTGCTCGGCGGACCTGAGCGTCTCCACGAACAGCGACCGGTCGAAGTCACAAGGGTTAGGAACAAAGGTGACAAACCCTTTATCAACCCATGGAGTCATTGCGAGGAGTTGAAAGAGCATGCGGAGGGTGTCTTCGATCCATTCGTCGGGATGAACGAGGGGGTTATGTTGCTCCGCAATCCGGTTGGGATTCTCGAATGGGTTGATCAGGATGATTTCGTCTGCGTAAAGGCCAAAACGACAGACATTCCTGACAATCAACTCAGGGGCATACTCCCCCAGATACAACGCCCGAAGGTTCGATCCCGGTTCAGGTAATAAGGCAAGAAGGTCGGTCGAGGGTGGCCATAGGCGCGCCACGAACTCGTAAAACTCTCGTACCTGAGCCCCGCACATTCTGCGTTTGATTGTGTCCCAAGGGCGATTCAGGTCAAAAATATCTACGGCTGCGCTTAGCAAGGCAAGGTTCTTCTCCCTAAGAGTCCCGGATGAGTCTGCCCATTGTTTGCGCTCAGAACGATTCTGCGAGAGGCGGCCGCAGCAGTGCTTGTATTTCTGCTTACAACCGCACGTACACGGATCATTTCGACCGGGGTATCCCATTGCGGAAAATTCTAAGCGATAGATAGCAAGATTGGAAATTCGGGCCTAGACGTGACGTTCCCAGCAAATAGTTTGAATCGCAATCCAGAGAGACGCGCAGAGCAGCACACACCTCATTCATTCGTGCGGAACTAAGCTCGGCCACACGTTTTCCCAGGCGGGTGGCCCACTCAAGCCCGCTTTTGGCTCGAGTGGGGCAGTTCTACAGCTGGAGAAAGCTTTCCCGCCGCTCGTTCGCGTTTTCGCGCGGTCCATTCCGACTCGATCTCAACCCCATCCCTCACAGCCGGTTGGTCGGGTGGCCCACGCCTGCATCACCACTGAAGAGGGTGCCCCACTCTTTCGCGTTCTTTGAGAAAGAGCCTGCCCTGAGCCTGTCGAAGGGGTGGGAGGCAGTCAGCGCGCAGTGCCCCTGAACTCCAAATCGGTCGTCCGCAATCCTCCGTCTCTTGACCCCGCGCTCACCCTCAAAACCAATCCGGAAAAATCAGCTCCACCAAGCCCGGAACCCAGTAGGAATAAAACTGCTCATCGCAGATTTTGTACTTCCCGTATTTCTTCCTGGCATACCGGCCCCAGTCCGGCCGGGTGCCGTCAAGGTCGGTAAATCCGTACTCCCGGGCCAGCGCCCAGGAACTGAAGACCCGTCCGCTCTTCTTTTTAACCTTCGGGTCGGCCGCCAGCGCCGCCACCGCCCGGCCTATATATCGCGGCGATTCTGACACCATGAAATCGGCGGGCGCGTCATTCTGGTCCGCGCTGTTCTGGTTGACGCTCTTGTTTCCTGCTTCCTTCCAATTGGCCTCAGTCACTCCAAAATGATCCAGCACACTCTCTGAACGCAAAAAGCCCGGAGTGAGCGCCACCGAAACCACGTCACGTTTGCGCAGCTCGCGCGCCATCGCGAAGGCCAGCCGGATGACGGAAATTTTCACCAGGTCATAAAAGAGATTGCCGCGATAGTAAAACGCATCGCCATCGGTAATTTCGAAAATGATTCCCCGGCCTCGACCCAGCATCAACGGAACCGCGTAGTGCGCAGTGATGATGTGCGAATGGATGGCCTGCTTCAGCATGCCCAGGCCGTTCTCCAGGTTGACCGTCCAGAATGGCTTGCCCCATTCCGTGAGCGCGTCGCCGCCCCACACGTCGTTCACCAGAATGTCCAGTCCCTTGTGCCGGCGTTTGATGCGAGCGACCAGCTTTTTCACTTGCTCAGGCTCGGTATGATCCACTCGTACGGCAATGCCGTGCCCGCCGGCGGCCGTAACCAGTTCCGCAGTCTCTTCGATAGTTTCAGGCCGCCCGGGTGTCGGCAGCCTCTGCCGCGTCCGTCCCCCCGAACTTTTTCGCGAGCGTTTTCGCGAACTACGTCCCGTGCAGTAAACCGTCGCCCCCGCCTCGCCCAGCGCCACCGCAATCCCGCGCCCAGCCCCGCGAGTCGCTCCCGCCACCAGCGCGACCTTGCCCAGCAACACTTTCTTCGGCGTTGCCTTCGCTCTCTTAGTCACTCTCTTCGCCACATCAGCCATCCCCATTCACCGCAGCGGATAATATCAGACGGCCCGCCGCGCAGCATCCCATGTCTAGCCAGCCCATTCCCGGAATCCCCGGACGTTCCCCCAGCGCGAACCTGCGCTCCCTCCCCCGCTTTCGGTATACTAGAAGAGCATGCCGGTCCTGAAAAACATAGCCGCCATCACCAAAGGCATGAGCATCACCTTCATGGAGATGTTCCAGCCCACCACGGTAGAAAATTATCCCGACGGCAAAGGCCCCCTAAAGGGAGCGAAGTTCGAAGCCCGCTT
>Ga0210406_10005053_pt1 | contig 13935 bp, 11 predicted proteins | sample IncBWC30MmetaG_FD_155454 | JGI IMG/M metagenome (GOLD analysis project Ga0210406, IMG submission 155454) | Forest soil microbial communities from Barre Woods Harvard Forest LTER site, Petersham, Massachusetts, United States - Inc-BW-C-30-M | ecosystem: Environmental > Terrestrial > Soil >... | reverse complement strand
ATTCGAGATAGCCGCGTTTTGAATCAGCAGGTCGAGGCGGCCGAACTCCTCGCGAATGCGCTCCGCCGCGTCAGCAATCGAAACCCGGTCCGTCACGTCGAGCTGGAGCGCGATGGCGCCCGCCCCGATCTCCTTGGCCGCAGCCTCGCCGCGTTCGAAATTGCGCGACCCGACCAGCACTGTGACGCCGTTCGTCACGAGTTCCTTAGCGACCTGAAGTCCGACTCCTTGGTTGGCCCCTGTGACCAGGGCGATGCGTTTGTCTGGCATGTTGTCCTCCTTTACGTTGGGCGCCTGGGGGCGCTCGCAATCTGACCCAGTTCGGCGATCGTCTCCGGTGGAAGTTCCAGGGTAACGGCGGCGAGATTTTCGCGGAGATGGCCGATCGACGATGTGCCGGGAATGAGAAGAATGTTCGGGGCGCGCTGAAGCAACCATGCCAGCGCGACCTGCATCGGCGTTGCCCGCACGGATGCCGCGGCCGCGTTGAGTTCTGCCGACTGCAGCGGCGAGAACCCTCCGAGCGGGAAGTAGGGCACATAGGCGATGCCCTGGGCGGCCAGATCATCGATGAATTGATCGTCGCCGCGCTGCGCGAGGTTATACAAGTTCTGGATGCAGACAATTTCCGTGATTGCCCGCGCCTCGGCCAACTGTCGCGGCGATACAGTGCTCAGGCCGATATGCTGAACGAGACCCTGGTCCTTGAGTTCAGCGAGCGCGGAGAGTGGCTCTTCAAATGGCTCGTCTTCCGGAGCGGCGAATCCGCCAAGCCGGAGATTCACGACCTGGAGCGCATCGAGGCCCAGGTTGCGCAGATTGTCATGTACGGCATCGATAATCTCCTGGCGAGAGCGTGCGTGGAGCCAGGAACCATCGGCGCCGCGGCGACCTCCAACCTTGGTCACGATGACCAGATCATCGTGATAAGGATGCAGCGCCTGCTTAATGATCTGATTGGTTACGTGCGGACCGTAGAAATCGCTGGTATCGATGTGATTCACGCCCGACGCGACAGCCTCGCGAAGAACCGCGATCGCACCGGGAATATCGCGTGGTGGGCCCCAAACCCTCTTGTCGCCATCCTGTCCGGCGAGTTGCATGGCTCCATAACCTATCCGGCTTACAGTCAGTGAGGTGCCCGCGAACGCAAAGCGGCCACCGAGACTCTTCTTCTCTGTCATTTCGTTTTCTCCCCCTGCTCTTCAGAAAGACTCTCCGACCAGTTCCTCGCTCTTCTTCCACAGCGCCTCGGCGTTGTGCGTATCGAGCGCATACCCCCGAACGCCTTCACTGATTGCGCTGATCTCCACATCGTCCGGTACGATTGTGCCGACATGGCAGTTCTCGCAGTAGCGGCCGCCGACTTCATCGGCCGGGGCAATAAAGCCCGCCCAGACTGAAGTGGCCGCTCCCTGCGGGATCGTCTTCCACTGGAACGGAGCCTTGCCTTCCGCCGCCAGTTGCTGATTCATCTGATCGATCATCTTTTGCAGTTGGGCCGAATCCATGTGACGGCCGAGTTCGGTCTGGATGACTCCCGGGTGTACGGCTGCCGCACGGACGCCGCGCCCGCGATGCCGCTCGTCGAAGGCAACCGCGAAAAGAATGTTGGCTGTCTTGGACCGGCCGTAAGCGACGAACGGATCGTAAGCCGTCCGTTGGAAATTTGGGTCTCCCAGCTCCACGTTGGAGAAGCGATGCCCGGCCGACGCGAGGTTGATCAGGCGTCCACCGGCGCGAAGCAGCGGGGCAACGCGATTGACCAATACAAAATGGCCGAGATGGTTGGTCCCGAACTGCGTCTCAAAGCCGTCGACGGTGTGACCAAACGGAGTCGCCATGACTCCTGCATTGGCTATGACCACGTCGAAAGTCTCCCCGCGCGCCAGGAGTTCGCCGGCGCAGGCGCGAACGCTCTTCAGGCTGGCCAGATCGAGCGCGACCAGGTCGAATGTGCCACCATTCGCTGCGGCGTCCTTTCGCACCTGCGCCGTTGCGGCTTCGGCTTTCCCGATGTCCCTCACGGCTCCTACAACCTGCGCGCCGCGGGCCGCAAGAGTCCGCGCCGTCTCAACCCCGATGCCCGCGGACACGCCGGTGACGAGAACTCGTTTCCCGTGCAAATCGGTCCCCGACAGAACCTCGTCTGTTGTCGAAGTTGCTCCAAATATCTGCGTCATTTCTCTCTCCTTCCATTGCACATCACGTTAGCCCCAACGCATCTGTTCGAGATCGGCAATTAGTCCGGGCCCGGTTGGATGCCATCCGAGCCGTTGCCGGGTCAGTGCGCTTGACGCCGGCATGTCGGAGCCCGCGAACATCGCCAGCCAGCCAAAATGAGCCTGCGCTTCCTCCTGAGAGATGCTGACCACGGGTACCTTCAAGCCCTTGCCAATGACTTTAGCGATCTCCCGCATCAATATTCCCTCTTCAGCGACCGCGTTGTACCTGCTGCCAGGTTCGCGCTTGGCTTCGTGCTTTTCAAGCGCCAGCCTGTAGAGACTGGCAACATCGAGAACATGCGCCGCTGGCCAGCGACTGAGTCCCTCGCCAATGTACGCTGAGGCTCCCTTTTCACGGGCCACCCGGACCAGAGGGGTGATGAGGCCCTGCTTGACAGTGTCGTGAACCTGAGGAAGACGCACTACCGATACATTCACACCACGCTCCGACACGGCAGCGCCGGCGACTTCCGACAGTCTACGCGGATTCGGGTGGTTGGGATCGAAATAATCTTCGGTTGCAGGTTGGCCTGGAACGGCGTTCCCCATTCCCGTTCCGGAGGTGATCACCAGGGGGCGGTCCGATCTCCTGAGCGCGTCTCCGAGAGCTTCGATGGCGCGCCTGTCCTTTTCACAGACCTCCCCGAACTTCGAGAAGTCGCTTCCGAATGCGCTGTGATCGTAAGCGCAGTGAATCACCCCATCCGATTCGGCTGCCCCGCTGCGCAGACTTGCCAGGTCTTCCAGACTTCCCCGATGCACCCCGGCTCCCGCGGCGATGAGAGATTGGGCACCGGCATCGGAGCGCGTCAGTCCAAGCACCTGATGACCCGCATTGATGAGCTCCGGAACGATGGCAGATCCGATAAAGCCAGTAGCCCCTGTAAGAAATACTCGCATACTATTTTCTCCTTCCCCATCCGTTCGCATGGCGAATCCGTAACGAAGAATGTTGACGAATGGTTACGCGCCTGCTAAAACGGAGTCAGTCTCCGCATGCATAGATTAACGGAGATAGTCTCCGGTTGCAAGATTTTTTCGAGACATGCCCATTAAACGTAAACAGGCTTCGGTTCGTAAGCCGCGCAGCGACGCGCAGCGGAATCGCGAACGCATTCTGGAAATAGCGAAGGAGGCGTTTACCCGCTCCGGCGCAAACACGAGTCTCGACGACATCGCCAGAGACGCAAGCGTCGGACCGGGAACCTTATATCGTCACTTTCCTACGCGCGAGGAACTTCTGGAGGCGGTTTATCGAACGGAGATGGAAAAGCTGGCCTCGGCGGAACGGAAGTTCGCTGAAGAATTGCCACCGATCGAAGCACTACGGGCCTGGTTGTTGTTGTTTGTCGACTACATCGCGGCCAAGCAACTCATCGCCCCCGCACTCAACGCGCTGCTGGGTGATCCAAAGAAAGTGTTCGAGGCTTCCTACGCCCGGATCCATGAAGCGCTTCGCGCACTGGTGAAGCGCGCGATAAAGAGCGGTGACATCCGCAAGGACCTCGATCCGATCGACCTGCTGCGGGCGCTGATCGGCGTCGCCAACGTGGCCACCAGCCCGGACTGGCAGCAGAGCGCCAGAAGACTAGTCGACATCCTCATCACCGGTTCAGGTCCAGCCAAATAGGCCCGAGGCTCTCAGTCTGGGGTGACTCGCAAGCCGGGAACTCGATCAGCCGCCGAACAGCTCTTCGAGGCCACCGGGACACGCTGGACGTCAGTCCACGCCGTATTAATAGGTTGAAGTCAGTGTTCCGCCTGGTTTACCTCGAAAACCCGGTATCGAGTGACTGCTATTTCCTCGGAAGTGATTGAAAAGATGGAGCGGGAGACGGGGCTCGAACCCGCGACGTCCAGCTTGGGAAAATGGGCAATGTTTTGTTTTCAGGGTATGGAAAACGCCAACAAAACAAGGGTCCGTTTCAGCTGGTGTGCTAATGGAGGGTTCTTGGAGGGTGCGAGGACCCTTTGCTGGATCTTTGCTTGCCGATTGCCTTTGGCAGATAAGCCTCAATGGTTTTTTATAGGTAAGTCCGCTCCTGCCCGCGCAGCCGAAACCACGATCGCCCGGGTTCAATCCTACACCTCGGTTACATTAGACCGTGCAGTTCGTTCAGGTAGTGGTTGTCTTGTTCGACTTCTTACTTTGCCTTTGGCTCTATGGTCGAGCGGGTGGAAGGCCTTGCCATCACCGCAGGAACGATCCGATAGTCCGAGCGGTAGACCAAATTGTGCAGATCGCTGGACGCGATGGCCCGGAGTATGGATAACTGTGCTGCGGCATCCTCGTCGCTGAATACATTCAACGGCCAGTCGTGAACTGTCGTGCCTCGAAGATGAGGGTGGTGAAAGCCGCCTCCAAAGTAGGCTTGGAGCACGATTGGCTCAACCCCGGCTGCCCGCTGTTCAGGCCAGCTCAAAGCCCAGGATGCGTTCAGTCCTCCATCCGGAGTGCGTCGTAATCCCGACTCGGTGAGCTGCCCGGTGTCGCGCAACAAGTTTATGTTCATTTCATTCAAAACCTGGCGGGCGATAGGCGCCAGCAGTTGCACTGCGTTCTCGAAATGGGCTTCCTTATCCTTTCGACTTGCGGAGCCGCCGTGCGTACCGTCCCGAAGATCCTCAAAATGGCGGATTAGGCTGGTGATGTATGCGGGTATCGTGCTTTGAGACATTTGGCACCTCCTACTGACAATCAGTTATGTGATGCGGCGGCAGCGAGCCGGTTGTGAAGTTCCGCTTCTGCCCGGAACCAGTCCTCGTCAGGTGAATCATTCGGGGAGCCGCGCTCCTCCCAATAGAAATAGGCTAGGCGGCAGATCGCTTCTTGATCCGACGTGGGATGTTCAATGCCGAGGTCAGTCGCCTCGTCGCTTCTGTGACTACTCTCGCGTGCAGTGTGCATGTGCTCTTCTTGCGACTTCACAATGTCCCCCTTGGCTCTATCTCTCACTTCACGATCTTCAAACCAAATACCGCGATGCAGCGGAGCGCCCCCGCATCGGGGCGTTTGACGGGCCTCGCCTGCCTATTTCGGAGCTACGCCGGTCGCCACATCCAATTCCCCTTTGGCGAGTAAGTAGTTCAAATCGGCGCGCAACAGATTGGCTTGAGCAGAAGCTTCGCCTGCCTTCGCCCGCCAATCTTCAGAAGCCAAACTGACTCCCACGATGTAGCGATCGCCATCTAGTCGGCGGGTTTCGCGGGCCTGCTCCAGTGCGGCGCGAGCGGTGGTCGTCATTTCTTTCGCAAGTTCCAGGTTGCGGTAGCTCTTTTCCACCTGAAGCGTGACTCGCCGTTTCAGCCGCTGGACATTTTCTTCGGCCTGCATAACTTGAGCTTCGCCTTCTCCTATGGCGGCTGAACGCTTCCCCCAGTCGAACACTTTCCAACTCATCCGCAGGCCGACCGAGCCATTGTTGTGAACCAGGAACGGCACGCCGTTCTGATAAGTGTACTGCGCGAAGGCGCCGACATCGGGAACATAGTCCGCCTTCGCGATTCGGACATCTTGCCGCGCTTTCTCGGCAGCTTCCATTGCGGCCTGGATTTCGGGATTTTGATTCATCCCCAGATCCCGGTACGCGGCCAGGGGAAGCGAGGGAGTCTCCGCCTCTGTCGAAATTGGCGCAAGCTCCAGTTCCGTGTCGACGGGAAGTCCGGTCAGATCGTTTAAGTCGCCGGTCAAATCGGAAATCTGGTTCTCGAGTTTGCTGAGCTGGTACTTGCTCTGGAGCAGATTCGTTTTTTGCCCGAGAACCGCGACTTCCAGCAGGTTTCCAGTGGAAACACCGTCGGTGTTTTCCTTCAAGCTCTGCTCGGATGCGGAAATTTGAAGGGCCATTGCCTGCATTTCGAGCCTCCCGATCAGAATTTCGATATAGACTTGGCGCACTTGTAGCGCGACCTCGTTTTCGGCTTTACGCAGATCGGCCTGCGATGCTCTTACCTCTGCCTGGGCCGCGTGACGGGCTGCTCGAAGCTTGATCAATTGGGTAATAGGCTGCTCGACGGTCGTGTTTGTGATCAATAGATCGTGGTTGCCCTGATTGATGAGGACGGCTGATGCGGGCAGCAGACCGATCCCGGGATATGCACCTAAAGATCCTGCAGGAATCGTCAGGTTTTGCGTTTTCGCGATTCCGAACAATGCCGCATCGGTCTTGACTTGCGGCAGTTCGTCTGCGCGCGTCCCCGCCGCGTGATATTGATTTCCGCGGACTTTCGCTCTGCCGATCCGAAGGTCGGAATTTTGTTTCAAGGCAAGATCGACAGCCTCGGGGAGCGACAGCTTTCGCGACGACTGGGCATGCAAAGTGCCGGCGAAACAGAATGCCACGAGTGCGACTACTGGAGCAAACTGGGACGGCCCGCGCTCGCTTCCTTTTTCGACAATGACGAACAATACAGGAACAACCAGGAGAACGAAGAACATCGAAAACACCAATCCGAAAGCAAGCACGCTGGCCAGAGGGCTCCATAGACTGGAGCCTGAGACAAGCATCGGTGTTACGCCCACCGCCGCTGCCATCGTGGTCAGGAAAATGGGACGCAATCGCCGTTCACCAGCTTCCAGCGCCGCTTCTTCCAGCGTGCTGCCCGCACGGCGTCTCTCATTGATGTAATCGACGAGGATGATGGCGTTCCGGACGACGATTCCCGATAGGGCGATGCACCCCATAAAGCTGGTAAACCCGAACGGATTTCGAGTGACGACCAGACCCATGGCTGCGCCGAACAGCGAAAGCGGAATCGCAGACATCACGACCAGCGGCTCAGAAAGCTTACGGAACTGAAAGAGCAGGATCAGGAAAATGGAGACCATGCTCACGGCCAACGCGAGCAGCATCTGGCCGAACGTGATCGTCTGATCGTAAACTTCTCCGCCATATTCGATCCGATAGCCGAGGGGCAGCGGGATGGCCTTCACCTTTTGATCAATTGCCTTCAAGACCTCCGAGCCATAACGTCCCGGCTTTGCAAAACTGCCCACTGTGAGAGTTCGGACGCCATTCCGCCGCACGATCCGTGCAGTTTGCCACTGCGGCGCGATATCGGCCACGGACCGAAGCGGGACGCGCTGCCCAGTCAGGTTGGAAGTGATGTACGCATCACGGACATTATCGAAGCTTCGCCTCTGATCAGCGTCGACCCGAAGCAGTACATTCACCTGACGGTCGCCCTCCCAAAACGTCGTCACCGGAGCGCCGGAGAAGGCCCCTGCAAGTTGGCCCGCAATGCTGGCATTCGTCAGTCCGAGGCGATTGGCCTCTTCGGTGCGCACATTCACGCCCGCGTACCAGGAATCGTCGTAGTAATCATCGCGGGTGTAGGTTGCAAAGGGCACGCCGTGGAGAATGCCCTTCACCTGGTCACCGAGCGTCTTCAGAACGGCGATGTCTTCACCGGAGATGCGGACTTCCACCGGCGATTCGATCTGTGTCCCCTGCTGCAGTTCCTTCACCATGGTGAAAGACTCTGGCGCCAAATCCCGCAGTTCGGACTGAAGCGTCTTCACCAAAGGCGGAGTCTCCTCAGCTGATTTTGTGATCACAATGATTTGCCCATAGCGTGCATCGGGCTCCTGCGGATTCACGTTGTAATAAAAACGCGGAAAGCTTTGGCCCGCGAAGCTCGCCACGTGTGCCACCATTGGTTTCTTTGCGAGAAAGTCCTGCATCCTTTGGATCACACGATCGGTCTCCTCCAGTCGCGTCGCCGGAGGCATCCAGACATCGATCACGAACTGGTTCCGCTCAGCGGAAGGAAAGAACTGCTGGTCAACCGTCGTGAAGAGAGCCACTCCACCTATCACCCCTGCGATTCCCATTCCAATCGCGATGAACTTTCGCGCCATCAGAAAGGTGATCGCGTGGTTGTAGGCGGCTTGCATGAAGTCCAGGATGTTGAACTTCTTCTTGCCACCCTCGCTGTGCAACCCCTTCTTGATGAAGAACCGGGCCAGCAGCGGCGTGAGCAGCATTGCGACGGCGAAGGAACAGGCCAAGCCGATGGCCACGGTAAGTGGTAGCGCGATAATAAATTCGCCCGGCCCTCCGGAGAGCGTCACCAAGGGCAAAAATGAAGCGATGATGGTCAGCGTTGCCGTCAAAACCGGCACAGCCATCTCGGTCGCGGACCTCCATGCCGCTTCCTCCGGTGGGACCCTGTGATCCAGCAGCTCGACATAGTTGTCGGCGATCACAATTGCGTCATCGACAAGAATTCCGAGCGACACAATCAACCCCGCGATGGAGACTTGATGCAATTGAATCCCTACGGCGTTGAGCACCCCAAGCGTCGCGGCGACGGTTACCGGGATCGCAGTGGCGGCTATCAGGGCCACGCGGATGGGCAGCAAAATGATGGTTACCAGGATTACCGAGCCGATGGCCAGCAGGAATTCGCGCTGCAGATCCTTGATCCGCGTACGCACCACCGACGGCTGGTCGGCAATTAGATCGAGCTTCAAATCGGGAGGAAGCAAAGGCCTGACGCGCCCCAGCGCCTGGTTGATCTCTTCGCCGAGTTCGACAATATTTCGTCCTTTCTGCATTTCCACGGAAAGCAGAACGCTGGGCGCGCCATCGAAGCGCGCGATTTGATCGGGATCCTGGTAACGGCGCTCGACATTGGCGAAATCTTCGATGTAAACCGGCTGGCCCGAAGTGTGGGAAACATCCACCAGGATTCTCTTAATTTGACTTTCCGTGAGCAGCAAGCCGTTGGTCCTCATCGGAACGTCTTCGCGGGGTAGCTGGAGGTCGCCGGAATTCTGAATGATGTTCCGCTGCTGAAGCGCCTGGATGATCCGGTCGGGGTTGGCAAAATACTGCGAGATGCGCTGCAGGCTGCTGGTGATCCAGATCTGTTCACTCTGCTCTCCATAGCGGCGCAGTTTGGCGACCTTCGGAACGGTGCGCAGTTCGTCTTCGATGCGCTCGACGTAGTCCTTCAATTCGCGGTATCCGTAGCGGTCCCCGTGAACTGCAACCAGCAGCGCGACTGTGTCGCCGAAATTCGAATCGATGATCGGCCCGATCACGCCGGGTGGAAATTCACCGGCGGTCCGGGCCTCGTTCAGGTCATGCCGAAGTTTGGCCCAGAACTCGTCGCTGTTCTTCACGTCGTCCTGCAACTCGACGTTCACAAAGAGATAGCCAGGCCGGCTGGTCGAATACGTTTTCTCCTTCCGAACTTCGGCAAACTTGAATAAACGATCTTCGATCTTTCGCGCCAACTGGCTCTCCACCTGATCGGAGGTTGCACCCGGATAGACAGCGGCGACAATGCCGGTGCGAATGGTGACGCTGGGATCTTCCATGCGCGGCATGTGCAAGATCGCTTGCGTGCCGAGTAGCAGGAGTCCAAGCGTTAAAGTAAGAGTAACGGCCGGGTAGCGAAGCGAACTCCGAATCGGGTTCATGGATGCAGCTCTTTGGCGTTGACCATTGAGCCCTCACGCACGAGTTGCTGGCCGGCGACCACGATCCAGTCGGTATCCTTGATTCCGTCGACAATCTGGATATCTTGTCCGATGATTCCCGCGGTTACCACACGCCTTGCGTAGACTTTCTTTTCGTTGGGGAAATAGACATAGACTTGCGTGGCGCCCTGAGGATCCCGCGCGATGGATGTACCGGGCAGCGTAAGAACATCGATCTGCCCGTCGCCGACAATGCGGGCCTCGGTGATCATCCCGACGAGGAGCCTAGCCTCCCGGTTCGGGACCCTGATCCTCGCCATGTATGTACGGGTTTGAGGCTCGGCGGAGACACTTACGAGGTGAACCTGCCCCGAAAAGCTCGTCCCCGGAAGGGCAGGGGCCGTCACGATCGCCTTTTGACCTCGATGAATCAGGCGGACATCGGTTTCAGGAATGCCGACTTGGATCTCCACTGGATCCAATTCGACAATCGTGAAGACGGCAGTGCCCGGACTCGCCATCGCCCCCACCTCGATGTTGCGTTTCGACACAAAGCCGCCAATGGGAGCGATCAGGGTCGAGTCACTCAACCGTTTCCGCGCGATGCGCTCGGCGGCCTCAGCTTGCTCCAGCGCGGCCTTTGCCGCAGCCTTGTCCTCTTGCTGCGCACCCTCCTTCGCTTGCCCATACTGCTGCTGAGCGTTTGTGTATGCCGTCTCGTATTTCTTGAAATCGTTCGGCGCGAGACTCTTCTTCTCATAGAGAGTTTTCATCCGGCGAAACTCATCTTCAACCTGCGAGAGATTCGCCCGAGCCTGTTCGACGACCTCCGGGCGCGCGGACGTTGAAGCCTTCTCGTTCTGAGCACGAGCAAGCGCACTCTGTGCAACCGCCGCCTCGACCGCGAATTGGTAGTCCGTGGGATCGATGACTGCGAGCAATTCTCCCGCCTTGACGAAATCACCCTCGCGAGGCACGACGCGGATTACTCTGCCGGACACCAGGAATCCAACAGTTGTCGGCGCAGACGGCGTTTCGACAGTTCCGCTCACAACGACTTCCGGAGGGACCCGAACATGCTTCGGCGTCGTGATTCGGACGGCGATGGGATCTGGCTGGGCGCGATCCGACGATGCGCTCTGCCGCGCGCAACCACCGAGGAATAGCGCGACAATGACGCAGGCTAAGAGATGACCGAACTTACCCTTCATGCTGTGGCTCCTAAATCCCCTCGCGAACGGTTCGCGTGCTTGCGATCGCGTAGTTCGCGATATCCACCTTGCGCATGAAGGTGACTGCCGGGTGCGACTGAGCATACTGGATGAAATCCTCCAGCACTCGCATGCGGGCGGGCCGGCCCGCAATTCGATCGTGCGCGCTGACCGACATCATGCGACGGCGATGCTCGCCTTCTTCGTACAACACGTCGAACTCACGTTTCAGATCGGCTGCGTATGCGTCGGTGCTGAAGTACCGTCCCTCGTAGTTCACAATGTCGTTCATGTGGAGTGTGTAGGGCACCACGGCGAAGGGCTTGTTTCGAACGTTCACCAGGAAGGGCTCATCGCGGCTGACGTCGTCGATGTAGTAGGTGTAGCCAAGCTCCTGCAGGATCTGGAGTGTCTGCGGTGTACCCCGCAGCCAGAACGCATTGAAGCCGACTGGCCGCACGCCTGTTACTCGCTCGATGGTTGCGGCCGAGTCAGCGTAGCTCGTCCGCTCTTGTTCCGAGGTCATGGAATACTCCGGCGTCCAGGTCTGGCCGTGACCGGCTGGTTCGTGGCCACGATGGACAATCTCTTTTGCCAGGGCAGGGTGCTTTTCGACTGCGACGCCCACCATATGGGAGGTCACCTTTACGTTGCGGCGGTCGAACATGTCCAGCAGCCGCGGCAAGCCTTCATTGAACCCGTACTCGAACCATTTGGTGGCCGCTATGTCCGGGTATTTGGGATTTATCCTTGGCAATGGGCTCTCGGCTCCGCTCTCGGGCTGAGCGCCGGCTTCCATCTGCATAGAGATGGAGATGACCAGACGAGCACTATCGGGCCAAAACGGATCGGTATTGTTGGTTTGCATAGTTCCTCTTTGAGCGGTCTGCGGGGAAGCCGTCGCTGGCCTAGCGAACGCGAGAGCTACACCTGCCATCAGGAATTCACGGCGGTCGATCATTTCTCTCAGACTTTATTCAGCCCGTCTAACGCAGCCACTTTGTAAGCCTCGGCGAGCGTCGGGTAGTTGAAGACCATGTCGTGGAAATACTCCACCGACCCGCCGTAGAAGAGTACGGCCTGACTGATGTGGATGATTTCTGTCGCGCGCTGTCCCAAGGCATGCGCGCCCAAAAGTTTGTGCGTTTCCGGATCAAAGAGCAGCTTGAGCATCCCGGTCTCGTCACCGAGCATCATGCTTTTTGCCAACTCAGAATACTTCGCGATTCCCACCTCGTAAGGAATCTTGTTCGCCGTTAATGCTTCCTCGGTCTGACCAACCATTGATATTTCCGGAATCGTATAGATGCCGTAGGGATACAGGTCGGGCATGTGTTCAAAGGGAATTCCAAACATGTGACAGGACGCCAGGCGGCCCTGTTCCATGGAAGTGCTTGCAAGTGCCGGGAAGCCGATCACGTCCCCGGCCGCATAGATGTGGGGAAGGTCAGTTTGAAAGAACTGGCTCACTTTCACCCTGCCACGCGAATCGGCCGCTAAGCCCGCAGCTTCCAAATGGAGTTGATCGCCATTGGCCTGGCGGCCGACAGCGTAAACGAGGGCGTCGCCTTGTATTCTCTTGCCGCTTTCCAATTGAGCCGAAACACGACCTCGATCGGGGTCGATCCCAACCTGCGTCACCTTTTCGGCGAGACGAAATGTGACACCCTGCTGACGTAAGTGGAACGACAGAGCTTCGACGATTTGCCGATCAACGAAATCCAGAACAACCGGACGCTGGTCGATCAACGTAACCTCGGCACCGAGGGCAGTCATAAAGGATGCGTACTCGAGGCCTACGACGCCCGCTCCCACTACGATGATTTCTTTCGGCAGGCCACCCAGATCGCCAAGGTGATCGGTATCCACAATGCGATGGTCGTCAAAGGGAATGTCCGGGCTGTGCGCGGGCCGGGTACCGCAGGCAATCAGGATCTTACGGCCTTTGAGTCTGATCCCTTCGCCATCGCCGCCCTGAACTTCCAGTGTGTGAGGGTCCAGAAATGACGCATACCCAGGATGGACTACAATCCCATTACGTTCGAGCTGCGCCCGAACGACCCCGGTCTCTCGCGCGACGATGGCTTTGACACGGGAGGAGACATTTTCGACAGAAATGTCGACACGACCTCGAGACCCAGCGCCGTACAGTGCGCTAACAGCAAGTCCGCTTAGCTGAAAAATGGCTTCACGTACCGTTTTGCTGGGTATTGTGCCGGTGTGAACGCTCACGCCCCCGATCATCCCAATGCGGTCGATTACGGCGACGCTTTTGCGCGCCTTTGCCGCGGCGATGGCGCCCTTCTGCCCGGCCGGGCCACTGCCGATTACAACAAGGTCGTATTCTGGTGCGTTCACCTCGGCCGCCTCAAATCCGGAAATGCCAATAGGCGCGGTAGCCAATAGTGAATGCTTGACCTGCTTAGCGCCCGGTCGCTCTCTCTCGGCTTCATGATCGGTTGCCACCGTCGCCTTGTTTTTCTTTCACGCGGCTTCGCTCCAACTCGCTATGCAAGTTCTGTAGAAGATGTTTTGTGTATACGTCGCTGGCTATGAACTCGCCCCCGTGGCTCATGATTTCCGACAGAGCTTCTTCGCCATTGCGGTCGATTGATGTCACCTCGATCAGTTCGACGATGCACTTGCGGGTATCCCCCGCTACGTGAGCTTTTCGCCAGGTCGACCTGAGTTCAGCTGCCCATTGGCCGACCAATTGACCTTGCAGAGACCACCTCTGCTCTTCCGGCGAGTCGGTCATAGTGATCTTCAGCACTACTCTTCCTCACTCCTTACCGGAAAGCGTCGGGAACCGACGCAACGTTTTCCAGGCACTCGCTATAACCCGAGAATGCCGATACCCCGGCAATCAGATTGGTGGCGATGGCCTCGCGACTCGTTGAGGTCCCGACTGTCCGGTATCACAAAACTGAGACGAATTCGACGAACCGCGGAAGCATGTGGCAGTTGAGGAACCAAAGGAGCGTGGGCATTTTAGAACCCCGCATCTGCCTGCCCCAGCAGATCTTAGGAGCCGAGGTGTTGTGGCGCCGAATGCGCAAAGCCGGGATCC
>Ga0210406_10005052_pt1 | contig 13936 bp, 13 predicted proteins | sample IncBWC30MmetaG_FD_155454 | JGI IMG/M metagenome (GOLD analysis project Ga0210406, IMG submission 155454) | Forest soil microbial communities from Barre Woods Harvard Forest LTER site, Petersham, Massachusetts, United States - Inc-BW-C-30-M | ecosystem: Environmental > Terrestrial > Soil >... | reverse complement strand
TCGCTGGAACGGGGTCGGCGAGTCAAGCAAAATATGTGAACGAGAATGGTTCAATGACCGGCGGTCAGCAGCAGAACAACAGACGGATGTTAGGGCGCTCGACTCATCTGGACGCTCCCTATCGAAAAACGCGCCAGGTGATCATGCTAGTCTGAGCGGCATGAGGACGTTTTCGATCCTTGCCATGTGCGGCCTGGCCATGATGGACGTCGCGGCCGGCCAGGCGGCCTCGCGGCGGGCGCCGCAACCCGACGTGTACCTGGTGACGATCGACACGCTCCGTGCAGATCACGTTCACTGTTATGGCTATGAGCAGATTCAGACTCCAGCACTCGATGGGTTGGCGCACGACGGGATTCGTTTTACGCAGGCTTTTACCCCGAGCCCCATCACCAATACTTCTCATACCACTATCTTGACTGGGCTGCTGCCAAGCGCGCATGGGGTTACCGATTTTGCCAAACCGCTGGCGGCCGCCCATCCAACCTGGGCGGAACTTCTCAAGAAAAATGGTTATCAGACCGCAGCATTTATCGGGGCGGTCATTCTCGATAGTAAAGCGCTGGCCCCCGGACTGGATCGCGGTTTTGACTTCTACGACAACTTCCCCGAGCACCCTCAGACCAAGTCTCGCTGGGGGCGAGTAGAGCGCCGGGGATTGGACGTGGTCCAACGGGCCGAGACGTGGCAGAATGCGCATCCAAGAGGCCCGCATTTTGTCTGGGTCCATTTGTATGATCCGCATGATCCATATGAGCCGCCGCCGCCCTATTCCAACCTGTACAAAGACCGCTTGTATGATGGCGAGATTGCTTACGCGGATTCAGCGCTGATGAATTTTGTGGCGCATCTCAAGCAGCACGGCCGGTACGACAACTCGCTGATCATTGTGGTCGGAGATCACGGAGAGGGACTGGGCGAACACCACGAACAGACGCATGGAATTTTTCTTTACGATTCCACCCTGCACGTGCCATTGATACTCAAACTGCCGGGCAGAAACACTGCCAGCGTGATCCAGAATCAGGTTGGCACCACCGACATCCTCCCCACCGTGCTCGATGTGCTGAATGTTCCTCCACCCGAGCGCCTCGATGGCGAGTCGTTGAAGCCTTATTTCGCGGGAACAGAAATGGCCCGCCGGACCGTCTTTGGAGAGACTGACTATCCTCTGCACTTTGGCTGGGCACCGCTGCGCGCTGTTCGTACCGAAGGCTTCAAATTCATCGAGGCGCCGCGGCCCGAGCTTTATGATCTGCGTACTGACGCCGGCGAACTCAGGAACATCTACGCACCGTGGGACGAAACCGTCCAGACATCCCGCAAAATGCTGACGGAGCTACGGGCCAGGATGCCCCCGCCCGCGCCGTCGGCAGGAGCGGTGGCAACTGGCTCCCTCGACGAACTGCGGGCGTTGGGATATCTGGGCCCCGCCGATGCAGGCAGCTCGACGAATGTTCCTGAGCCATCACTGTTGCCCGATCCCAAGGACAAGATCGAGGAACAAAACCTGTTGCACGGCGCAATGATGGCAGCGGACGAGGGCCGTACCTCTGAAGCTCGTCTTGGGCTGGAGAAAGTCCTGGATCTTGACCCAAAATCACAGACTGCCTTGCTGCAACTGGGAGAGTTGGAGCTGCATGCGGGCAAGTATGGGAAGGCGTCGGAATACTTGAAGCGTGCCCGCGAGTTGCGCCCGGAAGACTCCACCGCGGCCTTCTACGAGGGCATGGCATTGGAGAAGGCAGGTGACCTTGCCGGCGCCCGCGAGGCCCTCGAGGCCAGTGTGAGGCTGGCTCCAGGGCAATCCACTGATGCACGCGTGCGGCTGGGGGAAGTTTACCTGGGGTTGAAAAATCCCAGTGCGGCGGAGGATCAATTCGAGGCTGCACTTCTGCTACAACCCGGCAATCTGGATGCGCAGGTTGGAGCGGCGAGAGCACAGGTAGTCGATCGCCGTTTCGCGGACGCTCTGCGGCAACTTGTGCCCCTGTCAAAATTGCATCCAAACAGTGCGGAGATATTCGAACTGCTGGCGCAAGCCTATTCAGGTCTAGGCCGGAAAGCGGAAGCGGCACAGGCGGAGAATCGAGCCCAGAATCTGATCAAAGCCAGGAAGCCAGATGCCAAAGCTGAGAAACGGGGCATCTCTGAGAAGCCCCGCTAGGCTGTCCTTGTATCGTCTTCAAAGGCGAGGGGACCCCTACTTCTGCGCAACTCTGTCACTTGAATTTTCGAAGATCTCCGTCAGCACGTGTCCACGCATCTGCTTCGACTGCTCAATTCCGTAGAGGTGCAGAAGGGTCGGAGCGAGATCGTATACGCTGGCTTCAAAACCCATCAGGCGAAAGCCCTGCTTGATCCCCGGACCCATGGCAAAAAATGAGCCCGGTACGTCATCGCCGTCAGCGAAGTCGTGTTTGGCAATCACCGGAGTGGTTTTCTCATGGTCCATGTGCGCGTGGGGGTCCGTCTCTTCGAACTCCCGCAGTGGCTTGATGCCGTGGTCGGACACGATGAAGACGTAGGTATTATCATCGACGTGCTTCAGAATGCTGCCCAGGACACCATCAAAGGCGACGTACTGGTTGGGGAAGGCATCGGTACGGATCGCGTTGATTTTTGGATTGTACCCAGCGTTGTAGGGGGCAATGGGATAGAGCCAATGGCCGGCCCTGTCCTCGCAGGACTGCGCCAGCCAGGTGAACTCCGTGGGGTGCTTGGTTAACAGATAGTCGAACAGTTGAGTCTGTTGAGAGCGAATCAAATCTACTTTCTTCAGCCAGACGTCGATCACTTCCGCTTCGTGGCCCTGCAATTGTTCCGCCGATGGCATCCGTTCACAATCAATATAAAAGTCGCCAACATTCTTGATCAGCTCAGCTTTCAGGGCGGGGGGATAAACGGCTTCTCCGCCTTCGACTTCGGAGAGCTTGGGCGCGCACAGCACGCCATCCTCGCAGTTCTTGCCTCTGGTAAGCATGCCGCTGATCATGTACCCGTTCACCGGCAGCACAGGAAAAGTCGCCGGTACATTGGCCATGCCCACGGTGACGCCGTTCTTGGAGAGGATGGACCAGATCGGCTCCTCCTTGAGCATGTTCGTGTTGGCTGTGATTCCGCCAACAATAAAGCCGCTGACACCGTGCTCCTCTGGCCGGGTGCTGGTGAACAGCGTGCTGTATACCCGCGGGCAATTGGGCGCGGATACAGTGCGCAACTTGCCGTAGGTTCCCCTCTTGATGACGCTGGCGAGGTTTGGCATCTTGCCCTGGAGGATGAGCGGGCGAATCACGTCCAACTCCATGCCGTTTACGCCGATCACCACAACGCGGGCCTTGGGTTTCGCAGTGCTCTGACCTTGTGCGAACAGCGGTAAGAAAGGTACGCAAACGAGTAATGTAAGCAGCAACGGTGTGCGTGGGCCTGTGGGAAACCGCATGGGTTACTCCTGCCTTTTTTGTATCAGGTCATTATATGACACCATTACTGTTTGCCAACGCGCGGGAAGCCCGACAGGGGCGCGCTGTGAGTTCGCGGAAAGGTACTGCACCCAGTCGTGACAATCAGTATCCGATCCGCATCAGTCCTTGAGCTGACTTGTCACAAGCTCCCGGTGGAGTATCATGCGGTGTCGCATTGACATCCGCCGCTCCATCCCGGCTGGCTTACATCGATTGGATGCGGGGCTTGGCCTGCGTTCTGATGTTCCAGACCCATTGTTACGACTCCTGGCTCAGCCCCAGCGCACGCCAGAGCAAGTTCTTCATGTACTCGCAACTGGGGGGAACTTTCCCCGCCCCTTTGTTTCTATTTCTGGCGGGCATTTCGTTCGCCCTGGTAACCGGGAAGTTGCGGGAGAAGAATCTGCCGCCGGCGCAGATCGCCCGTGCCACCATCCGCCGGGGCGCGGAGATCTTTGCCTTCGGCCTGCTCTTTCGCCTGCAGGAATATCTCGTCGCCTGGGGTTGGGCGCCGCTCAGTGACCTGCTGCGTGTGGATGTGCTCAACACCATCGGCCTCTCCATGATGCTCATGGGCCTCGTATGCTGGCTGGTTCTCTTCGTCTTTACGCAACGCGGAGCGCACGCCAGGCTCGCGCTCGTTCTCGCCTCCGCGGGAACAGCCTTGCTGATTTCCTTGCTCACCCCACCGCTGTGGACAACCTGGCGCCCGACCTGGCTGCCCTGGCCACTGGAGTCTTACATCGACGGCGTCCACAATCTGGGCACGCCACAGGCCGGGCTCTTCCCGGTTTTTCCCTGGACTGCCTTCGCCTTCGCCGGGCTCGCCGTCGGATTTATTCTGCAAAGCCAGTGGGTGCGCCAGCGCGAAGCGCTGACTTTCTTTGCAACTGGTGCGGCCGGCTTCGGGTTCGTTGCCGTCTCCCGCTGGCTCGATGCCCAACCCCATCAGCTTTACGCGGTCTACGACTATTGGCACACCAGCCCAAGCTTCTTTTTGATCCGTGTGGGCATGCTGCTCGCGATTTTGATGGCGAGTTACGCCTGGTGCCGCTGGGTTGTCGGACAACCGCGAGCCGGACAGTGGGGCTTCAGCCCGCTAATTCAATTGGGCCAGGCTTCCCTGCTGGTCTACTGGGTGCACATAGAATTCGTGTACGGGCGGGTCTCCATCCTGCCCAAGCATGCGGAAAACATTCGGGGCGCATCTCTCGGATTGCTGACGATCTTCCTCGCAATGCTTCTCCTCGCTTTCCTCCGGACGCGGCTGAAAGGGCGCGGCGCTGAAATGCTGGCCTGGTTTCGCCATCCCGCCCGAGCGAACTGAGCACTGTTGCAGCCGCAGGGTGAAGCGTCCGCTCTACCGAAACTGCTTCGCGAACTCCACGACTTCGCGCTCCGCCCACCGTCCATCGTAGGCCGGGTCGCTGTCGCGCTCACCGATGAATGCGCAGTGGCCGCCGTCCTCGGCTTCGACATAGGTGATGTTGCGATTGGAGAGAAGCGCCTGGCGTGTTCCCGGCAAGATGCGGATGAAGGGATCGTTGACCGCATGAATGACCAGCGTGGGCCGCGCGATGCGGTCAATTACATGGGCAGCAGCGGCTCGGTCGTAATAGTCGTCTGCGCCGGTGAACCCGCAGTAGTAAGCGGTAACACGATCGTCGAAATCACGCAGGGTTCTAACTCCCTGCAGCCGCGAGGCGTCGAAGTCCCCTGGAAACAGCGTTACTTTGCGGCGAAATCGCCGGAACAATTGCAGCAGAAAGTAGTATTCGTAAACGCGGTTGGCGGGTTCATGCAGGGCGTCCGCCCCAGCCGCCAGGTTCACCGCCGGACAAACCGCCGCCACGCCGCGGAACTCCGCCGGACCATCGCTTCCCCACTCCCCCGCCAGCTTCAGCACCAGATTGCCGCCCATGGAAAAGCCAATCAAAACGAAACCGGGAATTCCGTCGCGCTCGACCAGATTGCGTGCCACCGCAGCCACATCCCCAGAGCGGCTTGAGTTGTAAAGGGTGGGCGCGCGATGGTCCATGCCGCCGCAGTTACGCTGGTTCATTCGCACCACATTCATGCCTGCGGCCAAACCATTCCGCGCGATTCCCAGCATGTATTGCGATTCGCTCGATCCCTCAAGCCCATGCACCACGATCAGCGTCAGCGCCCGGCGGTCCTTCTGCCAGTGACAGTGGCACAGCACCGGAACGCCGGGTTCCACTTCGATCAGGCGCTCCTCGGCCGCCGGCAGTTCGACCCGGCGCGGGAGAAAGAAAGCAGCCAGAGTTTGCAAGTGCCCGCCCCGCAACCAGCGCCGTGGCCGGAAAACAGAGGGCACGAACGCCGAAGGCGGCCGTGTGACTGTGTTCTCGCCCTCGGTTTGCGAAATTCCCACGGATTGATTCTAATGGCAGATGTTTGTTTCATGGGAGGGATTCACATGCTTGACTTCGCCAATCTCCGTCGGGCAAGACGCACTTATCTCCTCCCGCAAGAAGCCGTGCGCTCCACCTTCGTACTGGTGACGCTCCTGTTGGCGTGCACTCTCAGCACGTCGGGAGCAGAAAAGTCCGGAGCGGAAAAGCATTCGTATCTTTTCGCCTGGTGTGGCGACATCGACAAGAAAGCCAGCGACTTCCTGGCAGTCATTGAGGCCGATCGCGCTTCGCCTCGCTATGGACAAGTCCTGGCGACTGCGGCAACCGGCGTTGCAGGTTCGGTCCCGCACCATACTGAAATAGAAATGCCAGCCAGTGGCTTGCTCATGGCCAATGGCTTCGAAGCTGGGCGCACCTGGATCTTCGACCTCCGCCAACCTCTCAACCCTCGTGTGGCAGCATCGTTCGGGGATCTCGACGGCTACATGCATCCACACACTTTCTTCCGCTTGCCGAACGGCAACGTCTTAGTGACATTCCAGTATCACGGTGGTCACGGTCCCAAGGCTGAGGGCGGAGGCTTGGTCGAAGTCGACGACCAAGGGCACGCACTGCGCTCGGGTAGCGCCGTGGACCCGGCTGCCGGCGAGGAACTTATTCGACCCTACAGCCTCGAGTTGTTTCCTGCGTTCGACCGCATCGTCTCTACAAACACTGCTATGCACGACCAGGATGGCAAGAGCCGTACGGTTCAGGTTTGGCAATTTTCAAACCTGCACCTACTGCGCACGCTTGTCCTCCCACCGGGCCCGCGCGGCGACGAGCAGAATTTTCCTGGGGAGCCCCGCCTGCTTGAGGATGGAAAGAGCTTGCTGATTCATACCTTTTCCTGCGGCCTATATCTGATGCGCGGCATACAGACCGAGCAGCCGTCACTTCGCTTCGTATATGGATTTCCCGGAATTGACTGCGGAGTCCCCCTCCGTGTCGGGCATTGGTGGCTGCAGACCGTGCCCCAGACGCACAGCTTGACCGTGCTCGATATCTCCGACCCGGAGCGGCCCCGGGAAGTGAGCCGCTTGACCTTTGATGCTGGCCAAAAACCGCACTGGGTCGCGCTTGATCCCAGCGGCACGCGCATCGTTCTCAACTCGAACGAGAACGGCCCCGATCACAGGCTCTTCATGGTGAACTTCGATCCCAATACCGGCTCCGTGAAGCTGGATGACCACTTCCGCGATCCCGGCAGCGATCGTCCCGGAGTCAGCATGGACGGGAAGTCCTGGCCGCATGGCTTCCACGGTAACGCATACGCACATGGAACTGTCTTCTCCCGTTGAGACCGACGGGCTTCCCATGGCTTTTGATTAGCAGCACGTTTAAAATACGGACAAGCACATAGCGGGTGAACAGATTTAGGGGATATCCTCATGCCGATTTTTGAATACATCTGCCAGGAATGCCAGCACGAGTTTGAAACCCTGGTCTTCGGCCGCGACAAGGCCAAGTGCCCTAAGTGCCGAAGCCAGAAGCTGAGCCCGCAGCTCAGCGTGTTTGCCATGTCCACTAAAAATATCTCCCTCACGGGCTCGACGCACGCGCCGGCTCCCACGGGCGCATGCGGCTCCTGTGGCGATCCTCGCGGTCCGGGCGCTTGCTCGCTCGGGGACCTCGACTAGCGGCCCCAGCCGCCGCCCTCACCACGAGTAACCAAACCTTCGGCACAGTCTCGCCTATGACTGTGGTTACCTATGTTTCCCCACCCGGCCCGCCTACGATGCCTTGACCTCCCTTCAAACCAAGGAGCATGGCATGGACCGGCGCCGCCAGTCGCGCGTTTTCGTTGACCTTCCCGTCCAGATCTGGGGCATGGACGCTCATTCCCGCCCCTTCACTCAGCCCGCCAGCCTGCGCACGATCAGCGGTCGCGGCGCCACCCTGCAATGCGTGGACGCTCACCTCAAGCCGGGCGACGTTGTCGACGTTCTGTATCTGGGCACCAAAGCGCAGTTCCGCATTGTGTGGTGCGGCAAGCCCGGAACCGAAATGGCCGGCGAAGTCGGAGTTGAGAATCTTTCGGTCGAGACCAGACTTTGGGATGTCGACCCGCTGCGCTGTGCGGCCTCGGTGGGCCAGGGTTAGTTTTATTGGCGACCTGAGCAGGGGCGAAAGTCGAAGGAAAGAGCAACTGTGCCGGTTATAAGCACACTCTTCAATTTTCAGCATTGCACAGAGAGAAAATTGGGGGAGGGCAGGGGGAAGGCCGAAACCCGCGTGGCGCGGGCCATTTGCAGTATGCAGCGGCAGCGTTGCGAAACGCAAGCAGAAAGCCTCGTATAGAGCCCTAATTCTTGTCCGAGTTGCAGGAACTTTCATCCTTTCCGCACTCAACCCGTGTAAACGTTGCAAGTTCTGTCACCCTCATGGGCTCAGAGGGTTCTCGCGAAATTACCTCCAGCAGCAATCCCAGGCTGTAAACTCACGAGAGATGCAGGTAAAGATTCTCGGTTCGGCGGCCGGAGGCGCGTTTCCGCAATGGAACTGCGCCTGCACAAATTGTCGCGCTGTGAGGGCCGGCACATTCCGCGGCAAGCCGCGCACCCAAACGCAGGTTGCGATCACGCAAGATGGCTGTTCGTGGTTTCTGCTGGGCGCGTCTCCAGACCTGCGCGCTCAAATCGAAGCCACACCCGAGTTGCATCCGCGCGATGGTGTGCGCCAGTCGCCCATCGCCGGCGTCGTACTGGCCAACGCCGACCTCGACCACGTCCTCGGACTCCTCCTGCTGCGCGAACTCCAGCCTCTGCGCATCTACGCCACTGCTTCCGTACACCGCATTCTCCGCAAAGACAACTCGATGTTCGGCATGCTGCAGCGTATTCCGAATCAAGGGTTATGGACCGACTTTGCGCTCGGAACTAAATTTCATCTTTGCAACGCCCACGACGAAGACTCCGGCCTGCTTTGTCAGGCATGGTCGTTGAGCACGCACTATCCTGCCTACGTCACGGCAGACCGGCAGTCTCAACTCGCTCTCGGGGAAGCCTCCATGGGATTCGTCCTCGAATCCCCTTCGGGCTCGCGATTGGCCTACATGCCGGCCGTTCCTCGGTTGGAAGACGCACTGCTCCCACAGCTCGACACCTGCGACGTCCTGCTCTTCGATGGCACATTCTGGAGCGACGATGAACTCATTCGTGTGCAGAGCGGCGGTCAAACCGCGGACCAGATGGGACACATCCCGGTCGAAGACACCCTGATCAAGTTGGCGGGACTTCGCCGCCCGCGTAAAATCTTCTTACACATCAACAACACCAATCCCATGCTGAACGAGGCGAGCGCCGAGTATCAGCAGGTCCAGGATGCAGGCTGGGAAATTGCGGAGGATGGATGGCAGTTCGACCTGTAGAAACCGAAACCGGATCGCAAGCCGCCCGCCTGCTGACGCTCGAAGAGTTCCGCGCGCAACTGCAGGCCACCGGCGAGGAGCGCTACCATCACAAGCATCCTTTCCATCTGTTGATGCACGAAGGCAAGCTCAACCGTGGACAACTGCAAGCCTGGGCGCTGAACCGTTACTACTATCAGAGCATCATCCCGATCAAAGATTCGATCATCCTCTCCCGAGGCCCCGACCCGGTCTTCCGGCGCGCGTGGCGCAAGCGCGTGGTCGACCACGATGGCGACGCTACCAGCGAAGGTGGCATCAAGCGCTGGATAAAATTGGCGGAAGCGACAGGTCTCGATCCCGCTCAGGTTCGCGCCGGCCAAGGCATTCTTCCTGCAACCCGCTTCGCGGTCAATGAATACCTGAACATCGTTCGCAGCCGGTCTCTGTTGGAAGCGGTCGCTTCTTCCCTGACGGAATTGTTTTCCACCAAGCTGATCACCTTGCGCGTGGAAAAATTGCGCCAGCACTATCCCTGGCTTGCAGGAGGACTGGATTATTTCGAGGCCAGGCTTTATCAGGCACCGGAAGATTCGCAGTTCGCCGTGAACTATGTTTACGACAATGCGAAAACGCGGGCCGAGCAGGAGTTGGCAGTCCAGGCCCTGCGCGACAAGTGCGACATCCTATGGGCACAGCTCGACGCCCTCTACTTCGCCTACGTGCAGCCAGGATGGCCGCCGCCCGGAGCCTTTCGCATCGAGGGAAGCTAGGGTGAATCAGAGATCCGACCCAAAACTCTGTAATTCCGACCGGAGCATTGCGATTGGCTTCATCATTCGCGATACGGAGTGGGGAGCCTGCCCTGAGCTTGCCGAAGGGAACCTGCTTTTGTTGGCAGCGTATGGCACTCAGAGGACAGGACACTAGCATGCCTCCACCCGAAGACACCAGCCAGCCGCGCCTGGCAGCCGGTTGCCGGTGGGGAGGCACCGAAGAAGACCGCGTGATCCTGTTCCCCGAAGGCGCAATCAAGCTGCAAGGCACAGGGCGACAGGTTCTAGAGCGCTGCGACGGTGAGCGCACCTTCGGCCAGATCATCGCAGAATTGCAAGCCCAGTTCGGCGAAGCAGATCCCGCCAAGATTCGCGCCGACATCAGCCAGTTCCTGGAGCAGTTGCGGCACAAGCGGATTGTGGATTACTAGAGGGACAGTCTTTTTCTGCAACCCCCGTGTCCACCCTCGCCCGCTAAACCGGCTTGCCCTCGATGATGGTCATGCCTGTGGGCGAGGGAGTATCAACAATCCGAGACAATTTGAAGCCAGCGGCTTTATAGAGTCTGCGGTACTCCGCCTCGCTCCGTTCCTGGCCGCCGGTAAGAACCAGCATGTTGAGATCGGAGAGGAGGGGGTACGCCGGCCGATTGTCCGCCCTGATTAGGGTTTCGAATAGCAGCAATCTGCTGTGAGGCTGCATAGCTTTGCGGACGACTCTAAGGATCGCCACCGCCTCACCATCGTCCCAGTCATGGATCACCCGCGAGAGAACGTAGGCGTCGCCCGCGTCAGGTATGGATTGGAAAAAGTCACCGCTGATCACGTCACAGCGATCAGTCAAGCCCGCCTCGCCGAGTGCCTTTCGGCCACCTTCCGACGCGTGCGGCAGATCGTAGAGCACGCCGCGCATCTTGGGATACGCCTTCAGGATCATTGAAATCAGGCGCCCGTGTCCTCCGCCAACATCAACCAGCTTGCGAACCGAGGTGAAGTTATACGCCTCCACAACGCCGGAAAAGTGGGCGTTTGACAAGGCTGTCATCGATGCATTGAAAATTGCCGCCTGCGCTGGATCCTTTTGATACTGCTCGAAGTAGCCTTGGTCCCCAAACGCCAACTGCACGGCTGTTTTGCCGGTTCGCAAGCATTCCACCAGCAAACTGTCGAGCCTGGCGGTCCGTTCCCCGCCAAACATGATCGCCGCCCCGCGTACTGAGTCCACGACTTCGGATCTTAGTGGCTGGCCCAAGGCTGTGAGCCGAAAACGACCAGCCTTGTCCTCGGCGAAGACACCCGCACCGACAAGTGCCCTTAGGACACGGTAAAGAGATGAGGCGCGAGTTCCGCTTTGCTGAGCCAATTGCTCGCTGTTCTTTGGCCCGTCCGTGAGCGCATCCGCGATACCCAGCACAGCCACGGCGTGCAGAGCTTGCGGAATATGGCGTGTCGCAATCATCTCAAGGAGCTTGCCCGCGGGCGTCGATCTGCGCCTGGCACTTTTCTGTTTTCTCACGATTGAGGGTCTCCTCGACGACTCATTAGAACGGTCAGGGTTGCCCCGCTATTTTTATCCCGACCGGACCTTCCCCTTCCGGCAGGGAATGGGAAGCGGAGTGGAGGGACCTGCCCTGCAGCGCACGACATTTTACCCTAGCGAGTTGTTCCCAAACCACGTCGACCGCAGCGCCCAACTTTTTCACCTGCTGAAGAACCTGGTCTACCCTGTTGTGACATCCGACCTTGCCTTCCACTCGAAATCAGGCCATCATGGTAAAGAGCCAGTAGGCTCAAATGGCGCAGAGAGGTCCGTAAGTCGTTTGCTGTCAAGATTTTGATATCTAAGCCCTTTGAGATCAAGATTTTGACATGCCTATCTTGCGAAACCCGCGCTGGACAAGGCTTCCAGAGGTATGGAGGGAGGATACCCTAAGCGACAATACCTCCAAGAATATATTCGACCGTCTCGAAAACCTCTGGACCGCCTCGCAGACAAAATTATTTCGACGACAAATCCACAGGGACGTTTCACCTGCACCGTTGATGATTCCCAACCCGCTCGCCCTCATCGCCGAGATCACGCACCGCTGCCCACTGCACTGCGTCTATTGCTCGAACCCCCTTGAGCTGGCGGCGGTGAGTTCGGAGCTTTCCACCCAAGAGTGGATCGATGTTTTCCGGCAATCCGGCAAGCTCGGAGTGCTGCACGCTCACTTCACTGGAGGTGAACCGCTGGCGCGTCCGGATCTCACGGAACTCATCGCGGGCGCGCGCGCCGCAGGCCTCTACACGAATCTGATCACCTCAGGCATTGGGCTCGCTGAAGCACGTTTGCAAGCGCTGGTCGATGCTGGACTCGATCACATTCAACTCAGTTTCCAGGATTCGCGCGAGGACGCCGCCAACTGGATTGCCGGAGCCAAAGCGCACGCCCACAAGCTTGAATTGTCGGGCATCATCCGCCGCCACAAGATCGCGTTCACTGTGAATCTTGTGGTGCACAGGCAGAACATCGACCATCTCGATGAGATGATCGCCTTCATTGAACGGCTCGCGCCCGAGCGCATGGAGATCGCCCACACCCAATATTACGGATGGGCGTTAAAGAACCGCGCCGCGCTCCTGCCCACGAGGGCGCAGCTTGAAAAAGCCGTGGAGGCCGTTGCCGCCGCCGAAGAACGCCTGGCCGGGCGCATCCGTATCGATTCGGTTGTGCCTGACTACTATGCGCGCTTTCCCAAGGCCTGCATGGGAGGATGGGGCCGTAGATTGATGCTCATCAATCCAGTGGGCAGAGTTCTTCCCTGCCACGCCGCAGAAGTCATTCCCGGCCTCGCGTTCGAAAATGTTCGGGAGCACACCCTCGAGTTCATCTGGCAGCAGTCGTCTTCGTTCCAGCGGTTTCGCGGAGAAGAATGGATGCCGGAACCCTGCCGCAGTTGTGATCAGCGCAAAGAGGATTTTGGAGGATGCCGCTGCCAGGCTCTGCTGCTCACCGGCAATGCCGCCGCAACCGACCCTGCCTGCTCGCTGGCCCCCGCGCACCACATCGTCGAAGCAGCGTTGGCCGAAGCCAATTCTAGTGCCACTGTTTCCCAGCCCGTTTCCGCCACGTCGTTCGTGCAGTTGCAGCAGCGAGCCGGAAATCTTTGGAGCTACCGGACCAATCCTGATTAACGCACCACAAGCCCGTCTCTACCAGCGCAAGCCGATCGTGATGGGACGCATATCGGTTGTAATGCCGTTGTGCGATCCGTGCATAAAACGGTACTCCGCGTAAAGTTCGACGCCACTAGGAAACTTGCGCGCCACTCCTGCGCCGAAGTTGTACCCGAACTGGTTCTGGCTGGAATTGACAAAGCTGCCGCTGAGCGGAATGCTGACATTCGGGCATGCACCCCACCACGTCCAGAACGCATTGCACGCCGAACCTGGAACCGCAGTGTCGCCGTCCAGGCTCCCGGCGCGATGGTAGAAGCCCGGCCCGATGAGGACATATCCGCTGTACAGCTTGGTCACGGGAATGTTGATGATTGGGTCAAGCGTAACGGCGACGGCGTAGCTTGTGGCTCCCGTTGCCTGCGCCAGTCGCAGTGTGGAGTCGCGCAGCGGCAGGTTCGCATACATAAAGTCCGCGCGCAGCCCCAAATACTTGTTCGCGTTCCGGGCCACACCGACCGTCCCCACAACTCCTCCACCTCTCACCCATGTCTTAGTCGTGCCACTGTCCACATTGGCGCCGGCTCCAACGTTGAAGGTCCAGTTCTTGTAGGCATGAGGCTTCGCCTTCCGCCGCGACGTGGATTCCTCGTCGGCAGGCTCCTGACCGCTGGCGGGTTGTTGTGCCGGAGTCTGTGTAGCGGGATTCGGTTCGGCTGGTTGCTGTGCCGCCGGGGCTGGTGCCGCAGGCGGCGCCGCGGGCGCTGTCTGC
>Ga0210406_10005051_pt1 | contig 13939 bp, 13 predicted proteins | sample IncBWC30MmetaG_FD_155454 | JGI IMG/M metagenome (GOLD analysis project Ga0210406, IMG submission 155454) | Forest soil microbial communities from Barre Woods Harvard Forest LTER site, Petersham, Massachusetts, United States - Inc-BW-C-30-M | ecosystem: Environmental > Terrestrial > Soil >... | reverse complement strand
ATTGCGGCGTAGCCAAGCGCGACTCCGAGTCTCTCGTCGATTTGATTCAGTTCGTGAAACAGTGAGACACTACGACCATTTTGCCAACGCCAGCAGCTGGTACAGGGGGCAAGTCGATGCCCCACGGTCCGGCAAAGTAACGGGCGTAATAGTAAAAGCAACGATCGTAGCATCGAAAGCGACAGTTTTGAAATGGCATAGCTCAAAACTTTTGAAAACAACGTAGTCAAGCCAGGCCGTCGGATTCGTAAGGCTTGTGATCCCGTCACGCGGCGCCCTGACTCCGGCCACAGCCTAACAACGACGCCTCAGCCGACAAGGATGCGTTCGACCAACCAGTAAGTGCCAATCGTGGCCACCGTCACCGAGGCGATGCGCGGGGTCAGCCGCGCACCGCGCCCGCGTGACAGCCACATCAGCGCCGGCAGGAAGGCGGCGACGAAGAGTAGCTGCCCGATCTCGACACCCACATTGAAACCCACAAGCCCGCGCACTAGCGCCGCCCCCTTCAGGCCGAGCTCTGTGAGTACGGAGGCAAACCCCAAGCCGTGCACAAGGCCGAAACCAAAACTCCAGATCCACCGCCAGCGGTCAGGCTCGGCCGCGAAAAGATTCTCCAGCGCGACCCAGACGATCGTCGCCGCAATCAGCGGCTCGATGGTGCGGCCAGGAACCGTCACAATGCCCAGCGCGGCGAGCGACAACGTTATGCTGTGAGCCAATGTGAAGGCGGTGACGATGCGCACCACCGACCACATGCCTCGCGCTGTGGCAAGGAGCGCCACGAGGAACAGCAGATGATCATAGCCGGTGAGAATGTGCTCGATACCGAGCCTGATGAAGTCGAACCAGCCGGTCGCGGCCGGGCGGTCGATGTCCATAGAGGCGCTCCTCGACCCCTCCCCGAAAGTCATCTGGCGCTCGCCGTTCGGCGTGCGGAGGTTGCCGAGGGTCTGGTAGTGCTCGCCTAGAAAGTCGCTCCAGTCTTCGGTGATGTCGAGGCGACCATGAGAGACGTCACAGTTGAAGTCGATCTCGACCGTTGCGCGCGTCTCGTTTGCGCCGACGCCGCCAATACGCACCCGCCCGGTCCGGCAGCGGACGCCGTCGAGATCGACAGTGACACTCCTACGCGCCACTTCGGCCACCGTTTCCGCCGCTGCGCGGTCGCCGTTGGCCGTAGCGGTCAGGATAGCCGCCGATGCGGCCGGCAACTCAGGCAAGGCGACCGAAAGCACATAGAGTACTCGACCGCCTGCAAATTCGATGCGCAGTAATCCCGTCGTTGTCACATGCGCAAGAGCGTCGCTGCAGCCGATGAGCGCAAGCCAGAATACTGCCCATCGCATAAGCCTCGTCGTCACGGCGCTCCCCCTGTCCGCTCCCATTCATCGCCCACGAAGGTTGGCAGCAGCGCGATCTCCGAACTTCCGTCCAGCCTCGCATAGTGCGACAGGCCCATCGGATTGGTGACGCCGAACGAAATAGCGAACACCGACGCACCGGGCCCGCTGACAATGACGCGCAGCCGGGGCGGCGCGAGGCCGAACTGCGCCGCGCCGGCCCGAGCGACTTCCGCCTCGGTGAGGACGCGATCCGGCCCCGAATTGCGCAGCAGCTTGAGCGCGCCATCGAGGCGCGCCTCGAAACCGGCGGCGACCGCCCCCTGAGTTGCGCGCCAGCCGTCCTGGGTGCGCACGAAATGCCAATGGCCGCGCGGGGCGAGGACATCGACCTGCCGCACTTCCTCGACCGGGATCTTCATCAGTCCCTTTGGCTTGAACGGCTCGAGCCCCGGGCCGCCGCGGCCGCCGGTAAACGCGAGTGCCATCAGGAAGGCTGTGGCGCCGAGCGCGGCGGATGCCCAAGCCAGCCTCTTCATCGTCGCCACCACCACATCGCGCTGCCGGCGAACGCGATCAGCCCGGGCATCAGCAGAACAGTGACCAGGAAGATGCTGCGCATCTGTCCGCCGGTGAGAGAGACCGTGGGCAGCACTTCGATCGGCGGTTTCATCGCAGGCGCCCGTTCCTCGCGCGTCAGCCAGGAGATTTCGGCCAGCACCGCGTCGGAATTGGCCAGATACGGAAAGAATGAATTGGAAGCGAAATCGGCGTCGCCCACCACAATCAGGCGGAAGGGCGTCGCCGCCGATCCGCTCAACCGTCCCTCGGCCGCAAGCGCAATGACCTCTGACGAGCGCGGCCCGGACTTCGCCTTTGTCGGGTCCCCCAGGCGATTTGCGATGACGTAGCTGTCGGCGCTGCTGGCGGCCAGAGGCGTTACCTGCACGCCGGCCGCGGGCAGAACCTCGAGTGGACGCGCGCCGGGATAGAACGAGAGCGCCAGTCCCCGCGTGGCAGGATGGGGGCCGTAGCGCGCCACGGCGATCATCTGTTCGTCGGTAAAGTAGTGCTCCGTCGGATCGACGATGACGCCGTCACGCACCCTGATTCCGGCACTGGCAAGCAGGCCCGCGATGCTCTCGTCGAGCACGTAGTCGGGCTCGATCAGGAACATTGCAGAGCCGCCGCGCTCCAGATAGCGGCGTAGCATGTCGGTTTCGCCGGGGCTGTAGCGGGTCCGCGGATTGGCTTCGACAATCACGGCGCAATCATCCGGGATTGGCTGCCCCGTGACGAAGGAGACCTTGCGGGCGACGAGGCCGAGCTTCTCGATGGCGCGCTTCAGGCGGCCGAGACCGTGCTGCTCCATCTGCACGACGCCGGTGTCTGTGGCGTCGTGGCTGTGGTTGTGCACGCCCTCGAAATGCGTGTGGAACTCGAAATTATCGATATCGTATTCGCCGTGACCTGCCGCGAAGCAGATCACGACCTCACGTGTCCGCAGTAGCCTCAACACGCCGAGCGCGACCTCGCGATCGTCAGTGGTGATCACTTCGACGCGGCGCTCGCCGAGGCGTAGCACAGCGGAATTGTAGGTTCGTACGCCCTGGCTGCTGGCCAGCGCCGGGTTCTGGTCGGCGTCAATTAACTGCACGCGGAAATTCGCGTTCTGTCGCTCGAGTTGCCGCAGCATAGCGCCCAGTGCGAGGGCAGCCGCGTTCTGCTTCTGGTAGAAATAGGCGATGTCGACCGGCTCGCCGAGCCCGCGCACGACCTCGCGCGCCTCGGTCGACGGCGTGAAGGCTTTTTCGTGCGTGAGGTCGAGGTGGGCGTCGTGACGGAACAGCGCCAGATTGGCGAGGATCGTGACCGTCACGGCGGCGGCGGCGACCAGCGCGGCAGAGGCGAGGCGGCTGGCGAAGGCCAGCCTCACCGGCACTTTTAGCCCGGCCGCAAACAGCACCATCAGCGCAACGAGTACCCCGGCAAACCAGCCGAGATTGATCCAATCGAGCGATTGCAGCGGCTCAAGGAGGTGGTGAAGAAAGCTGGCGTCCTCGGCCGGCAGGTCGCTGAAACCTTGCTGGTCGATCATCGCTGCGCGAGCCCCCAGGCGGTGAGGAAAAGCGCAAGCATGCTCGCGGTGACGAAATAGCCGATGTCCGAAAGGAACACCGAGCCGCTGACCATCGGTTTGAAGTGGCCGATCAGAGAGAGGTTGATCGCAAAGCTGTCGAACGGGGGTGGCAAAAGGTAAGACACTGAATCAGCGAACCAGAGCATCAGGAATGCGCCGATCGACAACGCCGCGGCGACGACCTGGTTCTCGGTGATGCTCGACATCAGCAGGCCGACCGCGACCAGCAGCGAGGCGTGCAATGCCAGCGCGAGATAGCCGGCGTAGATCGGTCCCCAATCCGGTTCGCCGTAGCGGTCGAGGACGACTGCATAGACGAGCGTCAGCGCGAAAATTCCGATCACCAGCGTCAGCGTGGCTGCATATTTTGCTAGCACGACCGACAATTCCCGGACCGGCGCGGTGAGCAGCAGTTCCAGCGTCTCCGATCGCCGCTCCTCGGCGAAGGTGCGCATCGTCAGCACCGGCACCAGCAGGATCGACAGCACGTACATCTGGTGAAAGATGTATTGGAGGTTCGCGACCTTGGTCACGAACAGCGTCAGGCTGAACGTATAGCCCAGCACCAGCAGGAACACCGCCGCGACGGTGTAACCGATCGGCGACGTCAGCGTCGCGTTCAGCTCCTTGGCGTAGAGGATGCGCAGCGTTCTCATGTCAGCGACAAAAACCAGCCTTCAAGATCAGGGGTGTCGGTCATTGCCCGGACGCCAAGCAACCGGCCGTTGAGCATCACCGCTACCCGATCAGAGGTCTTCTCCACCTCGCTCAGGATATGCGAGCTCATGAGGACCGTATGGTGCCCGGCAAGCGAACGGATCAGCTCCCTCATTTCGATGATCTGGCGCGGATCAAGCCCGTTGGTCGGCTCATCGAGGATGAGGATGTCGGGATCGTGGATCAACGCCTGTGCGAGGGCGGCCCGCTGGCGATAGCCGCGCGACAGCGCTCGCGTAGGTTTGTCCACGACATCACCCAGGGCGAGCCGGTCCACGACACGCTCCACGGCGCCGGCGACCTCACGTTCGGGCAGCCCGCGCAGCCGCGCCATGAATGCAAGAAATTCGCCGACCCGCATCTGCCGGTAGAGCGGCGCCGATTCCGGCACATAGCCGATACGCCGTCGCACTGCGAGCGAATCGCGCACGGTGTCGAGGCCTGCCACCGTGAGCCGCCCAGCAGAAGGCAGCAAATAGCCGGCAAGCAACCGCATGAAAGTGGTCTTGCCGGAGCCGTTAGGTCCCAACAGGCCGAACACCTCGCCGTGGCGGATGTCGAGCGTCAGCCGGTCGATCGCAGTGACCGAGCCGTAGCGTTTGCTTACGCCGACGGCCGAGATGGCCGGAGCATCCGTCGCTCGGGCAGGCGCATCGTTCCGCGGCGCCGCGTCGATTGACGAGATGATCATGCAGTGCCTCGAAAAAGCAGCGCTAGCCCTGCAGGCAAGTCCACTGCTGTGTCGCCCGGTGGGCTCGCCGTGAGGTCAGGTGCGGGCACTCCACGTGCGGGTGCCCGCGCCGGCTTGCTCTCAATCGTAGAATTCGGGCGCGTGCTTGGTCGCCTTGAAGACCTCTGGATCGTGCCCGTAGAAGATCTGCGCGTTGTTGGCGTCGCGCAACAGCCGGACGCGCTGATAGCTGCGATAGGCGTCGCCCGGATTGACCGTTCCCGGGATCGGCGGGATCAGGTTCTTGTCGAGGTTTTCCTTGAGATAGACGACGTCGCTGGTGAGGATGACCGAGCCGGTCTTTGGCAATTTCACGATCGCGAACTGGCTGCCGGGGGTATGGCCGGGCGCACGTATGACGCGCACCGAGCCGTCGTCGAACAGATCCAGGTCGCCATTGAGGCGGATGGTGTTCATTTTTTTCGTGTCGGCGAAATCGCCCGGAATGTAATACACGGAGAAGCCGACATCCGGCCACCAGGCGGCCTTAAACTCGTCGTCCTGGGCGACGAGGGTAGCATTTGGAAACTGGCCGACATTGCCGCCGTGGTCGAGGTGCAAGTGGCCGACCACTACGTACTTGATGTCGTCGGTCTTGAGGCCGATTTTGGCAAGCTGCGCCGGAATCGCATCGTCCTGCGTCATCTTGAGGCCGAAGCCCTTGGCGAGCGGTCCCCACCATCCCTCGGGATCGGTGATCGTCTTGTCGTTGTTCCCGGTGTCGATGATGACGTTTCCCTTGGGATGTTTGAGCACATAGAAGCTCACCGGTGCCCAGTCGATATTGCCTTGACCGCCCATCTGCAGGGCCGCCTTCGGGAAGCCTCCCAGCGAACCTGATGTGAAGACGTAAAGTTTCAGGCCTTCCTGTGCGACGGCCGGCGCAGCGGCGGCTGCCGCAAGGCCGAGCGCGATGGCTAGACTCAATGCAAATGGCTTCGTCGTCATAGCGTTTCCTCCTTCGTCTTCGTTCTTACGGGCTCTCTGTGTAGCCACAAAGCCCAGCTCGAGGCGATTGAGGCCAGGCACCTGAGAATAGATTGCGCACCCCGGCAAAAGCAAGTTGGGAATGATCTTGTTCGTTAATTGGCCTGCTGTTTTCGCCGCTCTAAGCTGGAATTCGGGTTCTGGCGACTGGCTAGTCCGATCCAACGAACGCAACAGGAGAGCCTTATGGCGGGGTACTGACTGAACTAGCCGGCCGCCATCTGAAAACAGGCAGTCTTGATCAACGCTGCTTATTGCCGGACTTTTTCTTGGCCTTCAGCACGTCCGCCTGACTTCGATAGGCCTTCGCCAGATTCAAGAAACTTTGCGAGATTTCGGGGTCGGCGACGGACCGCGCCAAGCGTTCAGCTTTGGCCGCCTGCTTCCGGAAAAATTTGGCTTCCTTCACCATCGCGCGATCTAACGCGAGTGCACCGGCACATACTGAACGCCAAGCCCGAAAAGTAGGCTGAGCATCGCGCCGCCGATGAAGGGTTGAAGCCGCATAGATGCCCTCGTTTCAAACCGGGCAGAAAACCCCCGCCCGCATGAAAGCGGACGGGGGAAAGTTTATGCTAGAGCGCCGGTGTCAACACCCCGACGCCAACGAAAATCTTATCACCGGATTGAAAGGACGGGAATCGGAACTTCCGGCTCGAATTCGCCTCTCGATGGTCCCTCCTGTTGGAACAGAATGTGTCCGCTCTACGTATCGGGGCTGATCGGTCCCGGCGACCGCAAGAGCATTCAGCCGATGGCCGAGCGGCTTGCGCTTGGCGCATATGATCAATTGCACCACTTTGTGTCTGCCGGGGTCTGGGATGTGGCTCCGGTGGAGACGGAACTGCTTGTTCAAGCAGATAAGCTCGTCGGCGGCAGCGACGCCATGCTGGTGATCGACGACACGGCGATGCTCAAGAAGGGCACGCATTCGGTCGGTGTCGCTCCGCAATATTGCTCAGCGCTGGGTAAGATCGCCAACTGCCAGACCCTGGTATCGCTGACGCTTGCGCGCGGCGAAGTGCCGGTCATGCTGGCTTTGCGGCTGTTCCTTCCGGAAAGTTGGACGAGCAATCGGGCTCGGTTAAAGCGGGCAGGCGTTCCAGTCGAATATCGAACCGCGCGGACGAAGCCGGAGGTTGCTCTGGCCGCAATCGATCGTGTGATTGCTGCCGGCGTTCGTTTTGGCTGTGTGCTGGCGGATGCCGGCTACGGACTGAGCGCCCCGTTCCGCAAGGGGCTTACAGTTCGCAAACTCGCCTGGGCCGTCGGCATACCGCGTCACCTCAAGGTCTACCCCGTCGATGTGCAGATGATCTGGCCGGTTGCTGCGTGCGGCCGCCCCCGTCAGCGGTCCGTTCCGGACGTTCTATCGATGGCGGCTGAAGACATGCTGGCCAAGGCTAAATGGCAAAACATCAGTTGGCGCACCGGCACCAGAGGAAAACTCAAGGCTCGCTTCGCCGCTGTCCGTGTGCGCGTCGCTGACGGGCCACCGCAGCGGATCAGGGACAAGGGTCACCAACATTTGCCGGGGGAGGAAGCCTGGCTCGTCGGCGAACACAGGCTCTCGGGAGAGAAGAAATACTATCTCACCAATCTACCAGCCAAAACCGATCTGCACACCTTGGCGGCCACCATCAAGGCGCGATGGGTCTGCGAGCAGGCGCATCAGCAGCTCAAAGAAGAACTCGGTCTCGATCACTTCGAGGGACGATCTGGCAAGGCCTTCATCGCCATGCGCTCATGACGATGATCGCCTACGCCTTCCTCCAGCATCGCCGCCTCGCAGCAGCAAGGCGGAAAAAAAGAATCAGCGGGTCGCCGCCCCAGCCAATCCTGCCCGCGGTACGTCACGCCATTCTTGAACTCTTCGCTCGACCACCGCCAAAGCAATGTCCACACTGCCGAAAATGGATATGCAACAAGCGGCAGCATGAGTAAATCTGCCAAAGTAGTGCTAGATCGGTCGCGTACTAGACCGCAAGACAAACCCGCCGGCGGATCGGCGGGCTGTCTCGATGACCAGTCGGTGACCCCAAATCATCAGCGCAGCATCGTCCCGAATACATGGTCCCAAAGCGTGGTGCTGACGCCGTAGTTTCGGGAAGCAAATCTGTGATGGCTCTGGTGATGCTTGAGCAGTGGTAACGGCAATTTGTCGGGACCATGATGGGCGCAGTGATGCACGAACAAATACCAGGAATAGGCAACTAGCGCGCCCGCAACGAAAGCACCGCCTGCGATCAAATAGACCAGGGCGAAACAAATCCATATTTGCCAAAAAATTGTGAGGACCGCGCCGTCGGGATTGGCATGATGTAGCCGATGTTCGGTTGGTGCGAAACCATGCAGCACAAAGCGATGCACGAGATATTCCGCAAGGGTCAACGCAACGACACCACCGGCGAAAAGCACAGCGTCAGAACTCATTCTAAGCTGCGAAATTGCCAGCAGGACGATTGCGAGCAAGGACGCTACCAACATTTCGCCGAAATAGACCATGGCGAGAGCCCAGTCTAGGCGCTAGACCATCTTCGGCGCAACGCCCGGCGTGAACCGATGTGAGCGCGAGCATCTACCGCCATCCGAACCAGACAAGGCCGATACCTAAGGCTACGGCGCCCGCGCCGTAGTCGATCATTGCAGCATCGTGCAGCCCTTGGAACAATCCTGTCCCTCGTGCGAACCAGAAAAGCCCAACAGCTATAAATAGCGGACCAAGGACTCGAAGGACGATCTTCATGACGGCACCCTTCGATCGCAAAAAATCAATTACAGCGATATTGATCGAGGCTCAGCGAGACGCAATAAAAAGCCGCCCGGGCATGACGCCGAGCGGCTTCTTTTGCGACTGCCGGTTTCCCAGTTCCGCCGCTACCCATCAGCAACGGTCGTGCGGCGCGAAGGTTCCGCAAGCCAAACCCGCCGGCCGGCGACCGGCGGCCATCACAATCGTTCTCGCGTGACCTAGTTCACATGCGCTGAGCAGCGGCTAGCAATCACCAGTCGGCCCCATGAGGCCACTACCGGAGATCGCAAAATGGCTGCTCTCGTGAGATTTCTTTCCACCGCGTCCGGCGCAGACGTCGGTGTGGAAACGTTAAAAACCATCGGCATGTTGTGCGGCGCCGGTCTATTCGTATTGCCGCTGTTCGCAACCTACGGCTTGGACCTAAGTCCCGGCTTTTTCTGATATGAGGGAAAGGCCCGCCGGCGTGCTCGGCGGCCTACATCCGTCAAGGTACGTTTACGGCTGGCATTGGTCTAGTGGGTCGTGGCACGAAGTGAGGCTGATGCCCTCGCGCCATCGCGGAGAGCGCCACGACCGCAACAATTATGATTGCGAGCCCGCGCATTCCCCAAAGTAGGTTGGAAATCATGTCGGGGAAGTGAAGCGTTTCACAGGGTGGATCACCTTTCTTGATCCGCATCCCGCTCTATCTCGGGCTTTTCATGCAAAACGGCGTTTAACAGCGAATTATGAACCTCTATCTTTCCATTGTAGCATAAAAATACGATGACGGCACCGACCGGAAAGGAGCGGCTTGGCAAAAAGTGGACAGCGGATCGACAATTGCAAGGTGCCGATCGACGGGACCAAGCCGCGACGCAGCACTTGCTCCATGTTCCGATGGGATGATGATGTTTCCATCTACGCATGCCATCAACACCTAAGCGCTTAGAAAGAGGTTTCGGAAGTAGTGATGGGAGGGAATCTTGATAACGAGAAGCCGCGCCTAGTCTTCCAGCGGGGGCAAGTTAGTCATCAGGAGAATCGACGGCGCTTTGTTTCGGTGAATGGACTCTCTTAAGCGCGGAGAATTTGCGTGCGTAATATTTGCGGGATCGGTCCTGGATTTCTTGCTTGTCTGAAATCAACGTTGCTCATCGCGCTTGTCTGCCCCGTGGCTCTTGCCGACGACCTGTCGGTCACACCCGCGACCATGGCTCGCGTCGGTACGATCGACGAACGCTTCCAATCCTATAATGTCGAAATGATCGAAGTGACTGGCGGAAGATTTTGGAAGCCGTATGGGCCGATCACTTCCGATGTACATTCGGATTTGTACGAATACCGTTCGCCGATCGATCTAACTAACCCTCGGTTGCAAAGGCTGGCTGCAGCATTGGCGCCTGCTTATATGCGTGTCAGCGGAACCTGGGCAAACGCCACCTATTTTGCAGATTCGGCTTCCGTGCCATCTGCACCGCCTTCTGGATTCAACGGAATTCTCTCCCAGCAGCAATGGCGAGGAGTGGTTAATTTCTCGCAAGCGGTCGGGGCGCAGATCGTGACGTCATTCGCCATAAGCCCGGGCACCCGTGATGCGACCGGCGTCTGGGCACCGGACCAGGCGCGCCGTTTTCTCACCTATACCCGCTCGGTAGGAGGCACTATCGCAGCCGCAGAGTTCATGAACGAGCCGAACCTCGCTGCGACGGGCGGCGCACCAGCCGGCTATGACGAGGCCGGATACGGCCGTGACTTCAAGGTGTTCCTTTCGTTTGTGAAGAAAAGCTTTCCCGAGATAATAGTCCTCGGCCCCGGCGCAGTCGGCGAGACAGCCTCTGCTTCAGACCTCCTCGTTGCGGCCGGCCCCGGCGGCGTCGATGCATTTTCGTATCATCACTACGGAACGCTGTCAGAGCGATGCAGCGGTACGAATACACCCGAGACAGCTCTTTCCGAAGACTGGCTCTCTCGGACGGATCAGGCCATAGATTTCTACCGGACCCTTCGAGACCAATTCGAGCCTGGCAAGCCAATCTGGCTGACTGAAACCGCAGATGCAGCGTGCGGCGGAAATCGCTGGGCCGCGTCATTTTTGGATACGTTCAGGTATCTCGATCAGCTTGGGCGACTCGCAAGGGCTAGCGTTCAAGTTGTGATACACAACACGCTCGCGGCAAGCGACTACGGCCTGTTGGACGAGAAAACGCTGGCACCCAGACCAAATTACTGGGGCGCACTTTTGTGGCGACAACTAATGGGCAGCACCGTGCTCGATTCGGGTGTGCCAATTCAAACGGACCTCCACGTCTATGCCCATTGCCAACGCGGGACACCGGGCGGTGTGGCTCTTTTGGTAATCAACACTAACCGCGACACGCCGCGCTCGCTGACGCTTCCTCATGCCTCAGAACGTTTCACCCTAGATGCGGCGGATTTGCGGGACAAAGCCGTGCGGCTGAACGGCACTACGCTGGCGCTGGGCGCTGGGGATGAGCTGCCGCCTATCGTAGGCGCTCCGACGACCGCTAATACTGTGACGTTCAATCCGACCACAATTACCTTCCTGGCCGTTCCGGCGGCAGGAAACAATGCTTGTCGTTGATTGGGGTTGAACCAAATGGATTTGGGGCGAGGCTGCTCGCTTGTGGCGGGTGCGGAGTTTATTTGATCTTTCTAAAAGCCGTCTTCTTTATTGGCATGGGCTGGCCGCCGTGCCACCCTCACGGCACGGACATACTGCAACGAACAAGCGTGCCATAGGAGGGACCGCTTTGTACTGCCATTTGGTTTTTCTATGCTCGATCGTGGTCGCCGTGCTGACTGCCGTGCCTGCAGCTCTCGCTGAGGACTCTGAGCGGTGCCAGGAGCTAGGTCGCCGGTTTGAAACTGCCAAACCACAGATCACAGCGATTGAAGTGTCGTTGACTCTATTTTCAGCTGTTAACGGGAATTGCATTGCTGTGGCGACCGAACTGCTTGACCACGGTGCGTCGGTCGACGCGCGCGACCGGTTTGGCGCCCGGCCACTTAGCCACGCCGCCAGGTTCGGCCATCTCCAGATGGTTGACCTGCTGCTGGCACGCAGCGCGCCGATCAATGCACGCAATCTCGCCGGTGCCACTGCGCTATATTTTGCTGCCGAAGGCGGCCATACGTTGATCGCGCAGCGGCTTATCGAGCGCGGCGCCGACGTCAAACTTGCTGGGCGCAGTGGGATCTCTCCGGTCGCTGCCGCCGCCTATGCCGGCAACGACGCGATTGTCGAAGCGTTGCTCGCTCGTGGAGCCGACGAACGAGCGACCGACGAAACCGGCAAGCCGCCGATCGTCTATGCGGCGGCCGGCGCACGGCTCGACATCGTGAAGCGGTTGCTGGCGCGAAATATCGATCTCAACGCCCGCTATCCCAATGATCTCACCCTGCTGATGTGGGCGTCAGGCCCGGATGAAAAAGCCACGGAAGCGCAGGCGATCAAGGTTGTTACATATCTGCTGGACGCCGGCGCGCATATCGATGATCGGGATGACCGCGGCCGCACGGCTCTTATGATTGCGGCCGAAGGCGGCCGCGCGGAGATTGCCAATTTGTTGCTCGCGCGAGGAGCCGATCCGTCTCTCAAGGATAAGGCCGGGAAACGCGCCGCAGATCTCACAGTACAATCATCGCTGCGTGAACGGCTGACGCCACGCTGACCGAGGCTCAGAGACCTGCCAGATATTCCGCCAGCACCGCGAGGTCGTCAGGAGCTGTGGCAAGCATTAGGTCGGACATGCCAGGATTGTTGCCGCGCGCGCGGGTGCGGAAGTCAGCCATTGTTTTTGTCAGGTACTCCTTGCTCAAGCCCGCTAACCGAGGAACCGTGCCGTCGCCCTGAAAATGATCGAGATGGCAACCGGTGCAGCCCACGGAGCGGTTGGCGCTCGAGGCCCGGTCCGAAATTTCCTTTGGCGCACGAGGCCGGCCCAGATCAGGCCATGGCTTTTTCGAGAAATATTCCGCGATGGCCTGCATGTCGTCCCGTTCCATCGATGAAACGATCGGTTGCATGATGTCGCTCTTGCGGTCGCCCCGCTTGAAATCGCGTAGCTCTATATAGATGTAGCCTGCTTGTTGCCCCCAAATATTGGGAATTGTCTTGTCGACAGGTTTGCCGTCCGCGCCATGGCAGCCGGCGCAAACCTGGGTCTTTTCTTCAATGCTTTGTGCATGCAGCGGCGTTGTGCAGACGTTCAATACAGCCGCCAGGGCGACAACGCCGGAAATGCCCAAATTTAACTTGCCGCACATTTATCCGATCCAGTTGCGCGGAGACTGAATAGAAGACTAATTAAGAGAAGCGGGACCGTAACCGGTCCCGCTTCACCACTCGATGACCGCCTCTTCGTTCAGTTGAGCGTGAAGGCGATAATGTTGTTGCCGCGGTGAAAGTCGATCTGGGTGTTGCCGCCCGCGCCGACCACGACATATTGCTTGCGTCCCACCATGTAGGTGGAGGGTGGCGCATTAACGCCTGCACCGGCGCGGAAATTCCACAATTCCTTGCCGTTGGACGAATTGTAGGCCGCGAACTTACCATTGCCCTCACCCGTAAAAACCAGACCGCCGGCGGTGGCGAGAATGCCGCCGATCATCGGCTCCGGCGTCTTGACCTGCCATTTGATCTTGCCGGTGTTGTAGTCAACGGCGGTAATGTTGCCCGCCTGCGTTTCGCCCGGGATCGCCGTGAAGGCGCCACCAAGCCACAACTTGCCGTTAGGATACGGCGTGCTCTCGACTCGATAGGTCATCGGCTGATGCAGGTTGATGGCATAGGCCAGCCCCTGCCCCGGGTCGGTGGCGATCGGCGACCATTCGACTCCGCCATTGGCGCCCGGAAGCATGCGTGCACCTTCCTTGGTGGGAAGAACCCACATGTTCTCCTGCGGCACCATGGCCTCGGAGAAGCGGATCAGGTTGCAATCCTTGCGGTCGTGAACATAGATGTGACCGGTCTTACCGGCATGGATCACGCCCGGGATGGTCGTGCCGTCCTTGCCCTTCACGTTCACCAGCACTGGCGGGCTTGCGGCATCGAGATCCCACACGTCGTGGGCGATGTACTGAAAGTGGCAGACGTATTTGCCGGTATCGAGATCGAGCGAAACCAGTGAGTTCGTATAGAGATTGTCGCCGGGGCGGACCGAACCATCGAGATCGGGCGATGGATTGCCAACCACAAAATAGATTCGGTTCGTCGCTAGATCGACGGCAGGATTCTGCCATACGCCGCCGCCAAGTTTTGCGAA
>Ga0210406_10005050_pt1 | contig 13940 bp, 10 predicted proteins | sample IncBWC30MmetaG_FD_155454 | JGI IMG/M metagenome (GOLD analysis project Ga0210406, IMG submission 155454) | Forest soil microbial communities from Barre Woods Harvard Forest LTER site, Petersham, Massachusetts, United States - Inc-BW-C-30-M | ecosystem: Environmental > Terrestrial > Soil >... | reverse complement strand
AAGTTTGGCACCAAGCGATCACGCACCTCGGACCCTCGGTACGTCGATGGGCAGCGCGTGCTGGTCGAGGCCATGAAGTATCTGGCACAGAGTGACCCGGTCTCCAACCGACCGGCGATTGAGCTTATTTCCGAGCACGTTCGCACTCGGTTTCGCATGAGCGATTCGCCGCTCACCTAGGGCTTTCTGGAGGCGAACGGGATCCGCCTCCAACGTGGCCTTACTTCAGCTGACCTTGCTCCACCTAAGAGCAAAGAGCAATTGTCCAAGCCGCATTCGTTCCCCAAAAACCTCAACCGAGATCGGATCGCCGGAAAAACAATGCTGCCGCCAGTGCGATCACGACTGGATAACACTCGAGCGTGTACCGAGGTTCGGGGTTTTCGAGAGTTCCGAGGAAAATGGAGCGCAGGGTCAGGAAGGCTATGAGCAACCCGATCCCGAAGAATGAGCGTGCGCGCAACAGGCTGGTCCCGGCGGCTCCAATATAGGCAAGGTTAACCAAGCCGAAGACGATGCTTACTGTCAGCCAGATTGGGTCGTCGTTGAACTCCCACCAGCGTGGGTCAGAGGCCAGGAGTTCGGTGCGGGGGCGCAGCCACATATCGGCGATGCGAAGCACCGGAAGCCAAACATAATAGCGCAGGGGCGCGGATTGAACGCGGGCGGCGGCCAGCGCTGCGAAGCGCGCGTCGAGTTCAGGAGTGACGTCGTGATCCTGATTGTAGTCGTCGAATAGGCGAGCGGTTTCGCGGCGCTGCTCGGGCGAGTCGAAGGCGCGCCGCGGCAGACTGCTGATGTCGATGGAGTCGCCGGGAACTTTCCAATAAATTTCCTGAACTGACGTTGATTCGGCGATCCAGGTTTTGGTCCAACGATTGAATCCCGTCATGACGAGTTCGTCGGAGTCGTTGGCATAACGAGGGGCGAGCGGTTCGAAGCGATGGAACGTACGGAAGTTGCGAATGGTCCAGGGTGCGAGCGGGGCGAAGGTTCCGAGCGCAAGTACGAATCCGGCGAGAACTATGGGAAGCGCGCGGGGCGCTACTTTAGAGGGCCTCAAGTGATTCGCCTTCCGGACGCGCAGGAAAGCGTAAAACAGAGTCATGGCGAGCGCGCCGAACAGAATGCCTCCGTCGGGGCGCAGAAGAATGCAAGCCGCGACGGAGAAACCGCAAGCGAGCCAGGCGAGGGCCGATGTAGGCCCCGAGCCCTCACGCTGAAATTCGGCGAAACCAAGCAGAGCGAAGTTCAACGCCACGGTTGTGAAGAAGATTTCCAGAGTTTCGGTGAGAGCTGCAGCGGAGTAGTTCGCCAGGAAAGGGCAGAGCGCGGCCATCACAAACGCGGCCTTCGCGGCACAATCGGAAAACATACGGTATGCAAGGCGGGCAATGAGGAAGCAGGTTCCGAGATCAAACAGAACTTGAATTAGGAGAACTGCTCGGAAATTACTCCAGCCAAAGACAGTGAAAACCGCGGCGAGGAAAGCCGGGTATCCGGGAAGGCGGGAGAGCGTGGGCATAACCTGGCCGGAATCAGTGATGCCGTAAACGCCGTGCTGGAGCCAGTTTTCGGCGATATCCGCGTAGAGACGCGAGTCATCAACCACAGCCGGAAAATGCAGGACGAAGAAGAGCCTCAGCGCCAACCCCGCCAGAGTAGCCGCCAGAAAGAACCGAGCCTGCTTCCGCACCAGTTCGAGCACGGTGAGAATATACGCGTTTGAGTGAACATCCGGGGCGGAAACTGCATCTTAGAGATTAATAACTTCTCGCTTCTGCCCTGTCCCGCCGAGAATTGACCATGTGCCGCGAGCAGCATACGATAAGCGATTAACTCTCCATGGCCGAACCTGTCTTCTACGATCCGCGACGTGCCCGCTGGAAGCGGCTGAGACGTCTGACTGATGTGGTGGTGGCGGCGCTCTCCGCGCTGGTTATTTTCTTTGTGTACACGACGTTGCGTGACGAACATCTTCCGGAACTGTTGTTTTCCCCGCAGAAGCGGGCTTTCAAGGCGCTGAAGGAAAGTGAGCAGCAAAAAGCGCGTGACCGGCAGAAGAAGCTGGCCCTGCGGTCCCATCGAAAATCAAAGCTGTCGCCTTCTGAAGTGAAACTAAACGAAGAAGAAGGCATTCGCGCTGCGTTTTATGTTCCATGGGATGCGGCGAGTTTCTCTTCGCTTCGCGATTTTTCCCGGCAGATCGATTTGCTGTATCCGGACTGGCTGCACGTGTTGACGCCTGATGGACGCTTGCAGGCCGTAGATGATCAAACGAACAAATTCTTCGACGTAGTCCAAAATAGTCGTGCGCGCACGGTGGACGACCGTGTGATGCCCATGTTGAAGGCGGAAAACAATCCCATGGAAGTTTTCCCCATGGTGAACAACTTTGATGGCACCGATTGGGTGGCGGGAATAGGTGCCTTTCTGAACGATCCCGCCGCGCGCGCGCGCTTTCGGCAACAGGTCCAGCTGTATCTCGCCTCGGATTCTTTCCGCGGGTTGATGGTGGATTTTGAATCCTTCCCCAAGGCTGCACAGCCGGGATATGTCGCGCTGCTTAACGAACTATCGGCGGACCTGCACGCCAAGGGACTGAAGCTGTACGTGAGCGTCCCGGCGCACAACGAAGAGTTCGACTATCCCGCGATCGCCGCTCCGGTCGATGGCGTGGTCGTGATGAATTACGACGAACATTATCCCGGCGCGGCGTCGGGACCCGTGGCCTCGCAGGACTGGTTCGTTGAAAATCTGAATTTTGCAGTAAAAGCCATTCCCCGCGAAAAGCTCATTTGCGCGATCGCCAACTATGGCTACGACTGGGTACTCAAGCCGAAGAAGGGGAAACTGCCGGCTGATGCGAAGGACCACGGTGTCTCGGTGCAGGAAGCGTGGCTGGAGGCGCGGGATTCCGATGAGGATGTCACCTTTGATGACGATGCCTTGAATCCTCATTTCAGCTATCTGGACGAGCGGAGTCTCCGGCACGACGTCTGGTTTCTGGATGCGGTGACTGCATTGAATCACATGCGGGCAGCCCAAACGTTGGGTATTCAGACGTTTGCGTTGTGGCGACTGGGGGGCGAAGATCGCACCATCTGGCGCATTTGGGACATCCCCGGCGATGCAGCGGCCGCAGCAAAACTGCGCGATGTGCCGCCGGGGCAGGATGTCGACATGGAGGGGCAGGGCGAGATATTACGTATTGAAGATCGCCCGACTCCGGGCACCCGTGATCTCACCATCGATCCGAATAGCAAGTTGATCACGGATGAGAATTTCCAGTCTCTGCCGGAGCCTTACCGCGTGGGACGTTATGGGTATAGCTCCAACAAAGTGGCGCTTACTTTCGACGATGGCCCCGATCCCGAATGGACTCCGAAGATTCTCGACGTGCTCAAGAGAGAAAACGCAAAGGCCACTTTCTTCCTGATTGGAATTCAGACCGATCGATTCTCAGGCATCGCTAAGCGCATTTATGACGAAGGCCACACGATTGGGAATCACACCTTCACGCATCCCGACGTAAGCAACATCTCGAACAAACACATGAAGGTGGAATTAAACCTCACTGAGCGTCTATTCGCCAGCCTGGTGGGAGTGCGTGCGACGCTGATGCGCCCGCCTTATGCGATCGACGAGGAGCCCGATACAGCCGATCAGGTGCGGCCACTCGAAATCGCGCAGGACATGGGATACACGACCGTGGGAAATCGCATCGATCCCAACGACTGGACTGATAAGCCGCGGCGGCATAGCGCGGAAGAGCTTTCTGCTTATGTGTTGGCGCACTTACCCCCCTGTGGTGCGAACGACCTGCGCTGCGGCAACATTGTCTTGTTGCACGACGGCGGCGGAAACCGTGCGGAGACAGTTCGCGCTCTCCCGATGATCATCGACGGAATTCGGGCCCGCGGATATGAGGTTGCGCCCGTTTACGAGTTGCTGGGAAAGACCCAGGCCGACGTGATGGCTCCCTTGCCCACAGGGCAGCGTTGGGCGGCGCGTCTCGACCGGTTGAGTTTCTGGCTGTTTGACGCAGCTGTGATCAGCATTGCGTGGATCTTCTTTATCGGCGATATTCTCATGACCGGCCGATTGGTTTTCATAGGGGCAGCGGCGGTTTTCGATCGGTTGCAGGAAAAGATTTTCGGCAAGCCTGCGGAGATCGCGTCGTATCGACCGAAAGTTGCCGTGCTCATTCCTGCATATAATGAAGAGAAAGTGATTGAGCGTACGGTGCGGGCGGCGTTGAATTCAAATTATCCTAACCTGCGCGTGATCGTGATCGACGATGGGTCGCGCGATCGCACCCTGGACGTGGCGCGGGCGGCGTTTACCCGCGAAGAAGCTGAGGGAAGAGTTCTGATCCTCACCAAGCCAAACGCTGGCAAGGCCGAGGCCTTGAACTTTGGCATCGAACATATTCTGGACGCAGAACTCTTTGTCGGAATCGATGCCGACACCATCATCGCTCACGACGCCGTTTCGCGACTGGTACCGCATTTCATAAACCCGAAGGTGGGCGCGATCGCGGGCAATGCGAAGGTCGGCAACCGCGTAAATTTGTGGACGCGCTGGCAGGCGCTGGAATACATCACCAGCCAGAATTTTGAGCGGCGCGCGCTCGATGTGCTGGGAGCGGTGAGCGTGGTCCCAGGTGCGATTGGAGCATGGCGCGTATCCGGAGTTCGTGAGGCGGGGTGCTATCAGACGGATACGGTGGCGGAAGATGCCGATCTCACCATGGCGTTGCTGCGCCGGGGGTATCGCGTGGAATACGAGGACATGGCTTTGGCCTACACCGAAGCACCGACCAATGCCAATGGGTTGATGCGCCAGCGATTTCGCTGGTCTTTCGGCATTCTTCAGGCGGTTTACAAACATCGCGGAGTGCTTGCACGCAAAGGAGCGCTGGGATTTGTCGCATTGCCTAACATAGTGATCTTCCAGATTCTCTTGCCGCTGGTTTCGCCGCTGATCGACATTATGTTCGCGTTTGGGGCCATCTGGTATTTCATTCAGAAGCATTTTCATCCGGATTCGACTGACCCCGCGAGTTTTCACAAGCTGGTGGCCTTCTTCTTTGCATTTCTGGTGATCGACTTTTTAGCGTCGGCTTTGGCGTTCGCGCTGGAGCGGCGGCGTCCGGACGACAAGGAAGATCCTTGGTTGTTGAGCCAGGTGTGGCTGCAGCGGTTTGCCTACAGGCAGTTGTTTTCGGTGGTGCTGTTCAAGACGTTGAAGCGGGCGCTGGAGGGGCGGAAGTTCGCCTGGGACAAACTAGAGCGCACCGCGGCAGTGAAATATGTGCCGACGGAGAGCCGGGATTCCGTGGCGCAGTAGCAATTCTCGACCGCACGGCCAAACCATCTCAACGATAGTTCGCGTAGGTTTTTGAGAAGGTGTGGCTTGAGTCGTGCCGTCAAGTGATCTACGAGCAGGACCCTATTCCCACGTCACTTCTTTTCCGCGACTTCCAAGCGGGTTTCTGCTTTGTGCAGGGCATTCAGAGAACGCTCGACATCGACATTGGTCTCACCGCTGGTGAGGCGCTCTTCGGCGCGGGCCTTGGCTTTGCGGGCGCGTTCCACATCGACTTCATTTGGACGCTCGGCGGTTTCGGCAAGGATCGTGACTTTGTCGGGGAGGACTTCGGCAAAACCACCAGCGAGAGCCAGGTGCTGCTCTTCCCCGCCATCGCCGTGGAACGTCAGCTCGCCGATTGCCAGTTCGGTGATGAGCGGAGCGTGGCCGGGCAGCACACCCAGGTATCCCGTTCTTGCCAGGAATCTGGGCTTCGGTCGCGTTGGTGTCGACCACCTTCTTTTCCGGCGTAACGATCTCGAGTTGGAATGTGTCAGCCATCAGTGATCAGTGCCTAGTGGTCAGTGTCCAGTTTAATTCGTGAATCAGATGGCTTGGCTGACCACTGACCACTGGCAACTGGCCACTGACTCTTATGCTGCTGCCTTCATCTTCTGTGCGGCTTCCAGCACTTCCTCGATCGGGCCCTTCATGTAGAAGGCTTGCTCGGGGATGTCATCATATTTGCCTTCGACGATGGCTTTGAAGCCTTTCACCGTATCCGCGATTTTTACGTACCGTCCGGGTGCACCTGTAAATTGTTCGGCAACGTGAAACGGCTGCGACAAGAAACGCTGAATTTTTCGCGCGCGCGCCACGGTAAGTTTTTGGTCTTCGCTGAGTTCGTCGATGCCGAGAATCGCGATAATGTCCTGCAAATCTTTGTACGTCTGCAGGGTTTTCTTTACTGACTGGGCGACGTCATAGTGCTCCTGGCCAACGATGCGCGCATCGAGAATGCGCGACGTAGAGCCAAGCGGGTCGACCGCCGGGTAAATTCCAATCTCAGTCAGCGCGCGGGAGAGCACGGTGGTCGCGTCGAGGTGAGCGAATGTCGTGGCCGGGGCGGGATCGGTCAAATCGTCGGCGGGCACGTAGATAGCCTGCACCGAGGTGACTGAACCCTTCTTGGTCGACGTGATACGCTCCTGCAGTTCGCCCATCTCCGTGGCCAGGTTCGGCTGGTAACCTACGGCGCTGGGCATGCGGCCGAGCAGAGCCGACACTTCCGATCCGGCTTGCGTGAAACGGAAAATATTGTCGATAAAGAGCAATGTATCGGCGCCTTCCGCATCCCGGAAATATTCGGCGACCGTGAGTCCGGTGAGCGCGACGCGCAATCGCGCGCCTGGCGGCTCGGTCATTTGCCCATAAATCAACGCGGCTTTGGAATGGGCTGGATCACCGGGTTTGATCACGCCGGATTCCGTCATTTCGAGCCAGAGGTCGTTGCCTTCGCGGGTGCGCTCGCCAACGCCGGCGAACACCGAGAAGCCGCCGTGGTTCTTGGCAACATTGTTGATCAGTTCCATGATCACGACCGTCTTACCGACGCCCGCGCCGCCGAACAAGCCGATCTTGCCACCCTTCAGGAAGGGCTGAATCAGATCGATAACCTTCACGCCGGTCTCGAACATTTCGGCGGTGGTCGCCTGCTCGTCGAAGGCGGGCGCGAGGCGGTGGATCGGCATCTTCTCCTTGAACTCGATCGGGCCCAACCGGTCGACAGGTTCGCCGATAACGTTCATGACGCGACCGAGCGTGCCGCGGCCGACAGGAACCGAGATTGGTCCGTTCTGGTCGATGGCTTTCATGCCGCGCACCATGCCCTCAGTGGCTTCCATCGCGATGCAGCGCACGCGTCCTTCGCCCAGGTGTTGTTGGACCTCAAGAATTACATTCACAGGGTTAGGGACGGTGAAGCCGTCGCTCACCACCCGCACCGCTTGATAGATCGGCGGCAGGTGGCCTTCGGCGAACTGAACATCCACCGCGGGTCCGGCGATTTGAACTACGTTTCCAATGTTTTCAGCCATATGTTTTTCTGTTCGTCTCGCTACTCGGTCCAGGTACTCGCAGTCGTTACATTGCGGCTGCGCCGCTCACAATTTCGATAATTTCTTTTGTGATCTTCGCCTGCCGGGCACGGTTCATCGCCAGCGTGAGCGAATCGATCATGTCGGTGGCGTTGCTGGTGGCGGAATCCATCGCGGTCATGCGCGCGGCATGCTCGGCGGCGACCGACTCCAGCAGGGCGCGGAAAATCTGGATGGCTACGTATTTCGGCAGCAACGCGCGGAACAGTTCCTCCGGCGGCTGCTCGTAGATGTAATCCACCTGCGAGGTGCCGAATTGCGCCGCAGCCTGATCAGCCGCGGAATCGGTGCTGCGCATGCCCACTCCCGCGCTGATCGCAGCTTCCTTGGCCTTTTTCTTTTCCTCTTCCGTCATCTCCTCGGCCTGACGCACCGCGGGATCGCCGATCTGTTCGATAGGAAGAATCTGTTCTACGATGAGCCGCTGCGCGATCACCGATTTGAATTCGTTGAACACCACATAGACCGCATCGATCTCTCCGCGCTGGTAGCGCTCGATCACGCTTTCGGCCAAAGTTCGCGCCTGCGAATATTGCAGCTTGCCGAGAACACCAACATGCTCGCCGGCAATTTGAATCGCTCCGGCGCGCACCCCGGCGCTGGCGCGGGTTTCCATCGATTCCTCGGTCTCGGCGAGGCTGTGGGTCTGCACTGCGGCAGCGGGATAGCGTCGGCGGAGAAAATCGCGACCCTTGCGGCCTATGGCCTCGATGTCGACGTTCTTCCCTTCTTTCGATTCGAGAAAGCGCGTGGCCGCCTTAGTGATGTTGGCGCTGAACGCGCCCGCGAGGCCCTTGTCTCCGGTGACGACGATCAGAAGAATATTTTTTTCCGGGCGCTGCGCCAGCAAAGGATGCTTCGGCTCGCCAGTTTCCGGATCGCAAATCTCGGCGCGCGCCACCAGCGACTTCAGTACATTGGTCAACATCTGGGCATAAGGGCGCGCCGCCAAAGCACGTTCCTGCGCCCGGCGCAGCTTGGCGGCCGAAACCACTTTCATCGCCTTGGTAATCTGCCGCGTGTTCACCACGCTGCGGATCCGGCGCCGGATGTCGAGAATGTTGGGCATATTCGAGCTGCAAGTACCCAGTTGCCAGTACCTAGTTGCCAGTCAATCGCTTGTCATCCTGAGCGAAGCGAAGGATCTCCATCTCCTCCGGCCCAGCAAAAGCCGCCAGCGCGACTAGTTCGCTACCACTTCCTGCCTTGACGATACAAACTGCTGCTTCGCTTGCTTGATCACGTCGGACAACTGCGCCTTCAGGCCGTCATCGAGAATCTTTTTCTCCATGATTGTTCGCAGCAGGCCGGGGTTGGTTGCGTCCACGTATTTATACAGTTCTTGTTCGAAGTCACGGACTTGATTCACCGGAAGATCGTCGAGGAAGCCTCCCGTGCCCGCGAAGATGATCAGAATCTGTTTGGAGAACGGCAACGGAGAAAATTGGGCTTGCTTCAGGAGTTCGACCAGCCTTTGCCCGCGATTCAACTGATTCTGCGTGGCTTTATCGAGGTCGCTGCCGAACTGTGCGAAGGCGGCCAGCTCGCGGTATTGGGCCAATTCGAGTTTCAGGGTTCCGGCAACCTGACGCATGGCCTTGATCTGCGCGCTGCCGCCGACGCGGCTCACCGACAAGCCCACGTTTACAGCGGGGCGGACTCCCTGGTTGAACAAATCGGTTTCCAGATAAATCTGGCCGTCGGTAATCGAGATGACGTTGGTCGGAATGTAGGCGGAAACGTCGCCCGCCTGGGTCTCGATGATGGGCAGAGCGGTCAGCGATCCTCCGCCGTTCTTGTCGCTCAACTTGGCGGAGCGCTCCAACAAGCGGGAATGGAGATAGAAAACGTCTCCGGGATAGGCCTCGCGTCCGGGTGGACGCCGCAGCAGCAGCGAAATTTCGCGATAGGACGCCGCGTGCTTCGATAAATCATCGTAGATGACCAGCGCGTGGCGCTTGCTGTCGCGGAAATATTCGCCGATTGCGGTGGCCGCATACGGCGAAATGTACTGCATGGGCGCGGGTTCGGAGGCGGACGCGGCTACGACGATGGTGTATTCCATCGCTCCGGCGTCTTCAAGAATTTTTACTACCTGCGCGATGGAAGAACGCTTCTGTCCGATTGCGTTGTAGATGCAGATGAGGTCGTTGCCCTTGCTGTTGATGATGGTATCGAGGGCGACGGCGGTCTTTCCGGTTTGCCGGTCACCGATGATGAGTTCGCGCTGGCCACGCCCGACAGGGATCATGCTGTCGATGGCCTTGAGTCCGGTGGCCATGGGCTCGCGGACGGGCTGGCGGTCGATGACACCGGGGGCGAGGCGTTCGAGAGCGATAAATTGATCGGAAGCGATGGGCCCCTTGTCGTCGATAGGACGACCGAGCGAATCGACCACGCGGCCGATCAAGGAGTCGCCGACGGGCACGCTCATGATGCGGCCGGTGCGCTTCACCTCGTCGCCTTCTTTGATCTCTGTGTATTCGCCAAGGAGCACGACGCCGACCTGGTCTTCTTCCAGGTTCATGGCGATGCCGGCCACATCGTGCGGGAAAGTGAGAAGTTCGCCGGCCATGACTTTGTCGAGTCCGTAGACGCGCGCGATGCCATCGCCCAGCGTGATGACCGTGCCGGTTTCATCCACGGAGATCTTCGATTCGTAATTCTCGATCTGCTCGCGGATAAGTTTTGTAATTTCGTCTGCTTTGATCTGTGCCATAGAATCTGCTCTTAGCCTTTGGCTCTCAACTCTTAGCCCACCACGTTTATGACTGCGTGGCCAAAAGCCTGTCTAAATTAGGTTCAAGCCAAGACCTAGGAAGTAATAGCTTCCTTTATTCTTTCCAACTGGCCCTTCACCGAGCCATCGTAAATTGTGCTGCCGATGCGGAGTACGGCACCGCCTAACAAAGAAACGTCCTGGCCGTATTGCGCGCGAACTTTTTTCCCGGTCAACTTTCGCACTTGTGATTCGAACTCCCGTTTTTCGTCGTCGTCCAGGGCTCGGGCGCTGGTGATTTGCGCTTCCGCGAATCCCAAGCGCGCGTCGAGTTCCTTTTCCAGTTGATCGATAACGGGCACGAAGAAATGCATCCGGCGGTGATCGATCAGCACTGCGATCAGATTGCGCACCGGCTTTGAAATCTTGTCGCGATCTACGATTACGTCGAGCACACCGCGCTTCTGGTCGGCAGGAATCGCCGGATTCTCCCATACGCGGCGCAGCATCGCACTCTCGGCCAGCAGGCTTGCTATAGTGCGCAATTCCGCAATCGAAGTATCGGCGTCAAGATGGGCGCCAAGAACAACATCGGCGAAAGCACGCGCGTAGGTGCTGGCGACGGAAGCCATTTAGTTTTTGCGGCCGTCCTTTCCCGAGCGCTGCGGAGAACCTTCGCCGCCTAACTCCCCGGAGAAATTCCGGACCAGCGATTGATCGGTGACCGCATCAACGTGAATCTGCTTTTGCGCAAGGCCGACCGCGAGATCGGCGGCGTAGGCGGTGAGTTCGCGGCGCGCGGTTTTGGCAGCGGAGGCGATTTCCTGCTGCGCGTTTTCTACGATCTTCCGCGCGTCGGCCTCGGCGGCGGCCTGGATGCGCGCTTCTTCAGCGGCGGCTTCCTTCTCGGCTTGATCGCGCATCATGCCGATTTCGCCGTCAAGCTTCATCAAACGATTCTCGATTTCAGCGAGCCGGCGGCGAGCCTCGTCGCTGGCCTTTTGCGCCTCCTGCATCGCCTTTTGAATTGCCGCAGTACGCGCTCTGAAAGCGCCGGGCAAGTATTTCCGGCTCGCCCAAAAAATGACTCCTGCGATCACTGCAAAATTCAGAATAATGCTCGCGAAGTATGCGCTCGATGTGCTCAAGCCGGTATGCTGCGCAATAAATTGGATGGAAGGCGACTCTTTGAACTGCGCGTTATCGTCTTTTTCTTCTTCTCCGGCAGCCTCACGAGTCTTATGAGTGAGTTGCCGCCCGAACCCGGGCTGCTTGGATGGCTTTACCGCTTGTTGCTGTGGCTTCGGCTGAGCAGCCGGTTGTTCCTGCGCTCGCAGCGGTAACAGGGCGCCCGCGAAACTGATTGCGAGCAAACCCAGCAGGCATGCGCGAACGACTTGGCTCGTGAAATTCATTTTCGTTCTCGAATACGAGTTCGTAGAATCCGAGGGCTGCGACCTCGCATGAATGAGCATTAACGTCCCGCTCCGGCGGGCTGCAGCACTCGACGAATAATCTCAGTGGCAAGTGTTTGCGCTTGACCCTGCAAAGCGGCCTGCGCGGTCTCCCGATCCTTCTGAATATCAGCTTTGACTGCCTGTACCTGGGCTTGCGCTTTGCCGCGCGCCTCGTTCAGCGCAGCCGCCCGGGCATCGAGTGCAGCCTTTCGGCGCTGCTCCTGGGCGCGAAATAATGTGGCGCGAGCCTCGCGCAGGCGGTGCTCGTATTCGGAGGTGCGGGCCTCAGCGGCCGCGATATCCGCCCGTGATTTCTCGACAGCACCTTCGGTCTTGCCGCGCCGCTCGTCGAGGACTCTGCGCAAAGGCTGGTGAACGATCGTCGTGTACAGGACGTAAAGCAGCGCCACGAGAATTACGGTAGGTATGGCTCCGAGCAGTAATTCGCCTAATTGTCTTAGCGTTTCGTCCATTGTCGCATTGCTGTACGGAAAATGAGGGCTGTGAAAACTGTTAAGTCTAACGTCCAAGGGAGGTTATGTCAATGTGGAGTGATCTAATTTTCGTGGACCGCCGTCGCCGAACCTGCAGTCAGAATTGCGTGTACTTAATGTTAACGGGGCCCTCGTGCAGCATGCAGAAATCTGCAACTAATCCTTGACTTCCCGGTAAAGAGGACTAGCATTGAAGTATCACCTCCGATCCGATTCAGGATCGAATGGGCCGATAGCCAAGGAATGTCACCGCTTCTTGGTTGCCGGCCCATTTAAATTTGTCCCCGTATAAATTCTCCCACCGCAAAAAGGCGTTGACTATGATGGCGAAGGTCCTTGCTACGAGTTCAGATCCGGAGGAACACGGTGAGAATTGTCGTGTGGAACTGCAAGGATGGCATTCGCGAAGAAGCGGGGCTTCCTGGACAGTCTTCGGCCCGACATTGCCGTGATTCCAGAGTGCTCGCGCGACTCGATTCTGGCTCGCAGGGATGAGGGATTTGCGGCCTGCTAGTGGGGCGACAACAAGAACAAGGGGCTGGGCGTGGTGGCCGCACCTGGGTGGACGCTGGAGGCAGGAAGGCGTCCGACGCAGAAGTGGATCGCGCCGGTACGGGTTCACGGTCCCATGAGCTTTCTGCTCCTTGCCGTTTGGGCCTGCCCGGTCGGCGGGAGTAGAGAGAAGAACTACGTAGGACAGACCTTCGAATCAGTAACCAGACACCGTGGATGGTTTGCTGACGCTCAACCCGTGGTTATGTGCGGCGACTTTAACAGCAAGGCAATCTGGGATCACGGACGAAAAATACGAAATCACTCGGCCGTAGTGAAGCTACTTCGCGAAAGGAAGTTATTCAGCGTCTACCACGCTTTTTTCTCGGAAGAGCATGGGAAAGAAACGAAATCCACATATTATTTCTGGCACAGGAAAGATCGATGTTTTCACATTGACTATACATTCGTACTGGATAGCTGGGCTTCCCAACTAAAAGACGTCACAATAGGCAGGTATGAGGACTGGCGGGCTACCAGCGATCATGTACCGGTTGTTGTCGACGTAGCCGAAGTATGAAGGGAGAGAGAACCGGCGAATTGCGCCGAGTCGTACTCTAAGCGCGTACGCATCAAGAACAGTCCGAATCAGGCTGTACAGATTCTATGACCACCCACTCCCTCACGCGCCGTATCACCGACTCCGGCGCGCCCACTTCCAATTCCACTGCCCCATCCTTGTACTTCCGCGAGTAAATCTGCGCCTTGGCTTCGAGCAGCGCCAGCATCTTCCCTTCTGTCTGCGGAATGCGTAGGTGAACGCGGCTGACCGGATCTTCTGCGATCATGGCGTCGATGCGGGCAAGGAGCTTGTCGAGGCCGGTGGCTTCGGCGGCGGAGACATAAAGAGTGTTGCCGCCATCGCGAGTGGCATCGTGGATCAGAGTTTCGGCGACTTCCACATCCAGCAGGTCGACTTTGTTCATGACGCGCAGGCGCGGCTTTTTCTCTGCTTCCAGCTCTTTCAGGACAATTTCGACTTGTGCATCCTGTTCGGCAGAGAGCCGATTGCTGGCGTCGGACACATGGAGAATCAGCGAAGCGCGCTGCACTTCTTCAAGCGTAGCGCGGAAGGCCGAGACCAGGGTGTGAGGCAAATTTCGAATAAATCCGACGGTGTCGGAAAGAAGAACTTTGCGCTTGGATGGAAGCACCACAGCGCGAATCGTCGGGTCGAGTGTGGCGAACATGCGGGGCGAGGCTAACACTGCAGCTTTGGTGAGCGCATTGAACAGAGTCGACTTCCCTG
>Ga0210406_10005047_pt1 | contig 13941 bp, 7 predicted proteins | sample IncBWC30MmetaG_FD_155454 | JGI IMG/M metagenome (GOLD analysis project Ga0210406, IMG submission 155454) | Forest soil microbial communities from Barre Woods Harvard Forest LTER site, Petersham, Massachusetts, United States - Inc-BW-C-30-M | ecosystem: Environmental > Terrestrial > Soil >... | reverse complement strand
TTGGTCTGTTGCAGAAGACGGTCCTGGGAACCGTTGAGGCTGCTTACAAGGACTCCGGGCGGGCGCTGGGCAGGTACCAGCCGCCGCTGGAACACGGAGTAGAAATTAGCGTCACTCCTCCGCTCCCTCACCAACACTTGCAATTTGCGGATGCAGGACTTGAACTGGTGGTGCGCTACCCAGTCGACCTGCGCAATGCTTCAGAGGTGGACGACAAAATAACGCGCGTGTTGCTGGACATCATAAAAAACGACAAACAAGTCCAGAGCGGAATCGCCGGTACACCCCAGATTCGAGCAGCGGTAAAGGGCTAAGCAAAATTTGTCTACAGTGTTTCCCCTAGGGGGCTACAGAGTTCCTTTCATTGATAAGGACCGTCCAGTTCCGCAGGATACTTTTTTGCTTTGATAGGGTGTTTGTTTCCAGAAGACGGAGTTCCTAGTCCATATGAGTGAGACTGACGTCCTTGGCCAAAATGGCTCTGTGGACCTCGACGTTGTTCCGCAGAGCCGGCCGGCAGAAACTCTCAAGAGCGTTGAACTTCGAGAGGGCAGTCCGTATCCTCGCGGGGCCACGTGGGATGGCTTGGGTGTGAACTTCGCGCTATTTTCCGCGCATGCCACAAAGGTGGAACTGTGCCTGTTTGACGAAGCGGGAAAAGAAGAGCGGCAACGGATCGAGCTCCCCGAGTACACCGATGAAATCTGGCACGGTTATTTGCGCGGATTGCGGCCCGGCGCCGTGTATGGTTTTCGTGTAAACGGTCCGTATGAGCCGGAAAAGGGGCATCGTTTCAATCCCAACAAACTACTTCTGGATCCCTATGCGCGGTCGCACGTGGGCTCGCTGCGTTGGGATGACGCTTGTTTTGGGTACACGGTTGGCGCCGAGCAGGCGGACCTGAGCTTTGATGAGCGAGACAGCGCGCCGTTCGTGCCGAAGTCGGTGGTTGTGGATCCGGTATTTCGTTGGCGTTCCACCACGACGCGCCGCCGCGCGGCGCCATGGAATCAAACCATCATTTACGAATTGCACGTGCGAGGGTTCACGAAACTGCACCCGGCAGTTCCGCGGAAAAAGCGCGGCACGTTCGCAGGGTTGGGGCACAAGACAGTCGTTGAGTACATCAAGTCGTTGGGCGTGACGGCCGTTGAACTGATGCCGGTGTACACGTTCATCGATGAACGCCACCTGGTGGAAAAAGGGCTGACCAACTATTGGGGATACAACACTATCGGTTTTTTCGCGCCGGAACCGAGGTATGCCGCCGATCCCCAGAATGATTTGCGCGAGTTCAAGGAAATGATTTCGCGGTTTCATGATGCGGGAATCGAAGTGATCCTAGACGTGGTTTACAACCATACAGCCGAAGGCAATGAACTTGGCCCCACTCTTTGCTTTAAAGGCATCGACAATGCCAGTTACTACCGCCTGATTCCCGACAAACCGCGCTACTACATCAATGACACCGGCACCGGCAATACTCTAAATCTCTCGCATCCGCGCGTGATTCAGTTGGTCGCCGACAGCCTGCGCTACTGGCAAGACGAAACGCAGGTCGACGGATTTCGTTTTGATCTGGGAACGATTCTGGCCCGCGAACCGAACGGCTTCGACCAGCAGAGTGGTTTCTTGAAGGTAATTTGCCAGGACCCCGATTTGGAAAGCGTGAAGCGTATTGCGGAGCCCTGGGATTGTGGTCCGGGAGGATACCAGGTTGGCGAATTCCCGCCGGGGTGGTCTGAATGGAACGACAAATTCCGCGATACGGTGCGCGACTTTTGGAACGGCGGGTCTTCCGTTGCGGAATTGGTCAAACGACTGTGTGCGTCCGCGGATCTTTACAATCGGCAAGGCCGCAAACCTTGGGCCTCGGTGAATTTCGTCACCGCACACGACGGGTTCACTTTATACGATCTTGTCAGCTACAACGAAAAACACAACGAAGCCAACGCGGAAAACGGCAGAGACGGAACTCCGAACAATCACTCATCGAATCACGGCATCGAAGGTCCCACGGAAGATGCTGCAATCAATCGTCTGCGTGAACGACAGATTCGCAACATACTGGCGACGCTGCTATTGGCGCAGGGTCTTCCGATGACCCTGGCGGGTGACGAATTTCACCGCACGCAAAGGGGAAATAACAATGCGTACAACCAGGACAACGCGATCAGCTGGGTGAACTGGAAGTTGGCGGAACAATACAAACCAACGATTGACTTTGTGCGTACGCTTTCGTCGCTTAGACATAAATATGCCGTGCTTCGACGTAGCCGATTCCTCACCGGTGTTCGCGACGAAGCCCTGGGCGTAAAAGACGTAACGTGGATTCATCCGTCGGGCGTGGAAATGACCGAAGAGATGTGGAAGGACAACCAGTTGCGCTGCTTCGGGATGTTGCTCGACGGGCGTGCACAACCCACAGGTCTGCACGAACGCGGAAGCGAGGCCACACTGTTGCTGGTCTTTAACGGCAGCGCGGAAGTCGGAAAGTTTGTGATGCCTGAGGTCGTGGAGGCCACGGGATGGCGATGGATGTTGGACACGACGGAAAGCGCGCAAATGGATCGCACCTTCCAGCCCGGTGAAGTGGTGGAACTGATTGATCGAAGCGTCAGCCTGTATTCGATGAATTGATTTGGCTGGCAGCCGCTGGTTGGAGCCAAGAAACATGCGCAAGCATTCATGATTCCTCGTGCTACCTACCGCGTGCAATTTGGAAAGGAGTTTGGATTTGATGATGCCGCTGCGCTGGCACCGTACCTGGCGCAGCTGGGTATCAGTCATCTGTACGCGTCGCCCTACCTGCAGGCCCGGTCGCACAGCCAACACGGTTACGACATCACGGACCACAATTCGCTGAATGCCGAGTTGGGCGGCTACGATGCGTTTCAACGAATGGTGCGGGCGCTCCGCGACAATGGCCTCGAACATATCCTCGACTACGTGCCGAATCACATGGGCGTCGGTGGAGCGGACAATCCGCTGTGGCTGGATGTGTTGGAATGGGGCGAGGATTCCAGATATGCCCGCTGGTTTGATGTGGACTGGAACTCTCATCCCGAATACCTGAACGGCAAACTGCTGGTGCCTTTTCTGGCAGACCAATACGGGGCCGAACTTGAGGCCGGCCGCATCGAACTAAAGTTCGATGCGGAACGCGGCGAATTCAATGTTTGGCTATATGACACGCACAAATTGCCAGTGTCGCCGCTGACGTATGCGGAGATTCTCGGTAACGGGAACGGCGAACTGCGAAAATTAGCCGAAGAATTCGCTGGCCTCGAAAACCACCGGATGGACCTTTTGTCGAACACCAACCGATTGAAGTCTGGGTTGGCACAGTCTGTGGCTGCCAGCAACGAAGTGCGCTCAGCATTAGAGAGTGCCTTGAAACGGTTCCGCGGCAGGGCGGGAGATCTGAATTCCTGGAGCGTGCTGGATGCGTTGATCCACAAGCAATACTGGCGCCCGAGTCATTTTCGGGTCGCCGCGGACGACATCAATTACCGGCGTTTTTTCAACATCAGCGAATTGGCGGGCATTCGGATGGAACTACCGGAAGTGTTTGAGCACACCCACCGGCTCGTTTTTGAGTTGTTGCGGGAAGGGAGTCTGCAGGGACTGCGCATCGACCACGTGGACGGACTTTTGGATCCCAAGGAATATCTTGAGCGGCTTCGCGCCAGGGCCATGACTCCGTTCTACCTCGTTGTGGAGAAAATACTGGCGCACCATGAAACCTTGCGGGAAGAGTGGCCGGTAGAGGGGACGACCGGCTACGAATTTTGCAACCAAGTGACCGGTTTGCTGGTCGACGGAACCTCCGAGGACGCGTTTACCCGATTCTATCTGGACTTTACCAGCGAGTGGCAGGCTTTTCCGGAGATCGTCCGGGAATCCAAAGTCAAGATCATGGAAAACGAGATGCGCAGTGAGTTGGAGGCCCTCTCGCGGGCAGCCGTGCGAGTTGCCAGCCAGAATCCCCGAACCACGGATTTCACACAGAATATTTTGCGCCGCGCGCTGAAGGAAACGATTGCGTGTTTTCCGGTTTATCGAACGTATGTCGACGGGGTGACGCATGACAAAGCGGATGAACGGTACATTCACTGGGCCATCACGCAAGCGACGAAAAACGAGCAAGAAGTGGATGCGAGCGTGTTTGCGTTTCTAGAAAAGCTGCTGAGTGCGCGGATGGCGGAGCAACCTGGCGGCGGATTTGACAGGCAGGCCGTGATTCGATGCGCCATGAAAGTGCAACAATTCAGCGGGCCGGTCATGGCCAAAGGTCTAGAGGATACGGCTTTCTACCGCTACAACCGGTTTGTGGCCCGGAACGAAGTGGGCGGCTCGCCCGAACAGTTCGCTTTCCCGCTAGGTTCCTTCCACAAGGCGAACCAGGTGCGAGCCGAAAAATGGCCGCACACCTTGTTGACCACGTCCACCCACGATACGAAACGCGGTGAAGATGCTCGCGCGCGGCTTGCTGCCTTGTCGCTGGTGCCGGAAGAATGGGCTGCAAAAGTCACCAGTTGGAGCCGCATTCTGCGCGCCAGGCATGGAGATGTAGAAGGGACAGCTCCCCCGGCACGCAACGACGAATACCTGTTCTTTCAGAACTTGATTGCCAGTTGGCCGGCGGAATTGAGCCCGCCGCTGGCGCTGGAAACAACAAAGCTGACCGAGTACAGCGAACGCTTGCAGGCGGCGATGACGAAGTCGCTGCGCGAGGCACGCGTCCGTTCGAATTGGATTTCACCTGACACCGAGTATGAGAAAGCAGTGACGGAGTTCATTCGCGATGCGTTAAATCCCGAAGTGTCCGGCACATTTCTGGAGAATTTTCTGCCGTTCCATGAACGTGTCGCCCGGATGGGAGTTCACAATTCGCTCGTCCAGATGGTCCTGAAAATCACTTCGCCTGGTGTACCCGATTTTTATCAAGGCAGCGAGATATGGGACCTAAATTTGACCGATCCAGACAATCGCCAGCCCGTGGATTTCGCAATGCGAGGCCGTTTGCTGGAGAGTGTGCGCGAGTTCTCCGCGGAGGACCGTGCGTGCTCACTCTCGCAGCTGTTTAAAAACTGGCACGACGGGCGCATCAAACTTGCGCTGCTCGCGGTGCTTCTGAATTTTCGACGCGACCATCGTGGCTTATTCGAGACGGGCGCGTACGAACCGTTATCCTGTAAGGACTGCGAAGAACCACGAGTGTGCGCGTATCTAAGAACGGCGGAACGAGGAGTCTGCTTGGTGGCAGCCTCACTAGATGCGCGGCTGCAACCGCCGGATTATCGCGGCATCAAGCTTGATCTGGGCATCCGGGCGGATGTGCTTCACTGGCGCGATGTGATTATGGGGAGGAGTGTGCACTCGGAAAACGGCGCCATCGACCTCCCCGAGATATTCGCTAGTCTTCCCGTGGCGGTGTTGATCCCGGTCAGCCGATTCGGGGCATAGCGGAGCTAGAAGTTCGCAACTCAGTACAGAGTCCACTGTATTGTTCGCATTCCCTGGTGCGCCTATAAACTCGAAGAGTAGTCAATTCAAGGCACGAAAGTAGGTCCCCCGATGTCAAGCCAAGCTGGAGCAGTAACCGCAAGAGATTTTCCCACGACGATTCCGGTCAACCATGAAAACCGGCGCGTAGTCGACAGCCTGAAGCAAAAGGTTGCGCGGCGCGCTTATGAATTGTTCGAACGCGGAGGACGGGCCGAGGGCAATGACATGCGGCATTGGTTGCAGGCCGAGTCAGAGATATTGTCCAAGATTGCAGAAATCCGCGAGACGTCTTCTTCTTACACAATGAATGTCCCGGTGCAAGGGTTCAAGCCGGATGAGATTTACGTAGGCGTGGATGCGAATCGCACCCTGGTCTTGGCGGAAACACAGGATACCGCGGACGGTCGCAGCAAATCGCAACAGCCAGGCTTCAGCCGTGAGTCGCTTTTCCTTGCCGCGGATTGGCCCGCCCCGGTCGACCCGGCGACCGCGAGTGCGCAAATCAAAAATGGCAGTCTGATACTGACTGTGAAGCGGGTAGCGCCATTGGCAACGAGTTAAGAGCCGCACTGGATGGCCGTCACACTTGTAAGCTTGCAGGGAGACAAGCCCTCACCACCCGCTATTCTTCTGACAAAATGACATCTCCATTTCCATGGTGGTATCCCGTGGGTGCCCAGCTTCATGCCGATGGATCGGCCTTCCGCGTTTGGGCGCGCGATCATAAAACAGTTTCGGTTGTGGTCAAAAATCGCGAGTACCCGCTGCACTTGGAGGACGATGGCTATTTTGCTGGGGACGTAAAGGAAGTTCGAGCAGGCGACACATACCGGTTTTTGCTGGACGGCGAAGGACCGTTTCCTGATCCGGCGTCTCGCTATCAGCCGGAAGGTCCGCATGGGCCTTCCCAGATCATCGATCCGAGCCATTTTACCTGGACCGATCAGGCGTGGCAGGGAATCAAGCTGGCGCATCAGGTCATTTATGAACTGCACATCGGTACGTTTACCCGCGAAGGAACATGGCCGTCAGCAAGTCCACAGCTACCGGTATTGGCGGAGCTGGGGGTCAGCGCGATTGAGGTGATGCCCGTAGCGGAGTTTGCCGGATCCTTCGGCTGGGGATACGACGGCGTGGACTTGTTCGCACCCACACGCATTTACGGGGCTCCGGATGATTTCCGTGCATTCGTCGATGCGGCGCATCGTTGCGGAATCGCCGTCCTGTTGGATGTGGTCTACAACCACGTCGGCCCCGACGGCAATTACCTGAGGAAGTTCTCCGAAAGTTACTTCACTGCAGATCACAAGACGGACTGGGGCGAAGCGATCAATTTTTATGGCCAACATTCAGCGCCGGTGCGCGAATTTTATACCGCGAACGCCGCTTACTGGATCAAAGAATTCCATCTGGATGGATTTCGACTGGACGCGACACAAAATGTTTATGACAAATCCAAGAACCATATCCTCGCAGAGATCAACCGCAGCGCGCGAAAAGCCGCCGGCCCGCGTGGGATTATCGTCCTGGCGGAAAACGAACCGCAGGACACAACGCTGATTCGGCCCGAAAAAGAGGGCGGCTACGGCTTCGATGGACTGTGGAATGACGATTTTCACCACTCTGCAACGGTGGCGCTTACCGGAAGCCGCGAAGCCTATTTCGGCGATTATTTGGGTTCACCGCAGGAACTGCTTTCTTCCTTGAAGTATGGCTTCCTTTATCAAAGGCAGTGGTATTCCTGGCAGAAGCAAAGGCGAGGCACGTCCACGTTAGGCAGCAATCCATCCGCAATGGTGACGTTTCTGCAAAATCACGACCAGATCGCGAATTCCGGTCACGGCTGGCGAATTCATCGACTCTGCTCTTATGGGCAGTACAAAGCGATGACTGCAGTGTGCTTGCTCGGCCGCGGAACGCCGATGCTGTTCCAAGGCCAGGAATTTGCGTCCTCCTCGCCGTTTGTCTTTTTTGCCGACTACCATGGCGATCTGGCGGAAAAGGTTAGAAGCGGACGCGCGGAATTCCTGCGTCAATGGCGCAGCCTTGCTACGGGCCAGTTGAAATTCGACGATCCTTGTTCGCGGGAACGCTTTGAGAACTGCAAACTCGATTTGTCGGAGCGGGAAAAGCATGCAGAGATCTATGCTCTCCACCGCGACCTTCTCAAGCTAAGGAAAAGCGATGCGGTATTTCAGCTCCAGGACCGGCAGTTTGACGGGGCGATTCTGGGTCCTGAGGCGTTCGTAGCGAGGTTCTTTTCGGAGGGATACCGCGATGACCGACTCCTGGTCGTTAATCTCGGTGTGGAACTACATCTAAATCCGTGTCCAGAACCTTTGCTGGGAGCTCCCGCAACTATGGAATGGGAGGTTCAGTGGTCAACCGAGGATCCGCGCTACGGCGGCACCGGGACCGCACCACTGGATTCCGAACTCAACTGGATTATCCCGGCTCATGCAGCCGTAGTATTGAAGCCGGCGAAAATGAAGGAAGGGAATCACAAACCTTGAATGGCGTGCTGCGTCGCGTAGCATATCGCAAGTTTGAAGCAGAGACGCGTGAAACTCTGTTGGACAAAGAGTGGCTGGTTACCAACGGCCTGGGTGGATATGCATCCGGAAGCCTAGCGGGAGTGATCACGCGCGGATTCCATGGCTATTTGGTGGCAGCGCTACCCACACCACTCGGCCGGATGCTGATGTTGAATGACTTGATCGAAACGGTCGGCTTGCCAGATGGGCAATCGGTGCAATTGAGCGGAGAGGAGCGCGTGAACACGCCATTGCAGGCGCAAGGTGCCGAGTATCTTGAAGAATTTTGTTTGGAAGACGGCGTCCCGGTGTGGATCTTCCGGTTTGGTGAAATATTGCTAGAGAAGCGAGTGCTGATGGTGTATCGCCAGAACACGGTGCACGTCAACTATCGGCTAAAGAGCGGGACGGCGGTGAAAATGACGCTGCGCCCCTCGGTGAATTTCCGGCCGCACGAGGCGGCAGTGAGCACGCCGCTTGCCGGAAATTACGCGTTCACGGTGATCGAAGATACGTTTGAAATCGCGGCGCAGACGAACATTCCCGCCTTGCGACTGATGCTGCACGGAAAAGAAAAATCGTTAACCATGGACCGCACGCGATTTCAGGAAATTGTGTATCGCATCGAAGAAAGCCGGGGCTATGCGGCGCACGGCGATTTATGGAGTCCCGGATATTTTTCCGTCGTTCTAACGCCGGATCAACCAGTCACGCTGGTCGCGTCGGTGGAATCCTGGGACGCCATTCGCGCGGTCAGCCCAAAATATGCGGAGAGGGCTGAGTCTTTGCGGCGTAAACGATTGCAGGCTCGAGCAGTTGACGTGCCGGCCGAAGGAATAGCGCGAGAACTGGTTCTGGCCGCCGATCAATTCATTATTGTTCCGGAAGGACGTGGCGAAGACACGCTGCGCGCGCGAGCCGCCGGTGATGAAGTGCGGACCATCATCGCTGGTTATCCATGGTTCACGGATTGGGGACGCGACACGATGATCTCGTTGGAGGGGCTTACGCTCACGACCGGCCGAACGGTTGAAGCCGGATACATCCTCCGCACATTCGCGCACTACATCCGGCGTGGGCTGATCCCAAACATGTTTCCCGAAGGCCATGATGAGGGTCTGTACCACACCGCCGACGCAACACTGTGGTTTTTTCATGCGGTCGCCCGATATCTGGCGGCTTCCGGCGACCAGTTGTTTCTTCCGGAAATATTTCCGCAGCTGCAAGCGATCATCGAGTACCACCTGCGCGGCACGGATTTCGGAATCGGCGTAGATCCCGATGACGGATTGCTGCGGCAGGGTGCGGAAGGATACCAACTCACATGGATGGACGCGAAGGTTGAAGAGTGGGTGGTCACGCCGCGCCGCGGTAAAGCGGTGGAAATTAATGCGCTGTGGTACAACGCGCTCTGTTACATGAAGCAATGGCTGCAAGAGGAGGGAGAGACGGAGAAGGCAAGCGAAATGGGGATGCATGCGCAGCGTTGCCGCGATTCATTCCAGAAGCGTTTCTGGTATACGGACGGAGGCTATTTGTACGATGTGGTGGATGGGGAAACTGGCGATGACTCCTCCTTGAGGCCCAATCAGATTTTCGCGGTCTCGCTGGATTTTCCGGTTCTGGAGAAAGACAAGTGGGCTCGGGTAATGGAATGTATCGAACGGACATTGCTGACGCCGGTCGGTCTGCGGACGCTGGCTCCCGGCGAGAAGGAGTACAAAGCAAAATATTACGGCAATCTTCGCGCGCGCGATGCCGCGTACCATCAGGGAACAGTGTGGCCGTGGTTGATCGGGGCCTATGTCGATGCGTGGCTTAAGCTGCATCCTGACGAATTGGACCGTGCGGAGAGATTATTGCAGGCATTTGAAGATCGCCTGGGGCAAAACGCGGTAGGATCTATCGGAGAGATATTTGATGCGGAACCGCCTTATACGCATCGCGGGTGTGTTGCACAAGGCTGGAGCGTCGCCGAGGTGCTCCGCGGTCTTGTGAAGATAGCGACGTTGAAAAAGAAAACCGAGTCTGCTAAGCCCGCGTAACTCAAGTCTGGGTTCCTTATGAAAATTGAACGGAGCAGTGGAATTCTCTTACATGTAACGTCTCTTCCGGGCCGCTACGGGATTGGCGATTTGGGGGAGGAGAGCCGCTGGTTTGTCGATTGCCTGGCGGAAGCAAAGCAAAAACTGTGGTGTGTGCTGCCGCTGGGACCGACGGGGCCGGAAAATTCTCCGTATCAATCTCGTTCCGCGTTTGCGGGCAATCCTCTGCTGATCAGCCCGCAAGAATTAGTGCATCACGGGTATCTTTCCAGAAAGGATTTGCTGTCCCCGCCACTTTTCTCCGATTCACGTGTGCAGTTTACCGCCGTTCGCCGCTACAGGCAGTCCCTGCTGGAAAAAGCCTTCGAGCAATTTTCGGAGAACAAAGACTATCTCGCGTTCGAACGCAAGAATCGTCTGTGGCTCCAGCGCTTTGCCTTGTTCTTGGCGCTATGCGAGGCGAATGGCGACGTGCCGTGGAACCGGTTCGACCCCGCGATCAAGCCTAAGGCAGAGCGCATTCGATATCACAAGTTCGTTCAATACGAATTTTTCAGGCAATGGCATGCCCTCCGGGAACACTGCCAACGGCGCAGCATTTCCATCATGGGAGACGTGCCGTTTTACGTGGAGCACGACGGCGCCGATGTGTGGAGTCATCCGGAACTCTTCGACCTTGACAAGGATGGCGAACCGCGAACTGTCGGCGGTGTCCCGCCAGACTACTTCAGCAAGGATGGTCAGCTGTGGGGCAACCCCACGTACCGATGGGACAAAATGGAAGAACAGGGTTATCAGTGGTGGATCGACAGGTTTCGCGCGGTGCTCCAGTTGGTTGATTTTTTGCGCCTCGATCATTTCCGTGGATTTGAAGCGTTCTGGAGCGTTCGGGCGGATCAGTCGACGGCCAGAAATGGTCATTGGGAAAAAGGGTCTGGTGCTCGACTGTTTGAGACTGTCCGCAAGAAACTTGGCGGCCTTCCCTTCATCGCGGAGAACCTGGGAATCATTACGCCGGAAGTCGAGGATCTTCGCCGCCAATTCGGTTTATTGGGCATGGCCGTTCTGCAATTCGCGTTCGATGATAACGGAATTCACCGACCGAATAACTACGTGCGAGAGCTGGTGACTTTCACGGGCACGCACGACAACGACACGACGCGTGGCTGGTGGAATGCGTTGCGGCGGGTAGCGCGAAGTCGGCCGCGCTCGGCAGACTTTGCGAAACTGAATTGTGTTAAGGCGTACTTGCAAAACGATGGCCGGGAAATCCACTGGTCATTTATTCAGGCAATTCTTACGTCGGTGGCTGAGATTGCGGTAGTTCCCCTGCAGGACGTGCTGGGACTGGGCTCCGAGGCACGGATGAATTTGCCGGGACGCGCAAAAGGGAATTGGCGCTGGCGCTTCGAGGAGAAACAGCTCACGCCAAAACTTTTGAAGCGATTGGCCGATTTGACGGAAGTCTCTGGACGCTGAGGGCCGCGCCAATGGCTCGCAAACGTTTTGTGTTGTTGCTCCAGGAGGCTAGCGTTCCGATTCGTGCCGAGAGGCGAGCGAAGAGACAGGCACCTGCCCGACTGCATCCGGCTTAGCCTCCAGGTAAAAGCGGAATTCACAGGTGCCGCAGCGGTAGGGTTTCCACCCAAGCAGGCTGAGGAACATTTTCTCCATGGGCCGACGATGCGACCGGAAAAGATAACTTTGCCCGCAGCGGGGACATTCGCGAATCTTGCCGACCATGGTGAAATAATTACTCTGCACTTTGCGGTGAAAGGAATCAGGTTTTTTCTGTATAGCGTTTTTCGTTTGTTTTCATGAACTTGAAATCGGCCGCGTTTGCGGTTATGGCAATTTTTCGACGCGAATCGGCAACACACGCGCGACTCCGGGGGGGCGTGATAGTTAGCGGCTAGAATGACAGCCCAAATCCCCAAAACACCGCTGCCGCCTGAGGATCACGATCAGGAATCCGACGCTATAACCAAACTTGGGAATCAGCCCGGTCCAGGAAGCATGCTGCAGGTGCGCGGCCAGCAGCGCTTCCGCAAGCAACGAGAAGCCCATCGCGTGTATTGATCGCCGGGGACTCTTGAATAGTGTCGCTCGGATGCGGTTTTTCTCGGTTCAGAATCAGCCGCGATCCGGAATTGCGGGGAAACCCAACCTCATCTGGAGAGGAGAAGCGCGGAAGGAACCGGGATTCATCGTCACGCCGCACCAGTTACAAGTTCTGTAGCTTCTGGGGATTCGGTGTGACCAAAGGCTTCATCAGGAAGTTTCTTTAGGTTTCCGTTGGGCGCGGGAGCTCGCTTATCTTTGTCGGGATTTTGGAGTTTTGGTTACTCGGAGGAGTTGCGGATTCTAGTTTCTCATTCTTCCGTTTTTGCGGCCTTCGTTTGGTGGGGCTCATGGGCCTTCCCTTGGAGGACAGGCTCAAGAGGATCACTTTCAACGGCAAGGCCATGTCCAGGAGCCGAGTCTTGTTGCTTCGCAACTTCCTGCGCCGATCGCTGCGCCTCCAACATTCCGAGTGTGGTTAACAGCCAGTGAATGGAGAGGAGAGTACGCATTGTGTCACCCGATCAACCTCTACTTGCCTCGTCGCGCGCTATCACCGCTGCGGGCCGCGAGCTAGGAAGCTAGCCTCCTCACCAATGTAGGTGTGGGCGGGAACCCTTACTCTAGGGTTAAAGCCTTATGAGACAAAACGAGATGCGGTAGAACAGTTTCTATTCATTTTCACGCGGCGACATCCAAGTAACTGTGAGATTCCTCTCGATCCACTAAAGCACGCCGGCGCACTGATGAGCTTCCTCGAGCGGGTTCCAGGATTCCGTGGCCGGCGTTTCTAAAATACACATTTTGCCTGATGGCTAAGCGGGGGATTTCGTGGCAAAAAATACTCGCTTGAGCATGGGGGGCCGGGGTGGCGTCTGACTGGGGGCGACACCCCGACCTGTAAACCTGTTCAGTTAGCTTCTTCCTTGGTTATCTTCTTCGCGATCTCGCCGATCGCAAGCGACCTTACAGAAAAGACCCGATAGACGAAATTAACGCTGTCGATGTACGAATGAGGTGGCGCAAATAAAGGTCGGGGCGCCGTCTTCGCGCGGAAGAGACGCCCCGTCACTTCTTTAACCCTCAGCAGAACTATCGACAACGAAACAATCCGGACTCCATGCAGAAATGTTCAGGGCGCTTTCCCGATCCACCACAGCACCCTGGCGAGAATTTTCCACCGCTCTTTGGCGCTCAGAGTAATGGACTGGTATCCGTGATTTTCCGGCTCGAGAATTTCGGTGTGATCGTAGCGTTTGAATCGCGAAACCGTTAAGCCCTGATCTTTGTGCCAGGCGACCACGATTTTCCCATCCAATTTCATGTGGTCGGCTTGCGAAGAATCCACGGCCACGATGCAGCCATCGGGAATGAGTGGAGTCATCGATTGGCCGCGCACGCGAAGGCAGCTGGTTGCGGCTGGGTTGGGGCACCAGTCCTTTGGCGCCGCGATCATGCTTTCGATCGGACCCGCCAACAAGCTGGACGGATGACCACCTCTTTCGCCGTGGGCGGCCGCGATCGCCTTCAAAACCGGAATGGCGACAAGCCGCAGCTTCTCCGGGCTCAGTTTTCGCGCACCGCCGCCCGCTCGAACAACCTCGAAATCCGCGAACCTGCTTTTCTGCAAACGCTCCCGCAGCACCGGCATGACGCGCAACAGGTTTTCATTGTGGAGTCCGGCGCGGCCCCAGAAATACCAGCAGTCGGGATCTCCTGCGAGATTCCCCAACTCAATGTAGCCGCGATCGGTGGGTTCCTGCTCGCCGCGTTCCCAGCGAGAGATGGCC
>Ga0210406_10005046_pt1 | contig 13941 bp, 17 predicted proteins | sample IncBWC30MmetaG_FD_155454 | JGI IMG/M metagenome (GOLD analysis project Ga0210406, IMG submission 155454) | Forest soil microbial communities from Barre Woods Harvard Forest LTER site, Petersham, Massachusetts, United States - Inc-BW-C-30-M | ecosystem: Environmental > Terrestrial > Soil >... | reverse complement strand
GCATACCAGCGAGCAGCGGAGTGAAAACCCAGTTCATCGAGCAAAGGAGGATGGAGCAGGTGGGAAATGGTTCTGACTTCGCCGATGGCGCGATCGGTCAGCTCTATGACTCCAGCAATAAAGGATAGCTCTGCGCGGTGGCTTCGGCTTCACGTCGTTGCAGGCGTCCGAGGTTGATTTTGAGGCCGGCGAGGAATTGGCCAACGCTGTCGTGGAGTTCGCGGGCAATCCTGCGGCGCTCGACGTCTTGCAGCTCGAGGATACGAGCGGAAAGCATTTTGTAGGATTCGGCGTTATTTTTTTCGAGTTGGGCCTGCTGTTTGCGGCGTTCAATTTCACGTAACAACAAGCCGAAATTGTAGGCGAGGAGAAGCAGCGCCAGGGTGAGACAGGTTGCGAGAATAATCACCAAGCGGATAAAGAGACGATGCCAAATGATGAGCCTGGTTTGGAGGAGAGTGTCCTCCATGCCCTCCATGTTACGGAGCATGTCCGACATGGTTCTTCTGCGGCCGGAAATTGTGGTGAGAAACTCATTTCTGGAGGAGGCGTTAGGGCCCAGGCAGTTCTGCTGGCGTATGCAGGCAGTGAGCTGATCGATATCCTGCTGAAGGACCTCCTGGAAGGCGTCCAAACGGACCTGCTGGAGGGCATTGTCGGCGGTAAGCTTTTGCAGCTGCGCGACCATGGAAAGCTGTCTTTGGAGCTGCTTATCCAGTTGAGCCACTTGGTTGAAATTCCCGGAGAGCTCGTACAAGTCAAAATTGGCGTGAACGCTGCCGATGTCCAAGCGCAGATCCTTGAGTAGGCCACGTACCTGGTAGGTATGGAGCACTAAGTCGCGGCTGTTCTGCATGCGATCGACTGTGATCAAGCCGATGACACCCGTTGCCAGGAGGAAGATCGCGGCAAGAACAAGCGATCCGAGACGCATGGCAGGCAGGCCTAAAGGCTGGGACTCGGAACGATTAGGAACGCCAACAACCAACATGACTTCCTTTCATAAGGATAAAAAGAGCACGGGAATTGCCTTGCGGGCGATGCACCATATATAGCACGACTTGCGCCCAACATAGCGAACCGAAGAATGCTGCGAGTTCGCGAGATTTCGCTCATGGAACCGCGTGCCGGGTCTCCGCGCGGCCGTTTGCTAGAGAAGCAAGGCGCAGGAAACCCGGAGGGAATCGCGAGCAACGAGGCAGCACAGCCTGCCATTCGCTTACTTGCACGACGACGATTACGACGTAGCCTTCTGGTTTTTCACTTCGATTTCGTTCACAACCTGCTGAACGTTCGGAACGTTCTTGGTTACCTTCTCGACGGTCGCGCGTTTGGCCGGGGAGTTGACGCTACCCTTCAAAGTGACGACGCCCTTGTTCACATCATATTTCACGTCGTGTTGCAGCTTTAGCTTCACCAGTTCGGCATCGACGTTCTTCTCGATCGCTTTATCCGTGTCGGACTCCACTTTTTTCGCAGTGCTCTCTTCGCCGGGAGGCCGGACGGCAATCTGGTTGGAAACGACTTGCGTGGGGGCGTTGGAGCTGGCGATCATTTCCGCTTGGGATTTCTCAGCATCGGACTTAACGTTGCCAGTGAGGGTGACGACGCCCTTCTCGCGATCCTGACTGACTTTGACATCGTGCAACCCCGCTTGGTCGAGGGACCGCCGAACGCTGGCGCTGACATCTGGTGACTTGGAGGGAGTATCGGAGCAAGCGTAAAGACTGCCGATGGCGGCGAGCGCGACGATCACTGCTGTCAATTTAAGAACTCGCATAATTCTCCTTTGCTGGCTTCAGAAACCTACGAAAATTTAGATCCGCTGGGAAATCCGGCCCGGTAGAAATGCCACGGCAGAATATGAATCCAGCCGGGGAAATTCACTATCGGGATTGGTGGGTAGAGAGATTAATGAATTGATGTACAAGACGCTGGGGAAAATAGCAAAGCTATTCCCTCAGGGCCTGATGCCCAGTAATAGTCAAGTGCTTGTTGTCGGAGCTAAAGAGTTTGTGTGGGAACCAAAAAAGAAGCCCTCCAGCGGCGAAAGCCGATTTGCAGGGCAAGCCCATGCGGCTGAAGTCGTGTCCTCCAAAAACGGACGCTCTCACAATTTCCAAGAGAAGAGAGATTCCTCACTCCGCAGACAACGTTCGCAATGACAACGTGAGGTTTTTTCCGCAAGCTGTGAAGTCCTGCCCTGCCGAGGTACAAGAGTTTTCACGCAGACTCTTAACGACGCCGCTTCGATCGATTGTGCGATCTGGTTTGAGCAGCTTTCGCGGCGGCCCGCTGACGGCTTGCAGAACCGCGTTTGCGGGCGCTGGCTTTAGCAAACCGAGAGAGCGCGTCGGGAGAGGCGGAGGCGGAACCCTCGCGACGCAGTGCGCGGAGCGAGGAATTGGTGCGTTTGCGGGAAGATTGGGACGACAATGCTCTCTTCGACGAGCGAGAGGAGGATTCAGCTTTCTTGCCAGGAGGAGGAAGGTTGACGCCGGCGCGGCGAGCCTTGGAGAGGCCAATCGCGATGGCCTGCTTTGTGGACCTAGCGCCATGAACACCCTGGCGAATGTGCTCCATTTCCTCGCGAACAAATTCACCGGCTTGCGTGGAGGGAGATTTGCCTTCTTCTTTGTCGCGCTCGGCGCGTCGAATGGTTTCTTGTTCGGGCATAAAAAGCTCCTGTGAAACAAACGGAAGGCCAGTTTGTGTTTTGGAGAAGGGTAATTCTATCGGGTGTTTGCCTGAGCGCAAAAAATCGTGGACAAAATAAATCAATCAACGCGAGAATAAATCAACGTGAGACGCCTGCCTAAACCCCCACAATCTTCGCGTTTGTGAATGGGCTGGAAGCGCTTCGTTACCTGCTGGCACACGTGCCGTTTCCCGCGGAGATCGACAACTTCATTCACCGGCGCATAGCGCTTTCGCTGCACGCTTTGGGTGGCGCGATGGCGTTGATGACAGCTCCGCTGCAGTTTCTCCCTCGCTTCCGGGAGAGCAACTGGAATCGCCACCGCCTGTTTGGATGGATCAACTGCGGCGCTGTCTTGCTGGGGTGCTGCGCTTCCGTGTGGATGGTGCCGCATGCGCAGACCGGTTGGATTGCTGCTGAGGATTTTTGACGCTGAGCGCGGCCTGGATTGTAAAGACCGGGCAGGCTGGAGTTCCGGAGTAGAGTTTTCCGCACCTTGTGAAGTCGTGCGCTCCGTTTGAAGTGGCGGACAGCCTGGAGAAGGCCGTCCCTATATAGGCAGACCAAGAGAGAAGCCTCACCCCCGAGGGGGTGAGCTACAGGAGTGAGGGCGGTGCTGTAGAGGCGAAGCCAAGAACTCCACACGCAACAACGGCGCGTGAGACACGCGAAACAAAGCCAAGAGAAGAGAGATTCCTCACTGCGCAGACTCCGTTCGGAATGACAAAATTCTTCGGGTAACTAGTGGTCGCTGCGGATTTCATTGATGACCTCGGTGACGACGGCTTTGTCTAGTTTGGGACTGACATAAGTGCCTTCGCCGACGACGATTCGCAAGGCCTTGAGCAATTCCTGCTCGGCGTCGGCTTTGAGGAGATATCCCCTGGCACCGGCGCGAAAACCGTTTCGCAAGATCTCCGGAGATTCATGAAGGGTGAGCAAAACGATTTTCATTTCGGGATGAGCGTTGCGGATGATGCGAGTGGCCTCGATGCCGTTGATGCCGGGCATAGTGACGTCCATCAGAATCACTTCAGGTTGAAGTTCATCCGCGAGGACGATCGCTTCATTGCCGTTGCCCGCTTCGCCGCAAAGCTCCCATTCAGGAAAGGATTGCAGGATCGACTGGACACCACGGCGAATGAAAGCATGGTCATCAACGATCAGGACGCGGGGCATAGGGCAATATTCTCATACAGCCGTCGCGGAGAAAAAGCGGCTCGCGGGCAGCGACTAAATTGCCTCGAAAGTTTTGGATCAGTGTTTTGATCAGTGTTTCGGCATTGCGAGCTGGCATCGCACAAGTTAAGCCTCAATGATCTGGTTTTTGATGGCGTAGCGCACGAGTTCGCTGACGGAATGTAATTCCAGCTTGCGCATGATGTTGGCGCGATGGGTTTCCGCGGTTTTCACGCTGATACCAAGAGCGACGGCGACTTCCTTGCTGCTTTTTCCCTCAGCGAGTAATTGCACGATTTCGCGTTCGCGAGTGGTCAAGCGATTGCGCTGCGGCAGCTTGGGTTCGGCACCGGCTACGGTCCTGGAGAAACCGTCCAGAAGCATTTCCGAAGCTCGCGGAGTGAAAAAGGTCCTGCGGTTGGCGATGGAATCGACCGCGGTGACCAGTTCTTTGTCGGCGTCGGATTTGAGGATATAGCCTCGCGCACCTGCTTCTACGACGTCGCGGACCAGCTGATCCGAGAAGTGCATGGTGAGGATGAGAATGCCGGTTTTGGGAAGGATCTTGTGGATGCGGCGGGCGGCCTCCAAGCCGTTCAGGTCCGGCATGCTGATGTCCATGACGATTATTTCGGGTTTTAGTTGTTCGGCGAGGGTTACGGCTTCCCTCCCGGTCTTAGCTTCGGCGCAGACTTCCCAACCAGGCTTAGCGGTAAGGAGGTCTTTCAAGCCGCGGCGGATGATGTCGTGGTCGTCGACCACCAAGATTTTCAAGTTGTTTATCCCCGATCCAAGAACAGGATGTGGTGCAGTTTCATTTGGCACGATGGCTCGCCCTGGCATCTTAACTCCAATTTGAGAACACGGTCTCTGGGAAGTTTGGCAGGGTAAAATTAACCCCTTTGCAGCAGGCGCTTGAATACCACGTTCACTGTATTTAGCGGGAAGAGAGGCCTCGGAAATGCCCCAGGTGGTAGCGCGAGCGCCACAGGAAACGGAGCCTATTCAACGGTAGCTAAATAATGACCCACAGCTTCCCGCGGCTTTCGATTACGACTTCACGGTCAGCTCGTTTTGAACCTTGTCGGCGCCGGCGACGTCTGCTGCTTTGGCGCCAATGTTGTTCTTTTCATCTTCAGATTGCACCGGCCCCTTCAGGGTGACGACGCCATTACGAACGATCACTTTGACGTTGTGACCGTAGGTGGAAAGCGACTTGTCACCGACGATGGACTTGCGGATCTTCTGAGCCAGTTCGCGGTCCTCAGCGGTTTCCTTCTGCTGATCCGCGGTGGTTGGTTGCTGTTTGTTCGCGCCGGTGTTGTCCGGCTGCTGTAAAGAGCGAGCCTGCGTGAGCATGGAAGTCCCGCCGAAGCTGAGCGCAGCCACGCCGACGCCAATAGCAACGGTCCTGCGAAATATTCTGCTTGTCATTGAAACGCCTCCTGAATTTTGCCGCAAGAAGAATCATAAGTACGCAATTGAGCGTGGGCTATACGGCGGGAGCTGTAGTGTGAGGATTTGCAATCGGTACGCGCTTCGCAATCCATTTGGATATTTCCACGAACGCCAAGAGAAGTCTCAGGTGGAGTTTCTGTACGCCTGCAGCGATGTGGGTATTGGTGCGGGTTGCGGCGTGGTCCATGCTCGACGACGCGCTGCAAGGGTTGCCAAAAGTATCTCGGTGCACGGTACTTCAGAAAAAAAATGCAACTTGCAGAACAATTACAGCATTGAGGGAGAAAAAACTATGGCAAAAAACACATCGGTATTGGGCATTTATTCGAGCCGAAGCGCGCTGGAAAACGCCATCGACGCGTTCCGCGAGGCAGGATGGGCGGCCGCGGATATTTCCGTGCTGCTGCCGGAAAATCTCGGTCCGAGAGAATTGGCGACACAAAAAGAAACCAAGGCACCCGAGGGAGCAACGGCGGGAGCGAGTACCGGCGCAGTGATCGGCGGGGCGCTCGGCTGGCTGGCAGGCATTGGCGCGCTGGCAATTCCAGGCCTAGGTCCTTTCATCGCGGCCGGACCGATCATGGCAGCGCTGGCAGGAGTTGGCGTTGGCGGGGCCGTCGGCGGTGTCACCGGAGCTCTGATTGGGTTAGGCATACCCGAATACGAAGCCAAGAGATACGAAGGGCGATTGCAGAAGGGTGGCATCCTGCTGTCGGTTCATAGCGAGACGTCGGAAGAGGTCAGTGAAGCCAAGGACATAATGAAGCGCACTGGCGCGGAAGATATCTCGTCGACGGGCGAATCGTCGGCGGACGTAAAGGCGACGGACGTGGCATCGAAGAGGGCGGGTACGAGCTACTAAGTCCGAGTAAGTTCTGCAACGGAACCGCCAGTGATTTAGTGGGAATCCTCCTCGTCGACGCGTGGGGCGGGGAGGATTACTAACCAGGTCAATCACACATGAAAACTGTTTCTCTGCTGACGGCACGGCCCCAGGTGTTTGATCGCATCGCCAAGTTGCTGTGGGTAATTGTGCTGGCGCTGGCGATCGCGTTTTGTTTTCTGGCCAGTTCTTTCTGTATCACGATGCTTCTGGCTACCTTCCTGTCAATCCTGATCGATCCGCTGGTAAGTTTTCTAGAGCGCTGGCGCATGCCGAGGTCCGTTTCGTCTACGCTGTTGATTCTGGCGGGAATGGCCGGGCTGGGGCTGGCCGCATACGGTTCTTACAATCGCGTTGCGACATTTGTTGAGGCATTTCCTTCCTACGCGGACCGCGTGAGAGAAATCGTTGAGCCGCTGAATCACAAAATCCAACAGATGGAAGAGAGCGCCAAGCGGCTGAATCCGGAACCGGGGAAGAAGGTTACGGAAGTAAGGCTGCGGCAGCCGCCAACGTGGCCATCGTACCTGGTGCGAGGATTCGGATCGGTTTCCAGCGCCATTCTGATTCTGGGCGTGGTGCCATTCCTGATGTTCTTCATGCTGGTACACAAGGATAAGTGGTACCAGACAATGGCGCAGCTGCTGGGACCGAAGAATGATCCGCTGGAATTTTCGAACAGCCTGGCGCTGATGGTGCGGCGTTTCATGCTAGGGAATCTGGCCGCGGGCCTGTTCATGGCGAGTGTGACGGTGGTGCTGTTGTGGGCGCTGAAGATTCAGGGCGCGGTGACTCTGGGCGTGGTGAGCGGTTCACTGAATCTGATTCCGTTCCTTGGTGCGGTGCTGGCCACGCTCGTTCCGGTGGCAGCGGCATTGATTCAAGCGGCGCCAGTGAGCACACTGTTGATCATCGGGTTTGCGGTGATTGGCATTCACATTGTTTCCTCGAACTATATTTTCCCGCGGCTGATTGGGTCGCGAATGAACATCGGACCGGTGGCGGCGACGGCGGGTATCCTGTTTTGGGGATGGCTGTGGGGACCGATAGGCGTGCTGCTATCGATTCCGTTGACCGGGGTAATGAAGTTGATCGCGGATTGCCATCCATCGCTGATTCATCTTTCAAACATGCTGGGGGAATCGCCAGAAGCGGCGCGCATGACCGTGGCTGGCGACAAGGAAATTGATTTACCGACCATCACGGCACCGTATATTTCGGAGTGAGTGGGCGCGGCTGTGCCGCTTAAAACTGCAGAGTTCGCACGGTTTTTGTTTGAGGACAGGTCCTTCTGAATGCAAACGGCGCGTCCATCAGGATGACAGCGGTTTGGATTCCGGCATCGAGGGCGCGCACAAACCGTACAAACCTCACCCCTGAAGGGGTGCGCTCCAGGCGCTGCCGCAATTCACGGCAACACAATTCTCTCGAACAAACCGTGGTTAAAAGGCGGGGCTTGATGCGCCCCGCCTGATGAAGAGAATTTGGCTTGGTTGATTACGGCTTCAGGTGCGGGCTGGCTTGTTGCAGGCGCGATACCAGGGCCTTGCCTGCTGGAGGCGTATCGCTCTTGGGTTCGGTGATGATCTTTGCGGCCGATGCATCGTTGCCATATAAACGGTGGTTGGCATCTTCGTCGGGACGGAGAGTGCTTCCTTCCAACGAAACGCCGGCAAAGACGCCACGAGAGCGCGAGTAGCTCAGCATTTCCGAGCGCATGTAGGCGTCCGTGTCGGCTGAAGCCGTGCGCCCCTTGGGACCGGCGGCCACGGAGGCGTCGCCGCCGAGTTTCACTTTGCTGTGCAGCAAACTATCGACACCGCGGTTGTTCATCACCAGGATGACGAAATCGGTTGCTTCTCCGCCGATTTGCAACCCGAAACTGCCACCTTCGAGCGCGTACATGGCCGGCGCGCCCCAGGGACCAGTGAAGTCCTTGCCGGTGCGACAAACCATGACGCCGCGGCCATAACTACCGCCGGCGATGAAGGCTGCCTTGAGAACCGAAGGAAGCACTACGACACAACGAGCTTTGTCCAGCAGATCTTGAGGAATATCGTCCGGGACATTGAGGATTTCCTTCATGACGGTGCCGGCATTCTGCAGGCGATCCGCTTCCTTGACGTCATCTGCTTTAGGGCCGGCAAACGAAAAAGGCGCCAAGACTAACACGCCAACTAACGCAGTTTTCCACCGATTCATTTTGACCCTCTCTCTCTTGTGTTTTCATTTCTCACTTAGACGACCGGTCCAGCACCAGAACAGCAATGCCGCCAATCAAAGCAAGAGCTCCCAAAATGGGAGGAAGCGGAACGGTGTGGCGTTCCTGCCGGGTGACCTGGATGGGCCCCAGATCAACAGCCTTCTTCGGCACGGTGTAGGTAAAGCCCTGGTACGCCAGCGCAATGATTCCTAGAATCAAAAGGGCAACGCCGATGATGGTTCTTCCACTCATACGTTCAGTCTCCTAGCGCCAGACGGGCGACATAGCTCACGACAGACATTCACGAATGCTTTAAACGAGCGTGCCTTGCGTCATGTGCGCCGAATGAGATGGCTGACGAGACTGAGCAAAAAGAGCACGAGAAAAATGTAGAAGAGAATCTTGGCGATTCCCGCTGTGGCAACGGCGATACCGGAGAATCCCAGCACCGCGGCAATCAGCGCGATCACGAAAAACGCTAAAGCCATACGTAACATAGGTAGCTCCTCCTTGGCCGGTCAATTCAGAATGCAATCAGAGATTAAGACCGACCTCATGGCTGCGATCGGAGTGCCATGACGCCAGCGAGTTTGCTTGAAACCGGCGATGCTCACCATCCGCTAGTTGCTGTAGCGGAGGCAGTATTTGTCTGCAGCGGCCAGCATGGCGCGGAGAAGTCAAGTAGATTTCACAGCATTCCAGAGGAAATGCTGTATGGGTTTCCGGTTTTCGCTGCGTTCTGATGAGCATGTCTGTTTGCTTTTCCGCCCGCAGGCTGCTGGCGAGCAGGATGATCGAATCAGAAGGAGGCATTCATGAACTGGGACCAAGTAGAAGGAAAGTGGAAGCAATATGCCGGGAAGATGAAGGAGAAGTGGGGGAAGCTGACCGACGACGACTTCACCATGATTAACGGGAAGCGCGAGCAGTTAGTTGGGAAGTTGCAGGAACGCTACGGCATGGCGAAGGACCAGGCGGAGAGCCAGATCGATGAGTTTACGCGCCGGTTGAGTGATGCCGACCGCGAAGCTCACAAGACGCGCGGCGCCTGAGTAAGCAGTTGACCGTTGGCGTTAGTATCGTAAAAGCGATAAGCGAAATTCGGGGCAGGCTGAGCGTGCCGCCCCGGATTTCAACTCCACCTCCTGGAGTTTTCGCCACGTGTCCGTGGAGGACCAGACACCACAAATGAAAAACCTTCTGCGCCGGATCTTAGCGATCGGTGTTGCCGTGCTGATTGTTTCAGCGCCGCCTTGCCGGGCGTATTCCGTGTTAACGCACGAGGCGATCATCGACGTGTTGTGGGACACGAACATTCGTCCGTTGCTGCTGAAACGGTTTCCGAACGCGACGCCCGACGAGTTATTAAAAGCGCATGCGTATGTTTATGGCGGCGCCATCATCCAGGACATCGGCTACTACCCGTACGGGAAAAAGTTTGTCAGCGACCTGACGCACTATTTTCGCAGCGGGGACTTCGTGCTTTCGCTGATTCGCAATTCGCAGGACTTGAATGAGTATGCGTTTGCGATCGGCTCTCTGGCGCATTACGCCGCCGACAATTATGGGCACCGACTGGCCACCAACGTTGCGGTTCCGCTTTTGTATCCGGAATTGCGGAGGAAGTACGGGCCCGTGGTGACGTATGAAGAGAATCCCATCGCGCACATCAAAACCGAGTTTGCGTTTGACGTGTTGCAAGTGGCCAAAGGGCACTACGCCCCCGACAGTTACCACGCGTTCGTCGGTTTCGAGGTGTCATTGCCGGTGCTGGAGCGGGCTTTTCGGGAGACGTACGGACTCGAGTTGAGGTCCATTGTTTCGAATGAAGAGAAGGCCGCCAATTCCTACCGCCACAGCGTAAACGGGCTGATACCCAAGGCCACGCGCGTGGCATGGAACCTGAAGCAGGACGATATTCAAAAGGATGTGCCGGGAATTACGCGCAACAAGTTTCTCTACAATCTGTCGCGGGCGAGCTACGAAAAGGAATGGGGGAAGGACTACCAACGGCCAACCACGAGCGACAAGTTTCTGGGATTTTTGATTCGCATTCTGCCGAAGATCGGGCCGCTGAGGATCCTGACGTTTCGAACGCCGACGCCCGAGACGCAAAAACTGTTTGAGAACAGCTTTAACACCACCGTGGACCGTTACCGTGCTTTGCTGAGTGACCTGGGCCAAGGGCGGCTGCAGCTTGTGAATGACAACTTCGATGTTGGCGAGGCCACGCCGCGCGGCAAATACAAACTTGGGGACAAAACGTGCGCGGAACTCCTCGATCGTCTCTCCAAGCAACGCATGGCGGGAGTGGACCAAGAACTGAAGACCCAGCTGCTGGTGTTCTACGCCGCGAACGACAATTCCAACACTGGGAAAAAGCACGATAAGTCCGAGGCGAGAATCCAGCAGGAAATCAAAGCGTTACAGGGAAGTCCGGCGGTCTCCACGAGCGCCGGGGAATAACCGGGGGCGCGATTCAGCGCCTGAGATGTGCGTTTGGTCGAGCGGCAATCTACACAGAGACGGCAGAAGCGCTACAGCATTTGCTCGATAGCCGTTTCGGCGCATGGCAGTTAACCTCGCTGGGCTTCGTTGAAGCAGATCCCTGGGGGCTTTCAAGGAGAGAACATGGACTTGCTGATGACCGTCGGAATCGTGCTTCTGATTCTATGGCTGTTGGGCCTGGTGACCTCGTACACGTTGGGTGGTTTCATTCACATTCTGCTGGTGCTGGCGATCATTGTGATCCTGATCCGCGTTATCCAGGGGCGGCGACCTATCCCATAGGGTGCGGTCGGGAAATCGACAGCCGAGCGACTCACGGAAACTTCACGAATTAGTGGACCGGCACGAATTCGGGACGCAGGGAGTTTTCCGCGCAGGGTGCGGAGTTTCTTGAGATGTATTCAATTGATCCGCAAAAACTTTCTTAAATCCGATGAAATGTGTTGGAAGTGAGTTTCGATCAAGACGCGCTCGCCTTGACACACCGCGAAGTGTGGCCTAAACTATATAGTTTTTAGGTGGACCTTTGGGGCCATCTGGGTGAGGCGAACATGGATAAGAAGCGTTTGGATTACTACAAGAAGAAATTACTGACGCGGCGAGATGAGCTGGTGAAGACCATTACGCGTACGGAAGAGGAAGGGCGGCAGGCGGACGACGATCCGACCGTCGACCTGGCAGACAAGGCGGCGAATTCCTACACCAAGGAATTTTTGTTTGGGCAGACCAGCTCAGACCGCAATATGCTGAATCAAATCGACGAAGCGTTGAAGCGCATTCGCAATAACGCATTCGGTCAATGCGCCAGTTGCCAGGAAGAAATGCAGCAGAAGCGGCTGGAAGCGGTGCCTTGGGCCAAGCATTGCATCTCCTGCCAGGAAAAGATGGAACAGGGGCAATTGTAGGAACCTACCTGAATTCTGTTACCGATTGAACACTTAATAGATGTAGTATCACAGCAGGTGAGGTAAGGCTTGCCTGTTTATGCCAATGCGGGAGCGGCGGAAGCTTCAGTGGATGCGGCTATTGGGCAGGCTATCGGGGCGTTGGCCAGCGTTATTTTTCCGAACGATTGCCGCTTTTGCGAATCGCTACCGACGACGGCCGACCGGCTGCCCATCCGCGACAGTTGTCTGGCATCGTTCTACTGGGCCGCTGGTTTGCCGGGCGCCTGCTGGAAGTGATCCGCACGGATGAAAAACGTTTGTGGGAGACCGGGTGGAACTGTTCGTGCGGCCATCGGCGAGGCCAGTGGGTGTATCCCTTAGCGGCCGGAGCTGCTAATGCGGCACGCGCCCCTCGTCCAGAGAAGCATGCGCTGGATTACGAGGAGCGTTGGGAGTCGGTACGTGGCGCTTTAGCGCTGAAGGAAGGCGGGCGAGTTGACAATTCCCGCATCTTGTTGCTAGATGTAATGATGACGGGTGCGACGCTAAACGCGTGTTCACGCGCGTTAGCTGATGCGGGCGCAAGCTCGGTGATTGCCGTTACCGCAGCTCGAGCCGTCCGACCCGCAAGCCCCGCCGGCCGATAGAGTTACCGGAAGGGGGCGCGATGAGCGCCAGAAGGCCAGAGGCGGTCGACTACCGGGGGCGAATTTCCCCCGAGGCAGGTGGGGCGCTTGTGCCCACAGCTTCGGGGAGCGTCGGTGGCCGTCACCTGCCTGTTATAATTCCGCGGCGTGCTTCCTTGATGCAAGAGCCTGTGTTGGTCCTGAACGCCACCTACGAACCTATTAATGTAACTGCAGTGCGCCGAGCCATGGTCCTTTTGCTGAAGGGTGTGGCGCAGGCGGAAGAGATGCAGAGTTGCGAAGTGCATTCCGTGGCGCATTCGCACAAGGTGCCGTCCGTAATTCGTTTGCTGGCCTATCGCCACATTCCGCAGCAGAGCCGCGCGTTGTCGCGAAAGAACATTTTGCTGCGCGACCGAAATACTTGCCAGTTTTGCGGGAAAGTGTTCCCCAGTTCAGAATTGACGCTGGACCACGTGATGCCGCGCTCGCGTGGAGGCCGATCGTCGTGGGAAAATCTGGTGGCGTGCTGCTATCGCTGCAACAACAATAAGGGCGACCGCACTCCGGAAGAAGCCGGACTGCGATTGGCGCGCAAGCCGAGGCCTTTTACCCTGCACACCTCGCGGCAGTTGATGCGCTTGATTGGACATCGCGATGAGCGGTGGCGTAAGTATTTGTTTTATTAAAACTTACGGAAAATCGACGTTTTCTGCATAAAACACGGAATATTTTGGTGGAACGGGAAACCTTTTGCGCTGCCGTGCATCTATACTATCAATACCACTTCGAGGACACACCCCGGGAGGCAGCTAGGGTCCAAACCCTAGCTGCTTCTCTCCTTTTAGGGCGGTGTATTTCGCGAGAGAGTGCGCTCTAGGCGGAGAAGTTACTTATCGTTACCTGGAGAAAGGCTGGCGCGTGCGGAAGCTTCATCAGTGAAATCCGGAAAAACCTGGTGAAGATGAGTGACCTTCAGAATCTCCTCGATTTTTGGCGCGAGTCCCACGACCCTCATCGCGCCGCCTTTTTTTACCACCGCCATGTAGTTGCGCACCAATTCGCCGACGCCGGAACTGTCCAGGTAATCGAGGGCGGTTAAATTCAACACGATGTTTTTGTGGCCTTGATTCAACATGCCGTGGATGGCGTCGCGAAAAGCTGTGGACTCAAAGGAAGTAAGGCGCCCACTGACTTCGAGAACAGATACATTATCCGAATGCCGGATGGTCATCGAGAAATTCAAGATAGCCCACCTGAGAACCCGGTTCTAATTTTACAGTGAAAACCGGGAAAGACAAAGGCACTATCGTGCCGGCGTGCCGGCGCGGCGGCTGTCCGGGCCTTCGGCGCATTTGATTGTGAGTATTGGCGCTGCGCGGTTACTTGGTGTAGCGGTCGGCGCCGAGGAAATGCAGCGATACGTAGGGCTCATCGCCGATCACCCAACTGTCGTGAGGGGTTGGGGGAATATGAAACAAGTCTCCGGGAGTCAACTC
>Ga0210406_10005045_pt1 | contig 13942 bp, 12 predicted proteins | sample IncBWC30MmetaG_FD_155454 | JGI IMG/M metagenome (GOLD analysis project Ga0210406, IMG submission 155454) | Forest soil microbial communities from Barre Woods Harvard Forest LTER site, Petersham, Massachusetts, United States - Inc-BW-C-30-M | ecosystem: Environmental > Terrestrial > Soil >... | reverse complement strand
CCCAGCCCGGTCAATTGCAGATCCCGCAGGGTATCAATGGATGAGCGTTCTGGAGCGGTGGCGCGTCCCATGACGTTGACGAGGTAGATGCTGTCTCGCACTTGCGTAATCGACGAGCCCTCAAGCACCCCATTCAAGGTCATAGCGATGTCCTCCGAAGTCACGCCAAGTTGGCGCGCCTTGTCCTGGAGAACGTCGACCTTGACGACGCGCGCGGGCTCCATCCAGTCAAACACCACGCTGCCTAGATCAGAGCTGCTCCGCAGGATGCCGGCGAGCTTCTGCGAGACCTCCCTTACTCTTGCGATGTCGGGCCCGCTCACGCGGTATTGCACCGGACGTCCCACCGGCGGACCTACCTCAAGCAGCTTGACGTAGGTGTCAGTCCCGGGAAAGGTCTTGCTTAGGTAAGCCTCGAACTGCGCCTTGGCGCGGTCGCGAGCCTTGATGCCGCCCTTGGTCAGGACTACGAGCTGGCCAAACCACGAGTTGGCCGTCTGCACATCGAATGACAGAACAAACCGCGGTGCGCCGATGCCTATATAGGTTGACCAATGGTCGACTGAATCATTGCCCTGCAGTTGCTCCCGTTCGAAGCGGGCGATCTGGGCGTTAGTGTCCGCGATCGAAGCGTTCTGTGGCAGGTTCCAGTCGATCACCAGCTCAGCCCGGTCTGACGAAGGGAAGAACTGCTGCTGCACGAACTGCATTCCGAACAATGCAATGAGGAAGGCAGCCACCGTGACCGAGATGGTTATCCAGCGATGATGCATGCAGACGAGAAGCAGACGTGAGAACATCTGCGCGAGCCGGCTCTTCTCCTCGTGATGGCCTTTTATCTTAGCGGGCAGGATGGTGACCCCGAGCAGCGGGGTGAAAAGCACCGCGACAATCCACGACACGATCAAAGAGACCGCAATGACCACGAACAAGGTGAAGGTGAACTCGCCGGCATTGCTGCTGTTGAGACCAATCGGGATGAACCCGGCAACGGTAACCAGCGTGCCCGTCAGCATGGGAAAGGCGGTCGACGTATAGACGTGTGTCGCCGCTTTCTCCACGGGATCGCCGACTTCGAGCCGCGCTACCATCATTTCGACGGCGATCATCGCGTCATCGACCAGGAGGCCCAGCGCAATGATCAATGCGCCCAGTGAAATCCTCTGCAGCGAAATACCGGTATAGGCCATCACCACAAAGGTGATCGCCAGCACCAGCGGGATCGCAATCGCAACCACAAGACCCGCCCGCAGCCCCAGGCTGAGAAAGCTGATGACGAGGACAATGACCACGGCCTCAATCAGCGCTTCAGTGAAGCCCGACACTGCATGCTCCACCACGGCCGGCTGATCCGCGACCAGATGAACTCCGACGCCGATCGGCAGGTCGGCGAGGATCTTTGACATTTCCTCCTTCAGCGCCTCACCGAATTTCAGGAGGTTGGCGCCGGACTTCATTCCAATGGCGAGGGCGATCGCAGGCTGGCCGTTGTGCCTGAACAATGTCCTGGCCGGATCGAGATAACCGCGGGTGATCGTTGCGACATCAGTCAGCGGAAAGAAGCGATCGTTGACGCGCAGATTGATCGCCTTCAGGCTGGCTTCGGACGTGAACTGTCCGTTCACGCGGACGCTGATCCGCTCGGGCCCCGCCTCGAACACGCCGGATGGCGCGACCGCGTTTTGTCCCTGCAGGGAGGCCATGATCGAGCGGACGTCGAGACCAAGAGCCGCGATCTTCCGGGTGGAGAATTCGAGGTAAATCACCTCATCCTGCGCACCCAGAATGTCCACTTTGCCGACATTCGGTACGGTCAATACTTTGGCGCGAACGTCCTCGACCTGGTCGCGCAGCTGGCGCTGGCTCAAGCCGTCGCTGGTGAACGCGTAGATATTGCCGAACACGTCGCCGAAGCGATCATTGAATCCCGGCCCGATCACCCCTTGCGGAAAGTCGCCCTTGATATCCGCAATCATGTTGCGGACCCGAGCCCAGGTTGGGGCGACGTCGGCCGCTTTTGTGGTGTCTCGCAAATAGACGAACACCGTTGTCTGGCCCGCGACAGTCACGCTCTTGGTGTAGTCGAGCGATTCCAGCTCCTCGAGCTTCTTCTCGATCCTGTCGGTGACCTGGCGCGTCATCTCTTCGGGAGATGCACCCGGCCACTGCGCCTGGATCACCATCGTCTTGATGGTGAAATCGGGATCCTCCTGACGCCCAAGCTGAAGGTAAGAAAAAAGCCCTGCCGCCATGAAGGCGATCATGAAATACCAGACGAGCGAACGATGTCCGAGCGCCCAGTTGGAAAGGTTAAACGACTTCATGGGTTTGAATCCTGTTCGATACGGACTTGTTGTCCCTGCTTGAGGCTGTGAATCCCGGCGGTCACGATGCGTGCACCGGGGGCAAGCCCACCGGTTACGCGGATGCCTCCCTCGTCCGTCGCCAGATCGACCCTGTGCAGCGACACCGAGCTACTGGGGAGATCGATGAGCCAGACGAAATTGGTGCCGTCTTTGGCGAGCACCGCGGATGCGGGCACCCGTAAGATCGGGCTTTGCTGTTTGTTGAGCTTCGCGGTCACGGTGGCGCCGAGGCGAAAGGTTGGAGGCGGATTGTTCAGGGCGATGCGGACCCGGCGCGTGCGCGTCACCGGATCGGCTTGCGGTGCGATTTCACGGATTTCGCCTTCGACCTGGACGCCGGGCAGGAGCTGCAAGCTCACCTCGAATGGCAGGCCGATTTCCAGGGGAATCGGGAAATCCGCCCCGAAATCGACGACCGCTTCCCTGATATCCGGCCTCGCGACCGTAACCACGGTCTGGCCAGGTGAGACCACTTGTCCGACCTCCGCGCCCGCCGCGATGACAACGCCCGCGAAATCGGCCTTCAGCTGGGCATACCCGAGTTGTTCGGTTGCCTTTGTGAGATTTGCCTGCGCGCGAGCCACCGATGCTTCGGCACCGGCCCGCGCTTGCTCAGCATCGTCCAGTGTCTGCTTTGTAGTCGCTTCGCTGGTAATCAGAGCCCGCTTTCGTTCCTCGGTCGCTTGTGCGTTCGCAAGTTGCGCATCCGCCTTTGCAAGCTCCGCCTTGACCGCGAGCACGGCGAGTTCAAGAGCCGCTGGATCGATAGTGCCGACGGTTTCTCCTTCCGTAACGAGATCGCCAACGTTAACTGGACGTCCGGTAAGGCGTCCCAACACGCGGAAGGCAAGACTGGTCTTGAACCTTGGCTCAACAACGCCCACGGCTATGGTGCCGTCCGAGCGGCTTGATTCAAGGACGATCGACATCACGGGCCTTACTGGCTCGGGCACTTTCGTCTCCTGCTGACATCCAGACAGTGCCAACGCCGACCCAACGATACCGACTGCAATCACGGCGCGCTTCTTCATAGCTGCTCCCCCTCGTACCTCACGGGCTGCCCGGCGCTCAGCAGCTTGCCACCATCGATCACAACGCGCTCGCCGGGCTCGAGACCCGCCTCGATCACCACGCCGCCTGCTTCATAGCCACCGACTGTCACCGGCTTTAGAGACGCGGTCCTGGTCGTTGGATCAATGATCCAGACGGCAGGCCTCGATCCCGCCGCCATCAATGCGGTCCAGGGCAATGCAATCTGCTGTTGGGCTTTCGTTTTGGCTGTCCCTGCGACGGCGCTACCGAGCGTCATCGCCGCCGGCGGATCCTGAATTGCCACCTTGACGCGGATCGTCGAGCTTTTCGCGTCAATGGCGGGCGAGACCTCCTTGACATACCCGCTCGCGCTTACATTGGGGTCAGAGACCAGCGTCAGCGATACCCGGTTGCCATCGAGATCAGCAAAAAAGATCGATTCGTAGACGTCAAAGACCGCGTCCCGGTCGCCGTCTTGCGCGAGGGTGAAAACCGGTTGAGCAGCCTGCACGACCTGACCGACTTCCACACTGCGTGCGGTAATCACGCCGGCAGCTTCGGCACGCAAAGCGGTATAGCCAAGAGCCTCGTTCGCCGACCCGAGCTGCGCTTTCGCGGCCTCAAACGCACCTTCCGCGGTTCGCAGTCCTTCCTGCGCCTGATCGTAGCTCGGTCGGGTGGTAAAGCCGCTGGAGATCAGAGATTTCTGCCGCTCGAACGTCGCTTTCGCCACCCGCAACTGAGATTCTGCCGCGGCAACTGCCGCGCCCGCGGCATCGACATCGGCCTGTTGCTCGGCGGGATCGAGCAGAGCGAGAACTTGCCCGGCCTGGACCTGACTACCAACATCGGCAAGACGTTCGATCACGCGCCCGCTGACACGAAAGGAAAGATCGGCCTGGAGACGGGCCCGGACTTCGCCGGTTAGAGTGACAGAGGCTTGCTTGCCACGCGGCTGCACGATTTCTGTGCGGACGAACGTAGCCCGCGTGGTAGGAGCCGCGGCGCGATCATTGCAGCCGCTCAACGTGGTCGCGACAAGCGCGACAGCGAGCCCGGCGAGACTCCTCAGCTTGCGTTTGCCGTTCGTTTGAACGACACCGGTTTGATTCAGAGAGTTATGTTTCATAGCACGTCCATGCGGTGGCAGGGTGACAACAGTTCGCCCAACACTTCCGTAGAGCGGTTGGGAAAAGACGGTTCGCCTCCGTGGACGCGTGACGCATCCGGATGCGCCACACTCGCAACTGCCATGGGACGGCTGCCCTGATCTAACGACTTGGCCCTTACCTTAGCTGAGCGACCGGAGGCCATGGTTTTCACTCGGTGAAGCGGCGCAGTCCCACGCGAAGCCATCTTACGGTTCGCCTGGCACTCGCCTTCGGTAAGCGGAAAGGCCATGACGACCGATCTGAAGTCCGCGCCGACGCCGTGCTCAAGGCGCCCGCCGAGGCGCTTGGCAAGATCGTTAATGATCCGCAACCCCTGACCCTGCCCGTGCCCGTCGCGCGTTGAAACGGATCCGTTGTCTGCCACGACGCAGTTCACCAAGGTCTCTGTCCGCGCGAGCTTGATCTTGATTGTTCCAGCTCGGCCGTCGAAGCAGGCATGTTTAGTGGCATTCGTCACGAGTTCATGGATGATCAATCCGAGTCGCCAGCAGCGCTCCGGTTGAAGCGGCACAGATTCGCCCTTGAATGTGAGCTGTATATTCAACGAATCCAGCAGAGCCCGGCGCAAAGCGCAGCACAGCTTGCGAAGGTATATAGCGGCATCAATCAACGTGTCGCTTTTCGGCTTCAGCAGTGCGCGGTGGACGTCGGCATATCCGTGCAGCAGCTCGACGACGTTGCTCAAGCCGGCCTTCGCTTCCGTGCTCTCCGCACGCACGGCTTCAGCCGAAATCAGGTTGATTGCGGAGGAGAACTGGTTCTCGATCCGGTGATTCAGCTCGCGCAACAAGGTCCCTATCTCCACTGCAGGTGGGGCGGGCTCAGATGTAACCACGACAATCTCCTCAACTTGAGGCCCGGGCGATCGGGGGTCGGCCGCGTAAGTCGCAAGCCCTCCGATCCTCTTGGAAAAGCTCTCGCAAGCCTGTCGCAAGACCGAACGTTTTAATACACTAAACCGTGTATTTTCTTTTTATTGCATTTTCGTCCTGACTATGTCAAGAGGGAATTGCGCACGCACAAACTCGTGATCGTAGGATGAATTGATGGCGAAGAACGCAGGCCCGAAACGCGGTAGGCCACCGAAGGACCTTACTGGTGACGCTCAGACGCGGATACTCGATGCAGCCCAGCAGCTATTTCTTGAAAGAGGCTACCGCGGCACAAGCATCGACGAGATCGTCGAGACTGCTCCAGCAAGCAAGCCGACGATCTATGCCCATTTTCCCGGGAAGGAGGCGCTCTTTACGGCGGTAGTCAGCCGCACCATCGACGGATTGACGGATTTCGAGGGGTTTGCGCCCCAAGGTCGCACGATCCAGGACAAGCTCGCCAATCTCGGCAAGGAGATCGTGGAGCGATTTATCGCGGATACGCTCGACCTAACCCGTGCGACGATCGCCGAGGCCCGACGTTTCCCGGAATTGAGCCGGAATGTGCACGACTCTGCACGCGACCGTGCGGCAGGTGCCGTCTCACAGCTCTTAAATGAGGCGGCCCAGCGACTCGCGCGCTCGCCCAAGGGACCATTCGGCAGTAAGCGAAAACTTGCTACCGCGCAGATATTCATGGATCTCATTCTGCTTCCGATGCTTATGAGATCCCTGATGGGTGAGGAGCTGAAGGACCTCAAGAAAGAATTGCCGTCCTTCTTGCATGATCGCGTCAGCTTTTTTCTTGCGGCTTGCGAAGCGGACTGGACGTCGTAACGGGCTGCTAGACGCGGCGGCACAAGACGGCAGCCGTCTTATCCTACATCGAATTATTCGGTTTGACCGACAACGCGGACGCAGTCCGAGCAATCAAGTCCAGCGGAGGACCATCTTGACCATTGACGGGAACCCCTGCCCGGTGATATTAACACACTATACGGTTTAGTGTATATCTGGAGAAACAGATGTCAGCCCTTGTTTCATTCCTTCCGGAAAGTCCGGTCGCCGTATTTGCAGCAGTTGGTCTCCATCTGCTCGTGGCGTTTGGACCGATCGTCCTAAGCCTGGCTTTAGGCGCTGCGATTTCTTTGCTTATCGGCTTGCCCGCGCTCGTAACTGATCCGCGGCGCGCCATCCGAGCGCGAATCAATCGGAACATACCCAAATGAGGCCGGCTCTCCTCCTCGCACGAGAGGGTTCAGCGTCCGCCGCGTTTAAAGCAAGCTCGGCCAAGCCTATGACGGGCGTAAAGAACCTCAATTCAATCCTAACAATACTGCTTAACCGCATGTCTGTGAACGAAAACCTCGTCGCCAGGCTACCGATGCAAATCCGCGCGTGGATCGACGGCTACCAGCTGCAGTTAATACTTGCGCTGCGGGTCACGGTTGCCGCGCTGTTGGCGCTCACGCTGGCGCAGGCGCTGCACCCGCATATCCCACTCTCGGCTGTTTTGACGTCACTAATTGTGACGCAGACGAGCTTGGGGCATTCGGTGAAGGTGGTGAGCGACTATTTGGTGGGCACCTTTGCAGGCGTCGCCTACGGCGGCGCGATTGCGATCCTCATCCCCCACAACAGCGAATGGGCGTTGCTCGCCGTCCTGGCGCTCGCGGTAGCGCCACTCGCCTTCATCGCCTCCTTTCGCGAGAATTTCAACGTGCTGCCAGTGACCGCGATCATCGTGCTTTTGGTCCCTGGCATGCAGCACGTCAGCCCAGCGGCTTCCGCGCTCGATCGAGTGCTCGAGGTGGCCATCGGCGCCGCCGCCGGCTTCATCGTCTCTTTCCTGCTGTTTCCTTCTCGTGCGCACGCGATCACTATTCAGGCCGCGGCTGATATGCTCGACCTCGTGGCTGACGCACTCACAAGGCTTCTGAAGGACCATACCCGCGAGCTTGATGCGGCGGAGAGACAGCGCATTCAGGACGGCATTGCTGCAGCGCTGACGAGGTTGAATGTGACCGGAGCCGAAGCGGACCACGAGCGTAAGGCGCGCCTCACCGCCGGTCCCGAAACGGGGCCGCTTTTGCGTGCGTTGTTGCGATTACGCCATGACATCGTGATGCTGGGCCGCGCCGCAGGATGCGAATTGCCCGAGGAAATCGCGGTGCGGCTGACGCCAACGCTCAGAAATATTGAGGCCGTGGGACGCGACTTTCTCCGCGCCAGCGGCGCCGCGTTGCGTAATCAAAAGTCCCCACCACCACTTAGGGCCGTCAATATGGCGTTCCAGGATTACATCGAGGAGTTCGGCGCGGTACGGCGCGAGGGACTGACGCACGACATGAAAAGCGAAGCGGCGGAACGGTTCTTTGCGCTCGGCTTTGCGCTCGAGCAGTTTCGGGAGCATCTTCTGGAGATGCACCGCGTCGTTGGTGAATGGGCGCGCGAATAGGCTGCCGCCGCGCTCGCGATCTTTGGCGACAATCACTTCGGACCTGGCTGAAGAAGGCATTTCGCAGAGCGAAGCTTGCCACCCAACTCATCTACCCTTCGTACGGCCAGGTCGTGCACGACGACGGGATGCCTGTTTCCTCTGTGCTGGCCGCATTTAATTGAGATCTTTCCGGCTGCCACGTTCCATAAACTCCCCATTCCGCGAAGCCCAGTCCGGTCGGGGACATGGGTTCACGCCTGAGCGCTACATGAAGCGCAGAGTTTGCCGGGCCGAATTTTGCGTTCGACGTCGAGCGGCTTGAGCTTGCCGGCCATGTGTTCTCCCTCGCAAAATGCATCCTCCGAACCCACGGCGAGAAGCCACGGTTTGCGCGGTGACTAGGGGTAACATCGCGGAACTGGCCGCAACCGCCTTTATCGCGCTACTCGTTGCTTTGCTGTCGCTTCGAACAATGGGGCACAAAGGAGAACAGTGCAGTGGCGGAAGACCAATCCTCCGAACCCACGGGCAAAAACTACGGTTTGCGCGGTGACTAGGGGGTAACATCGCAGAACTGGCGGCAACAGCGTTTGTCGCGCTGTCGGTTCGAACAATCGGATACAGAGGAGTACTGTGGCGTGGCGGAGAGGGAGGGATTCGAACCCCCGATAGGCTTGCACCTATGCCGCATTTCGAGTGCGGTGCATTCGACCACTCTGCCACCTCTCCAGGCGCCATGACGGGGCGAAACAGGCCCCGTCCTAGCGCGTTTTCAAGCCAAGTGGAATCCGGTTCGCGTGAAGAAAACGCGCCTATCGATAAATTGGAGCGAATTCCGACGCCAAACCGGGGTCCATTTTGTCAAATGCGCTCCAGGTCGGGCCGAGTTCTAAGCGAGGATGGCGGGGCAGACAAGGCATCGCACAGGTGAAAATCCCGCGCGTGTCAGCCTGTGGCGGGCAGAAGAGTGGGACCGCCAGACGCGGAAAAAACCGGCGGTCCCGTGTCGCATCATTGAAATTGCGGGCCGGAAGTGCGGCTTCGCTGGCCAGCCTGAGCGACAAGGCCACGCTAGCGCTCCGCACAGGCGTAGCAACGCGATCCCGATTTTAACCTAACCGGTCAAGGTTACTGGCCGCGCGCCCCAAAAAAGCATGCCCTCGGATTTGATCCGAGCGCGGCATCCGACTTTGCGTCCGATCGCGCTCTGACTTGAAAAGCGGCCCGCTTCAATCCTTGCTCTTCTTCTCCTTCTCGTCCTTTTCCTTCTTATCGTCCTTGTCTTTCTTGCGGTTGGAAAAGCGTGCATTGCCCAATCCCGTGCCGATGGTGAGAACGCCCCAGCGGTCCACGTCCTGCATGAACGGAATCTCGGAAAGACCCTGCACCACGCCATCATTGTGCATCAGGACCGCGGTGTCATGCGCGCCGATCTCCGGAATCGCCTCGACGAGGCTCGCCGGCAGATTGAACTTGCTGCTCTCCCAGTTGCCCGGCAGGTTCTGCGCCCCCTTTTCGATCGAACCGTCGTGGTTGATCACGCCGGGACAGGCGATCCCGATAAACGGCGCCAGCTTCAAGCCCTCCGTCTCGGCCTCCGCAAATAGCCCTTTCAGCATCTTGACCAAGCGCTTGACGGTGTCTTCGCGGGTCGGCTCATCGTCGGCATGACGCCAAAGCTCGGACCTGAAGACCGACGCCTTCGACAGGTCCGGCGCCTTCTTCCAGCGGGTTTCAACCAGGCCGCAGCGGATGTTGGTGCCGCCGATATCAACGGCGAGGATGCTGTCATGGGCCTCGAATATCCACGACGGCGCCAAATGCAGGCAGCCGATCAGGCCGGCTTCATCGGGGTGAAAGCTGATCGGCACCAGATCGACCTTGAACCCTTCGGCCTTGAGCAGGATGTCGGTACGCGCAATCGCTAGCTCACCGACCCGGCTCTGCCGAAGGCCGCCGCCGACCACGATGCGTTCGGTATCGGCCCAGGCTTTGGTCTTCAGGAAGCGCGACGTCACATAGGCCAATTCCTGCGCGAATTCCTCGATCGCCCCGTGCACCAGCGCGGCCGCGCCGACGTCCTCGCCCACCAGCGCCTCGTCGAGCGTGCCCTTGCTGATGGCTTCGGCCGATTTGTCGCCGAGCGGATCCTCGCCGTTCTTTTTCAGCGGCTTGCGCAGGCTGTCCAAAATCTTGCGGAACGCGCCCTTGCTGGCGCGGTCGCCGAGGAAACCGTCGTCGTCTTTCAACTCGATATTGAAGCTGTCGACGTCAACCGATGGCAGTCGGGCGGCGCCGTGCCGGCCGATGCCGGTGGTGGTCAATACGTCCTCAGCCATCTTGCCCTGCCAATGCCAGAATGCAGAGACAACAGATGGGGAACCCGTTGGTTTCACAGGCGGCAAATGGCGAATAGGGAGTGGCGAATAGCGAATAGCGAAAGTGCCATTCGCTATTCCCAATTCGCCACTCGCTATGCCTTTTTGGCCCGAATCCCTCACATTTGGCCGGTTTTCGGGCCAGTTTTCCTTGACTTGGGTCCACCAGCGGCTATAAGTCCCGCACCCGGCGCGGGATCTTTCTCGCGCTGTTTGTTTTTGCGCGGCTTTAAGGGTTCTGACCCGATCGCGCGGAAATTGAACCCATAACGACTGAAGAAGAAGCCGACCCGGACGTGTCCGAGGCCGGGATCGAACACGAAGGAATAAAACGATGTTCGCAGTCATCAAAACCGGCGGCCGGCAATACCGCGTCGTTCCGGATGATGTGCTCGAGATAGGCAAGATCGCCGGCGATGTCGGAACGATCGTGCAGCTGGGCGAAGTTCTCCTGGTCGGCGGCGAATCCCCGGTGCTTGGTACACCCACCGTTGCCGGCGCCTCGGTGGCCGCCGAAGTGCTGCAACACAAGCGCGGCCCGAAGGTCATCGCCTTCAAAAAGCGCCGCCGCAAGAATTCGCGCCGCAAGCGCGGCTATCGCGATGAGATCACGGTGCTGCGCATCACCGAGATCCTGACCAACGATAACAAGCCGAGCATCGGACCGCGCCCGAAGCGCGAAAAGCCGGTGGTGGCAGCCCCGGCGGGTGATGACGACGAAGCGCCGAAGGCCGCGAAGAAAAAGGCAGCGCCCAAGAAGGCGGTTGCCAAAAAGGCCGCGACAAAACCGCGCGCCAAGAGTGACGCGAAAAAGACTGAAGCCAAGAAAGCCGCGGCCAAAAAGGCGGCCGCAAAGGGCAAAAGCGGCAAGAAGTGAGACGCTTCAGTTTAGCGTGACAAAAAGTGAAATGATTCCGTCAAGGAATTGATTTAGAGAATTGATAGAAGTTGGAGACGAGCCATGGCTCACAAAAAAGCAGGCGGTTCATCGCGTAACGGCCGGGATTCGGCGGGCAAGCGCCTGGGCATCAAGGCCTATGGTGGCGAACACGTGATTGCCGGCAACATCATCGCGCGTCAGCGCGGCACCACCTGGCACCCCGGCCATAATGTCGGCATGGGCACTGACCATACTCTGTTTGCCAAGATCGAAGGTCGAGTTGAGTTTCGCGCAAAAGCCAATGGCCGCACCTTCGTATCGGTGGTTCCGATGACGGAAGCTGCGGCCGAGTAAACGGTGGATGAATTGAGTCCGCCGGGTCCTGTTGAACCGGCGGAGCTCGTAAAGGCTCCAAAGGGGAGGCGGGAAACCGGCCTCCCTTTTTTGTTGCGCATATCCCGCAAAGAACAACCCGGGATAATCCAAGAGCGACTTCCAGGAGCCCGATATGCTGCAGGATATCCCGACCCCGACATTGCACGAGGCGAGGCGCTACGTCCTCGAGACGGAACGGCTGGTGCTGCGCCGGCCGACGCTCGCGGACGTAAAGGCAATTGCGCGTCTCGCCAATGATCGCCGCATTGCGGAAAATACCCGCCGCCTGCCGCATCCCTATTCGCAGGACCATGCCGTGGATTTCGTGCGCGCCGTCGCAAACGGCAAGCCCGAAACCGTGTTCCTGATCGAACACCATCACGTCCCGATCGGGATGGTCGGCATTGATTGGCGTGAGCCGGCGACGCCGGAGCTGGGCTACTGGCTCGGCGTCGAGTATTGGGGCCAGGGTTTTGGCACCGAAGCTGTCCGCGCGGTGATCGATTTCATCTTCGAGGCGTTCGATGTCGAGCAATTGATCTCGGGCACGCGGGTTGCCAACCCGGCCTCGCGCAACATTCTGGAAAAGTGCGGCTTCCAGTGGAGCGGCGTCGAACTGCATCGCTTCGAGGCGCTGGGATCGTCGACGCCGGTCGATTGTTTCCGGCTTTCACGAAGCGTGTGGGCGTCGCTGAAGAACTGGGGCAATTCGACCCGGCGCGAACGATAATTGCTTTCATCCTCCCCCGCGGGGAGGATGAAGCTCACGCCGGCGGACTGACCGCGGTTTCCTGATGGCCGAGATTTCGCTCGCGCAAGAAGATGTAAAGTCCGGCGCTGATGATGATCGCGGCGCCGACCATTGTCGGCCATGACGGTACGTCACCGAACACAATGAAACCGAACATGATCGCCCAAAAGATCATGGAATATTGATAGGGCACGACGACGCTGGCCGGCGCGAGCTTCAGCGAGCGGTTGACGCACAACAATGCGCTTACCGAGATGCAGCCGGCGACCGCAAACCAGGCGAGGCTACCGAGGCTCGGCGTAACCCATCCGAACGGCGACATCAGCGCGCCTAACGTGAAGGTACCCAAAAACTGCGACGTCGCCATCACGATGTCGGGCGTCGCACGCAACAACCGCGTGATCAACATCAATACCGAGAAGCACAGGCTGCCGCCGAGCGCGATCATCGCTGGCCAGGAGATGGTTTGAGAGGTCGGGCGCAGCGCGATCAGCACGCCGCAGAAGCCGATCACGATCGCGCTCCAGCGCCGCCAGCCGACTCGCTCGCGCAGCACTATCGCCGACAGCGCGGTGACGAAGATTGGGCAGGCGAGATAATAGGTCGTGACGTCGGCAAGCGGCAGATAGACCGTCGCCAGGAAGAAGGCGGCAACTTCGAGAGTCGAGAGCAAAACCCGGAGCAGTTGCAGGCGCGGCCGCTCCATCAGCGCGAACGCTGCGCGATGGCGCCAGATCAGCGGCGACAGCACCAACAGCGCCGCGCAGGCGCGCAGACACAATAGCTGGCCCACGGAATAGGTCGCGACGATGAACTTGCCGATGGCATCGCCGAACGAAAACATGAAGATCGACAGCAGCATCAATCCGACGCCGGCAAGGCGTGCGGAGCGTTCGTCGTTATGGGTCGAGATTCGCTCAAGCAGGGTCATGGCGAGGGTGTTTTAACGGCGTGGTCGCTCGGTACAAGCCTGATTGCCGCCACCCCACCTCTGCGATACCGGTAGGCCAAGAGCCAACCTTGCAGGAAATCAGGCATGACCGATTTCGATCCCGCCACGCATCGCATGGTGCCGCAGCAACGCTGGTTCGAGGATTTTGTGCTCGGCGAGCGCTTTGTCATTCCCAGCCGCACCATGACGTCGGCGGTGTTCGCTGCCTTTCAGACCGCGAGCGGCGATACCCATCCGGTGCATTATGATGTCGAATATTGCCTCGCCAGAGGCATGCCGAACCTGCTGGCCCATGGCTTCCAGACCCTGATCCACACCGCGCCAGGCGCGGGGTTGTTTCCCTTCATGGTCGAGGAATCGCTGGTCGGTTTCCTCGAACAATCGAGCCGGTTCTTGAAGCCGGTGTTCGCCGACGACACGATCTATCCCGCGCTTGAAGTGACCGAACTGACGCCGGGTCGCTCTACCGGCGTGGTCGGCTTGCGCTCGACCGTGTTCAATCAGCGCCGCGAGCTGGTGCTGGAGGGACTGCAGAAATTTCTCATCCAGCGGCGGCCGACCCAGCCGTGATGGAGGCCACGCATTTTCGAAATCGGCGCCACCTCATTCGATTACTTCGTCGGCGGTGGCGAGCAGCGTCGGTGATATCTCGATACCCAGCGTTTTGGCGGTATTGCGATTGATGACCAGTTCGAATTTGGTTGCCTGCTGGACCGGAAGGTCC
>Ga0210406_10005043_pt1 | contig 13948 bp, 12 predicted proteins | sample IncBWC30MmetaG_FD_155454 | JGI IMG/M metagenome (GOLD analysis project Ga0210406, IMG submission 155454) | Forest soil microbial communities from Barre Woods Harvard Forest LTER site, Petersham, Massachusetts, United States - Inc-BW-C-30-M | ecosystem: Environmental > Terrestrial > Soil >... | reverse complement strand
GAGGTCGGCCTGCATGACGCCGATGACTTCGCGGGAGCGGGCGTCGGCGGCGATTAGTGGATTGAGCGTCTTTGGTTCGCCGCGGAGAGAAACGACAAGGCGTCCGCCGGAGCGGCCAACTTCGCCGGGGAGAGTGAGCAGTTCCTCTTTCGAATTATTCTGCTGTGCATGGATCAGAGCCGGAACAAAACCGAGCGCGGAAAAAACCAGGAGCAACCGGAAAAGAATCCGGTGGCGCACAAACGTAGCAGGGCGGTTTCTCACGCTAGGCTTCCAAGGCTCCTCCTTTCTATCTTGTACGCGTTGGAGCGTTCCTGCAACGCGCTGGCCAACCCCAGGTATCCAAGGAAGAACGGCACCATAGCGAGGGCGGGCAGGTACATCCACCAGTAAGAGACGAGGACGCTGTACTGCTGGAGATTGGAGAGCAGGTTTCCCCAACTGGGGACGGGCTCGGGGACGCCCAGGCCGAGGAACGATAGCGTCATTTCAGCGAGGACGAATTGCGGAATGAGGATCGCGGACTGAGTGAGCAGGACGCTGGAGGCTTCAGGGAGGATGTGGCGGCGAAGGAGGTAGAAGTTGGAAGCGCCGAAGCCGCGGGCGGCGCGGACGAAGTCGCGTTCCTTCGCGCTGAGCACGATGCCGCGCACGAGGCGCGCAGGACGAGCCCAGCCGACACCGGCGAGGACAGCGACGATCAGGAAGAAAGCGTGGAGAGGGTTTACGGTCAGCGGGAGGAAAGCGCGGATCGCAAAGAGGAGGTAGAGCCACGGGAGGGCGAGGAAAAGCTCGGTGAGGCGCATGAGGACGTCGTCGCGCCAGCCGCCGAAGTATCCGGCGACGGCGCCGATGCACCAGCCGATGAGGAGGGTCAGGCCGGCACCGAGGAGGCCGGCAAGAAGCGACGCTTGGCCGCCGAAGAGCAGGCGGGAGAGTTGGTCGCGGCCGAAGGCGTCGGTGCCGACCAAGTAGATTCGTTCATTGTCGGCGCCGAAAAGATGGAAGCGGCTCTGGAAAAGCCCAAACAAGCGATAGCGGTCGCCAGATGCGAAGAATTTCAGGGGACGGGGCTGAGTCGTGTCTTCGACGTACTGGTCGAATGAGCCGGGGCGCAATTGAACTGCGTAGACGAAGGGACGGAGGTGGAGATGCCTGCCGGCGTCAACGAAGTGCACGCGCATCGGCGGCAAGTAGGGATTTTTGCGGTCTTGCTGAATTGGATCGTAAGGAGCAAAAAAACCCGCGCACAGGATTATGCCGTGCAAGATACCAAGGATGAGGAGCCACAGTCTGACATTGCGGCGGCGGATCATCGGGACGCGCTCTCTGTGCGGATTCGCGGATCGATCCAATAGAGGAGGATGTCGGCCAGGAAATTTCCCGCAGCGAGAAAGATGGTGGAGAAGAGAACTCCGCCGATGACGATGTAAATGTCGCGGGCGAGAATAGCTTCGAGCAGGAATGGGCCGAGACCGGGCCAGCTCATGACGACTTCGATGAGGAGTGAGCCGCTGAGGAGAGCGCCGATGCTGAAACCGAAGAGAGAGAGCAGCGGATTTGCGGCGGCAGGAAGAACGTAGCGGATCAAAAGTGTGCCGCGGGGAATGCCGTGGCCTTCGGCGGCGAGGAGAAAGGGTGCATGGAGAACTTCGGCAACGGTGGCGCGGACGTGGCGAACGAGAAGCGGAAGAGCGGAGAGTACGAGGGCAGCGACGGGGAGAGTCATATGGAACGCAAGGTCGCGGATTTTGTGGAGCGGGGAAAGCGAAGGGTAATCGACAGAAGCCATGCCGCCCGTGGGAAACCAGCCCGTTCTTACGGCAAGCACGAGGAGGCAGAGAGCCAGCGCCAGATCGGGGATGACGAGGAGGACTGCCGTGCTGCCGGAGATTAGACGATCGGGAAACCGGCCGAGGCGTTCGGCGCTCCAGATACCAAGCGGAAGCGCAATGAGCCAGGCGAGAAATGTTGCGGTGATGGTGAGCAGCAGAGTGTTTTTCGCACGAACCAGCAGAAGCGGCGCAACGGGAGAGTTGTAAGCGAACGAGAATCCCATCTGACCGTGGAGAACGGAATTCAACCAGTAGACGTAGCGCAGGGGCAGAGGGCGATCGAGTTGATACTGAGCGCGCAAGGCTACGAGGGTTTCGGGCGCGATTTGCGGGTTCAAGCGCATCTCGTCGAAATAATTTCCCGGCGCGAGCGTGGTGAATAGGAACGCGAGGATGGAGACGCCGAAGACGAGGAGCAAAGCGTGAGACAGGCGGCGGAGGAGATACCGCATCATCGTTGCGCCGCCGGTTGCGGGGAGCGAGAGATTTGCGGCACAGCTGCGAGGAGTTGGCGGGTGGCCTCGCTTGCGGGAGTTCTGAGAATTTTGGCGGTGGGGCCGTGCTCGACGATTTTGCCGTGGCTCATCACCGCGATTTCGTCGGCCAGGTGGGCGGCCAGGGCGAAGTCGTGGGAGATGAAAAGAAACGTCATGCCGAGGGAGGATTGGAGTTCGAGGAGGAGATTGGCAATCTGCGCCTGGACCGAACAATCGAGCGCGGAGAGGGCTTCGTCGAGGATAAGAATTTTGGGCTCCAGTGTGAGCGCGCGGGCGATGGCCAACCGTTGACGCTGGCCGCCGCTTAATTCCGCGGCTGGGCGCTCGGCAATTTCCGCGGAGAGGCCGACTCTTTCGAGCAGGGAGAACGCTCGCGTCATTCTTTCGTTGCGGCTCCACTTCCCCTGTATGACCAGCGGCTCAACGACGATGTCGAGGATCGTCCACCTTGGGTTCAGGGAACTTGCGGGATCCGAAAAGATCAACTGAATTTGCGGGCGGATATTTCGAAGATCATTTTCCGTTGCATGCGCCAGATTTGTTCCCCCGAACCAAAGATTGCCGGCGGTAGGGGTTTCGAGGCAGGCGATGCAAGAAGCGAGCGTGCTCTTGCCGGAGCCGGATTCGCCGACGATGGCGAGGGTGGTGCCCGCCGAAAGCGCGAAGGACACGCTGTCGAGGGCGAGAAATTCCTGCGGCGCGCCGACAAGGTTTCTCTTCGCGTAACGCTTCACGAGATTTTCGACTTTCAGTATGGGTTCCATGGTCCGTTCGCCTGCAGTTCCCTCACTGCTGGTATTTGAAACAGGAAACGATATGCGTCTCTCCCAATTTCACCAAGGGAGGTTCAAATTCCCTGCAAACGTCCATTTTCAACGGGCATCTGGGTTCGAAGGCGCAGCCTTTTCGCGGCAGCGACGACGGTGATGAACTGCCAGGGATGACGGGCAGCATCTGCTTGCGGTTTTTCCCACTATCCGCCGGCGCGGGGGGAAGAGACTCGAAGAGCGCCTTGGTGTAAGGATGGCGCGGCGACTGAAGCACGGAATTCGCGGGGCCCCATTCGACAACCTGGCCGGCGTAGAGGATCAGAATGCGATCGGCGAAACCGGAAAGCAGGGCGGGATTATGCGTAATGAAAATCATGGCGAGGCTGAGATCTTTCCGGAACGAACGGAAGATGCCAAGAATTTCAGCTTGTGTTATGGGATCAAGCGCCGCGGTCGGTTCATCGGCGATGACGATTGCAGGATTACAGGCGATGGCTTGGGCGATAAGGGCTCGTTGCCGCTGGCCGCCGCTAAGCTGGTGAGGATAGGAACACGCGATGCGGTCTGCGTCTCCAGGAAACAGTCCGCTGAAAATCTCGCGGGTGCGTTCGGCCAACTCTTTTTTTGAACAGGATTGGTGCGCGGCCAGCACCTGGCGAACCTGTTCACCGGCTCGGATGGTAGGATGGAGAGCGAGCGACGGCTCCTGGAAAATCAGAGAGATTCGGCCGCCGCGAATTTGCCGCAATTCCCGATAGCCAGCCTGGAGGAGATTTTTGCCTTCGAATAATACGGCGCCCCCGCCGATATGGCCGTTGGGAGGAAGAAGCCGCAGAACCGACGTCGCAAGCGTGCTTTTGCCGGAGCCAGATTCGCCAAGGACGCCGAAGATTTCTCCGGGCATCAGGTCGAAGCTCACTCCCGACAAAACGGGGCGAGAACGGATCTCGCGCGAGCTATAGGAAACCTGAAGATTCTGGATATCCAGAACGGATGACATGGCACGGCCCAATCCGGCCTACCCCCACTGCGATTCATGTTGAGGCAGGAGGCGGGGAGGGACAAGGGAAACGTGAAAGGCCGCGCACCAAAAGTAATTCTCCCTATTTGGAGGAGGATAGCGACGGCGGCGCAAAAAAAAGGATTGCGGGGGTACCGGAGGGTGGAATCCCCGCAATCCTTATACGGACCGCCTATACTGCCCGATTGCCGGCGCCCGTCTGAGCGCGAGCGCCGCGACCGAAGTGGTTAGCGAATGCCGGCAGCCGCAGCCACAGCCGGCGCGGGCCGGCTGGAACCGACGTCTTCGCGTGGAGTCATCGAGAGAACGAGGTATTCACGCTCCTTGCCGTCGGCTTCGGGGACTCGGAGAAGCATTTTGTCCTTGTGGATCCGGAATTGCGCGGTTTCGCCGACAGGCAAGAGAACCGGGTGCTTGTCGTCCTTCGGCTGGATTCGATAGGTCACGCGATCAGTCTGTAGAACATATTCCTGACACAACACCTGCTTGGTGTTCTTGTGCTGGCCATCGGTGCCGAAGATTTCGCCGGCGATGGTCTTGCCGTCTTTTTCGGAGTAGCCGCAGGCGGAAGAGTCCATCTTTACGAGTACGGCCTTTTCATAGGCGGGTGGATCCTTGGCCAGAGCCGCTGAGCCCAGCGCAAAAAGCAGTGCTGCTACGGTTGCTGCTCGCATCCTGATCCTCCTGAAGAGAGTTGAGTGTCGTTCTTTAGTAATCGGATAAGGTCCCATCCGGGACAGCAGCCTGGCTTCAAAAAGCCAACTCTCCCATGAGCCGCCGCCCGGTTATGTATAAAGGGGGAGGCCTGGCTGGGAAAATATAGGGGGAAGTGGAGCGATGAGGGTTCCACAAGTTCTTGATTTTCGTGGCTTAAGACCTGCGGTGGTGGGTACTAGTGAAGTTCTATTGAGAAGTTTGGCGAGAGGTTGCTACTCTGAGGGTTCCACAGCCCATTTCAGCCTCTATACGTGTCGTTGGAGGGTGTGCCCACATGGACTCCGAGAAACTGCGTATTGCGCGCGACAAGCTCACGCGCGTCTTCCGGTACCTGGAAGCGTTGAACCAACATCGCAATCCCGCCAAACGCCAGATTCGCGAGCAGCCCTGGAGCCTGTGGCTTCATGGGCTGCCGAACCATCCCACGATCAAACGGGGAGCGGCGAAGGCCGGCTCTTCGAAGAGCAAGGCTGCGAAGGACAATCAGGCTGGCGAGAATGATCTGGCTGGAGAGTTTTTGTTGAAAGTGCAGCGGCCCGTTTTGACGCGGCCGCCGGAGCCGCCGGAGGAGATTGCCGGTTGGCTGGAGTCTGGGTGGGACAACCCTTCGGAGGAAGTCGCTGTTCGGGACACCCAGAGTGAATCGGAGGAGGCGGGAGATTCCCGCGTCGCACGATTCGATGAAGACAAGGTGAGGGTCGTGGCGCTGCAACGCTGGAAACTTTTGCGCGACGAGTGGGCAGAGAAGGAGCGACCAGCGCGTGCGGCAATGAAGGTGTTTGAGACGTTGTACGCGCTTCATGGACGGATCGAGCGCGAGGCGGAGCGCGTGGAACTGGTCCTGGGGGACGGCATCCTGAGCTGGCGGCGGGCCGAGGGGAATATTTACCATCCAATTCTGCTGCAGCGTTTGCAGCTGCACTTTAACGCGGCAGTTCCGGAGTTCACGATCTCCGAGGCCGATCACCCGGTAGAGTTGTACTTGGCGTTGTTTCAATCGATGACCGATGTGGACGGGCGGGCGATTGGCCGGTGCCGCGAGGAGTTGGAGCAGGAAGGATTTCATCCGCTGGTAAATGGTTCGACTTCGGGATTCCTGAAGCGGCTGGTGATCCAACTGTCGCCGCGGGGAGAGTTTCTGGAGGACCAGGCGCCGGCGGAGGAGCAGAACGACCCGAGCATCGGGCGGGACCCGCTGATATTTTTGCGCGCGCGCACGCTGGGTTTCGCGGGTTCGATTCAAGGGATTTTGGCGGATTTGCGGTCTCGGGAAGATCTGCCCTGGTCGTTATTGAATATTGTTGGCGAGGAATCTCCCAATCGGACAGCCGAGGAGATGGAGCCGCCGGTAACCGAGGTGGCGGAAAAAGCGGGAGCAGTGCTGCTGAGCAAGCCCGCCAACCCGGAGCAGATTCGGATTGCGCAGCAACTGGAACTGCACGGAGGAGTGCTGGTGCAAGGCCCGCCGGGGACGGGAAAGACGCACACAATCGGAAATTTAATCGGGCATCTGCTGGCGCAGGGGAAAAGCGTGCTGGTTACGAGCCAGGCGACAAAGGCGTTGCGCATGGTGCGGCACCATATCGTGCCTGAGCTGCGGCCGCTCTGCGTGAGTTTGTTGGAAAGCGACCTGGAAAGCCGGAAGCAGCTGGAGAGCGCGGTCGGATCGATCGCGGAACGGCTTTCGCGCGCCGACGCGGTTTCGCTGGAATTGGAGACCAAGAAACTGGAAGCGGAACGCGGCGACATTGTGAAAAAGTTGGAGGAAATCCACAAACAGCTGGCCGAAGCTCGCGCGGACGAATACCGCGACATTGTGATTGCGGGCAAGGCGTGGCCTCCCGCGGATTCGGCGCGAAGCGTGGCGAAGGAAAAAGAGACGCTCGGCTGGATTCCGGGGCCGGTGGCCGCGGTGGCTCCGCTGCCGCTTGCTGCCGGCGAACTGGCGGACTTGTACCGGACGAACACTTCCCTTTCGCGTGAGGACGAGATCGAACTTGCAGGACACTTGCCGGAACTGCACGACTTGCCGAGGCCTGAAGAGTTCGAGGCCTCGTTGAACGAACGAAACCGGTTGAACATGGAAGAATTGGAGCTGCGCGCGGATTTGTGGAAGAGCGGTGTGCCGGATGGCAGTCCGGAGGAGTTGGAGGCTTTGGCGTCGAGCTTATTGCAAGCTGTGGAGCCGCTGACGGGAAAAGAAAAGTGGAAGCTGGAGGCGGTGTACGCGGGGAAATATGGAGGTGCGCACCGTAAGCCGTGGGATCAGTTGGTGGAATTTGTGCAGTTGGTTCACCGCGATGCGGCGAACGGGCAGGAATCGTTCGTCAAGTATGGGCCTGAGTTGCCGAACAATCCCGGTTACGAAGATCACGAGCGGATTACCGGGGAAATTCTGGCGCATCTGGAGACCGGAGGAAAGTTGGGTTCGTTCACGCTCTTCACGCACAAGACGTGGGGACAATTCATCGAAACGGCGAAGGTGAACAACACAACACCGCGCAGTTCGGAGCATTTCATCGCGCTGATGAAATTGGCGCGCTTGAAAAAATTGAGGCAGGAGCTCTGCGGTCGATGGGACCGGCAGATGGCGCCGCTGGGAACACCGGCATCCGGACAGATGGGGACGGAAGTCGAGAAAACACTGATGCAGTATTGCGACGCGCTGGAGGATTGCCTGGGGTGGCATGAGCACACCTGGCTGCCTTTGCAGGAGCAGTTGACGGACCTTGATTTTAAGTGGGACAAGTTTCTGGCCGAGCAGCCGGCGGTTGTCGGAGCGCACGGGGAGTTGGTGCGAATCGGGAAGGCGGTGAACGATTCCCTGCTGCCGATTCTGGAATCGCGGATCAAGAAGCAAAAGCTGCTGCAGATCGAGGAAGAGCTTCGCGATTTGAAGGCGCAGCTGAAGCTGGCGGGTCGGGCGGCGAAATCGTCGAAGGCAACGGCGAAGTTGCTTTCCGCTGTGATCGACGAGGATTCGAGCGAGTACCGTGATGCATATGAACGCTTGCTGGAATTGAAGAGCCAGCAGGCGGATCTGGATCTGCGCAAAGCGTTGCTGGCGAAACTGGAGAGCGCGGCGCCGGCGTGGGCCGGTGCGATTCGAAACCGGACGGGTGCGCATGGGCGCGGCGAGCCTCCGCGCGATCCAGCGGCGGCGTGGACGTGGACGCAACTCAACGATGAACTCGACCGGCGTGGCAGCGTTTCGGTCGAGAGTTTACAAGCGAAGAGCGAAAAGCTGCGCGAACAGCTTCGGCGCACGACCGTGGGATTGATTGACACGCGAGCGTGGGCGGCCCAGGCGCGGCGAACTTCTTCGAGGCAGCGGCAGGCGCTGGTCGGCTGGCTGGACACAATCCGGCGAATCGGCAAGGGTCACGGGATTCGCGTTTCGCTTCTGCGAGCGGAAGCCGCGAGAAAAATGTCCGAGTGCCGGAGCGCGGTGCCGGTGTGGGTGATGCCACTTTCGCGCGTGGTGGAGAATTTCGATCCGTGCAGCGCGCGTTTTGACGTGGTGATTATTGACGAGGCGAGCCAGAGCGACGTGATGGCGCTAGTGGCGCTCTATCTGGGCAAGACGGCGCTGGTGGTGGGGGACCATGAGCAGGTGAGTCCGTCCGCCGTGGGCCAGGACCTGGGGATCATCCAGAACCTTATTTTCCAATACCTGCAAGGCGTGCCGAATGCGGACCTCTATGACGGGCAGATCTCGATCTACGACCTGGCGCGGCAATCGTTTGGCGGAACGACTTGCCTGGTCGAACATTTCCGGTGCGTGCCGGAGATCATCCAGTTCAGCAATATGATTTCCTACGACCAGCGGATTAAGCCGCTGCGGGATGCGAGCCGCGTGCAGGTGCGGCCGCACACGATCGCTTACCGGGTGAGCGGGTCAAGCCGCGACGGCAAGATTAACCGGCAGGAGGCGCTCGGCGTGGCTTCGCTGCTGATGGCGGCGATGGAGCAGCCGGAATATCAGAAGAATGAAACGGGGCAGCCGGCGAGTTTCGGCGTCGTTTCACTGGTGGGCGACGAGCAGGCGTTGGAGATCGACAACCTGCTGCGTAAACACATCTCGCCAGACCTTTGCGAGCAGCACCGGCTGCTTTGCGGAAATGCCGCGCAGTTCCAGGGTGATGAGCGCGACGTGGTGTTCATCTCGTTGGTGGATACGGCGCAGCGCGGACCTCTTTCCCTGCGCGACCAGGAGTTGTTCAAGCAGCGGTTCAACGTAGCCGCAAGCCGCGCGCGGGATCAGATGTGGGTGGTGCACTCGCTGAGCCCACAAAATGACTTGAAGGCCGACGACTTGCGGCGGCAACTGATCGAGCATGCGCAGGACCCGAGCAACCTGATGCGGGCGCTGGAGGAAAAGGAAAACCGGGCGCAATCGCCGTTCGAACGCGAGGTGATGAAGCGTTTGCTGGCCGCCGGGTATCGAGTGCAGCCGCAATGGCGAGTCGGCGCGTTCCGAATTGATTTGGTGGTGGAAGGCGACCGGCGGCGCGTGGCGATTGAATGCGATGGCGACCGCTACCACCCGCTGGAGAAAATTCCGGAGGACATGGAGCGGCAGGCAGTGCTGGAACGGATGGGGTGGATCTTTGCGCGGATTCGCGGCACGGAATTCCTGAGGAATCCAGACCGGGCGATGAAGCAGGTGTTCGATAAACTGGAGACGCTGGAAATCTTCCCGGTCAAGGCGAAAAAGGAATCCGCGAAGATCGTACTGCCATCGAGCGAATTGACGGAACGGGTGATTCGCCGGGCGGAAGAATTGCGGCGTGCCTGGACGGGTGGCGAGACATCGCCCGGCCGGGGAAAAGAGTCCGCGCAGGCTGTGGGAAGAGCCACGGCGTCATGAGTTTTCCCCAACGCAAGATAAATCTCAAAGTATTGAAGCCAAGTGGTTTGCGTTAAACCGGCGGCGAAGGGGAGAAGTCCGACCCACCAAAAACTAAGGTGTTTACCTGAGGCAAATTGGAGTAGTTTACTGGATTGAGGTACCCGGTTTCTCTTGGTATTCCATTTCAAGTCCCTATCGGATTCACGATGCGAACTGGCCCAGCAACGGTCCATTCGCGCCCAGGAGATGAGTTTCATGGCGAAACGAGATGGCACCACCGCGGACAACGAATTGAAGCGCACGGAACAACCGTCGGAACTGCTTCGCGAGCTTGTCGCCCACTTGCGGCAAAACCGGACGCAGTTGCGCGAAGAATGGGTGGTGCGCATTTCGGAAACGCGCCTGCTGACCGCGATGACCAAGGAAGAAATCTTCGCGGAAGCTACGTCCGTGTACGACAGTTACGTCGAGGCGTTGGAAACCGAAGCCTTCGAAGCGCTGCAAGCTTACGCGCGAAACCTCTCCGAACGCATTATTCCCCGAGGCGTGGAAACGCATGAAGTCGTGGGAATCGTGCTGCTGTTGCGCGACGTGCTGGCGCGTTCCCTGTTCGCGAAATATCAGAACGATTTCAAGAAGCTAAACCGCATTCTGGACGCCTATGAACCGGCGGCAAACCGCATCGCCAACACGGTGGCGGTCGGCTTCGTGCAAGAGCGCGAACGCGTCATCCGCCAGCAGCAGGAAGCGATCCGCGAACTTTCGACGCCGGTGCTGCAGGTTCGCGAACGGCTGCTGATTCTGCCGATCATCGGTGTGATCGACCCGCAACGCGCGCGCCAGTTGACGGAACAACTGCTGCGCGGAATTCGAACCAACCGCGCAAAAGTCGTCGTGATTGATATCACCGGTGTGGCGGCGATGGACGTTACGGTGGCAAACCACCTGGTGCAAACGGTGGAGGCGTCCAGGCTGTTGGGCGCGACAGTCATCGTGACCGGCCTATCGCCGGAGATCGCGCAAACGCTGGTGACCATCGGCGTCGACCTTGGAAAGATGAATACAGTCGGCGACCTGCAAGGCGGAATTGAACAAGCGGAAAGACTGCTGGGATACAAGGTAGCGACGCTCGCAGAGCCTCGGTAAAGAGCGCGGAGGAAAAGGCCAGTGGAAGTTCCTATTCTCAAGCAGGGAGCGTTCCTGATCGCGACGTTTCAGGCCGCTCTCTCCGACGCGGACTTGAACCATTTGCGGATGGGACTGGTGCAGCAGGTGGTGAAATTCCGCTCGCGCGCGGTGATCGTCGACGTTACAGCGATGGATGTGATGGACTCATTCGCTTCGCGGACACTACGCGAGATTGCGCACATGATCCGGTTGCGCGGAGCGGAAACGGTGATTGTGGGGATTCAGCCGGAAGTTGCGTTTGCGATGGTGCAGCTCGGATTAACGCTGGAAGGCGTGGCAACCGCGTTGGACCTGGAAGAAGGCCTGGCGTACCTGAACGAGAAGTTCAAAGTCACGAACTAAAGGTGAGTGATTGTGGCGGTTGGGGAAATTCGGGTGGCCATCAGCTCCGACCAGGATATCGTCGTCGCCCGCCAAAAGGGACGATTGCTGGCGAGCGAGCTCGGCTTTTCTTCGGGCGATGCCACCTTGATTGCCACGGCGATTTCAGAGTTGGCGCGCAACATTGTTTCCTACGCCCGTAGGGGCGAAATCAAGCTGAAAGGAATCCACGGCTCCAGCCAAGTGGGGATCCAGGTCGTGGCATCCGACAATGGCCCGGGAATCGCGGATATCCGGCAGGCTTTGCGCGATGGCTTCTCCACCTCGGGCAGCCTGGGGCTCGGATTGCCGGGAGTGCGCCGGCTGATGGACGAGTTTGAAATTAGTTCCCAACCCGGCAAGGGAACGACTGTGGCGGTGAAGAAGTGGAGACTTTGAACGAACCCATGCTGGAATACGGACTTGCGAAGCACGCGCACGGCGGCCAAAGCGAGTCCGGCGACCTGCACATGGTGTATTGCAATCAGCACGGCGTTTTGATCGCGGTGATTGACGGCATTGGCCACGGAGAGGAAGCGGCGGAGGTTGCCAGGGTCGCGGCGACGCTGCTGCGAAGTTCGGTGGACGAACCTGTGATTTCGCTGGTGGAGCTCTGCCACGACAAATTGAAGGGAACGCGCGGTGTGGTGATGAGCCTGGCGTTCGTTTCCCCCGAACAAAAAATGATGACCTGGATAGGCGTCGGCAACGTGCAGGGGGTCTTGGTGCGCGCGGATACGCAGAAGGGAAATCCGCAGGAGTCGCTGCTGTTGCGGGCCGGGGTGGTGGGATCCAAATTGCCCTTCCTGCAGGCCAGCGTACTTCCGGTTTCGCTGGGAGACACAATCGTATTTGCGACCGACGGAATCCAGAGCGATTTTTCGGCGGGACTGAGCGCGAAGGAGAATCCGCAACGCGCGGCGGACAGAATCCTGACCAAATTTCGCAGCAACAACGATGACGCCCTGGTGCTGGTTGCGCGGCTGACGGGGATACACACATGAAGACGGCAACCCGGCGAAAGGGGAAGCTGGAGAATTTCGAGGAGGAATACCGCTCTGGGTTGAGCCGTTATTCGGCGGCCGGAGGCGAGGCGGCATTGGGGCGGGCGTACGACCTGGGCCGGCAAGCGCTGGAAGAACAATTAAGCATGGTGGAGCTGGCCTCCATGCATCATCGCGCGGTGATTGAGCTGGTGCGCAGAGCAGAGAATGAAACGCAAAAGGAAGAATTGCTCCGGATAAGCGCGGAATTTCTGGCGGAGTGCGTTTCGCCCTATGAAATGGCGCACCGCGGATTTCAGGACGCGGTGAAGGCGCTGCGGCAACTGAACGAGACGCTGGAAGAAGAGATCAAGCGCATCGCTTACTCGGTGCACGATGAAGCGGGCCAATTGCTTGTGGCCGTTCATCTGGCGCTGGCCGAACTGCAGGCGGGACTTCCGGAGGCGCAACAGGCGCAGCTCGCCCGGGTTCAAGAGCTGCTGAACGAGGTGGAGAAACACCTCCGGCGGTATTCGCACGAACTTCGGCCGACGATCCTGGACGATCTGGGCTGGATTCCGGCGGTTCGCTTCCTGGCGGACGGAGTTTCGAAGCGAGCGAATCTGCCGATCCACATTGACGCGATTGTTATGGGACGCCTGCCGACCGCGGCGGAGACCACGCTTTACCGCATCGTCCAGGAGGCGCTGACGAACGCGGTAAAGCACGCCAAGGCCAACAACGTGTGGATTCGCGCGTGGAGAGAGGATCTTACGCAGTGCTGCACAATCCGGGACGACGGCGCGGGATTCAAAATGCGCCGCGGCCCGGGAGCCCCGCGCAAAGGGCTGGGGCTGGTTGCGATGCGCGAACGCGTGAGCGCCATCGGCGGAACGCTGCTGATCGAGTCGCGCCTGGGCCACGGGACCGAGATTTCCATCCGACTTCCTTTGGAGGGTAGTGATGCCAACACGAATCGTGCTCGCGGATGACCATGTGCTTGTTCGCGAAGGGTTGAAGTCCCTGCTGGAACGTGAACATTTTCAGGTGATGGCGGAGGCTTCCGACGGCCAGGAAGCCGTCAAGCTGATCGAGGCGCATCATCCGGACATCGCGATCATGGACATCAGCATGCCGACGCTGAACGGGATCGATGCCGCGCGCGCTATTACGCGGAGCGCTCCCAAGACGAAAGTGATCCTGCTGACGCAGCATGAAGAAGAGCAATACATTCACGAGGCGCTGGAGGCCGGCGTGAAGGGGTATGTTTTGAAGAATCAGGTGGCGAACGATTTGATCCAGGCGATACGGCAGGTTGGCCGCGGCGAATTTTACCTGAGCCCCGGAATTTCGCGCGCGGTGATGGAAGCGTTCAGGAATAAATCGGAGCGGCCGACGGATCCCTTGACGGCGCGCGAGCGGCAAGTGCTGCAGTTGATAGCGGAGGGAAAGTCCACCAAGGACACAGCATCGGTGCTGGGCATCAGCGTGAAGACGGCGGAATCGCATCGAATGCGGCTGATGCAAAAATTGGACATCCATGAAACGGCGAGCCTGGTGCGCTATGCGGTGCGCCGCGGATTGATCCAGCCTTGAAATTGCCGCGGATCAGCGCACGGCGGATTTCGCGTCCACAATCTTGAATTTGTACCACGCGGTGCCGTTGGGGTAGAGGATGTCGCGGACTTGCGAATTGTGTTCGTCGCCGGGGGCGAACGTATCCGA
>Ga0210406_10005042_pt1 | contig 13951 bp, 9 predicted proteins | sample IncBWC30MmetaG_FD_155454 | JGI IMG/M metagenome (GOLD analysis project Ga0210406, IMG submission 155454) | Forest soil microbial communities from Barre Woods Harvard Forest LTER site, Petersham, Massachusetts, United States - Inc-BW-C-30-M | ecosystem: Environmental > Terrestrial > Soil >... | reverse complement strand
TACCATCGCCAAGATACCATGCATAGGTTAGTGTACCACTGCTAACGGTAGACGTACTGGTGAAGGTATAGCTATTGGGGTTGAGACATTGACTGGCGGTATTGACGGTAAAACCTACTACCGGTTTCGGATAAACGGTAACGGTTTGTGTGGTGCTATCCTTGCACCCATTGTTGGTCGTTACAACCAGTTTTACCGAATATGTGCCTGCCGTAGCATATGTATGTGCAGCAGGGGTAGTGCCTGTAGCCGTAGTGCCATCGCCAAGATCCCATGCATAGGTCATAGTGCCACTGCTGATGGTGGATGTACTGGCAAACACATAGCTATTAGGATTAAGGCATTGGTTGGCAGTATTGACGGTAAATGATACGTTGGGTTTGGGATAAATAGTAATAGTTTGTGTTGTGCTATCCTTGCAGCCATTGTTAGTGGTCACTACGAGCTTTACTGTATAGGCACCTGCTGTTGAATAAGCATGTGCAGCAGGTGTAGCGCCTGTAGCCGTTGTACCATCACCAAAGTTCCATGCATAGGTCATAGTGCCGCTGCTAACTGTAGATGTGCTGGTGAACACATAGCTATTGGGGTTAAGGCATTGGTTAGTGGTATTGACGGTAAAGGATACAGCGGGTTTGGGGTTGACCGTTATTGTAAAGGTGGTGGGTGTACCTACACAAGTAACACCACTATTGGTATAATTAGGTGTTACTGTGATGGTTGCTATAACAGTTGCTGCGGTCGTATTGGTTGCTGTGAACGATGCGATATTACCGGTGCCACTGGCTGCCAGGCCAATAGAAGGCGTATTGTTCGTCCAGTTGTATACCGTGCCCGTAACAGCACCGCTAAAAGTTATGGCACTTGTAGCAGCATTATTACAAATAGCTTGGTTAGCAATAGTATTAACTGTAGGTGTCGGGTTCACTATTATTGTAGAGGTGGTGGGTGTACCTGTACAAGTAGTGCCGCCATTGGTATAATTAGGCGTAACTGTGATTGTTGCTGTTACAGGTGCATTGGTTGTATTTGTTCCAACAAAAGAAGCAATGTTGCCAGACCCGCTTGCCGCCAATCCGATTGATGGCGTATTGTTTGTCCAGTTGTACACTATTGTGCCGCCTGTTGTTGGGCTGGTGAAGTTTATTGCTGTTGTATTGGCGCCGTTACATACTATCTGGTTAGCTACTGCATTTACTGTTGCTGTCGGGTTAACTACAATTGACTTTGTAGCATTGGGCACACAGCCAGTGCTATACGTTATAGTAGTGGTTCCTCCTGCTACACCAGTAACAACACCAGAGGCACCATTAACTGTTGCAACTGAAGATGCATTACTTGTCCATATACCGCCGGCGGCAGAATTGGAAAACGTAGTGTTTGCAAGCATACATATTGGCGATGAAGTACCGGAAATAGTATTAGGAATAGGAGTCACCGTTACATTCATTGTCATATCGCTGGAATTGGTACCATCAGATATTCTGATTACATACTGATCAGAACCTGAATAACCTGTAGTTGGCGTATAAGAAGTACCAGACGGCGCGATATGAGATCCTGCGCTGGCTGAAGCGCTAAATCCGCTTAATGAACCATGCGCAGGACTGGTAACGACAGACCATCCGTACGTACCTGTACCGCCACTCGCTGTAAGTTTGGCATTGGTAGATGTAGCCGAAGCGTTTTGGCACACATTCAAACTTTGCGTTGCCCCATTATCAAATGACGGTATTTCAAAGAACATAGGGACAGCTACAGCCGCATTAGTTGCGCCACCATTGTTTTGTACAGTTACACTGGTAATAGGGCCGGGGATATATATAATTTGTGACGGAAAATGCGGCTCATCTCCTGTATTAGTTATGTCGCCGCCTACAATAACGGCATTTACCCCATCGCTACAGCCTCCGGCCCCTCCCTTCATATTGGCGGCCGTAAGCGTATAACTGGAGCCGTTTACAGTAAAATGTGCGCTTTGAGATGGCCCATATCCTGCAAATACCAGCGGTACACGGATACTGGCTACCGGATGAGAGAAAGCCCAGGTAACACTACTACCGCCATTCCAAATAAAAAACGGACCGGTACTGCCGCAAAGTGTAAAATTATAAACAGGTCCGGAGGTCGATACAGTAACGGTTTCGTTACCATAAGTACTGGTGGTGAAACTTGTTGCCTGTACATAGGTCTGCGCGGTAGCAATAGTGTATGATGATACAGTAAACAATCCCGCCAGCAGCAATAAGCAGCTACTCTTTACAAAAATAGTGTATTTTTTTATCATATGTTAACTACGATGCTTTTTAGTAGTTCGCAGTAAAGATAAGGTGGCAATGATCCTAAAGCAAACGCTTCTAAAGTATATCTTGAAAAACATGGCTTCCCAAAAGGACTATTAGGTATTGGGGTAGTGTATGAAAAAAAGAAATTAGATGCCACACCAGCATACTCTCCTTTGTATTAGAAGGATTTACTACTGAACAAGTAGGGCAAGCTTTAAACAAAGAAGGCGTTACTGTAAGATCAGGTTATCATTGCGCGCAACCTATCTTACGCAGATTTGGTATAGAAGGCAGCGTGCGCCCATCATCAGCATTCTATAATACCTGCGAAGAAATAGATGTATTAATAACAACTGTCTGGAATTTGAGAAACGGCAGAAGCACAGGAATATAATAATTAAGTAAAAAGTGGAGCATTTAACTGCTCCATTTTTCTTTTTGTATTTCTTTGCGCCTTATTCAACTTTGCGCCTTTGCGTGAAATAATCAATCAAAAAGATCAGAAGATAAATATCTATCTCCGCGATCACATATAATACAAACAATAACACCCATTTGTATTTGCCTCGATAATTCAATGGCTGCATGTACAGCACCGCCGCTACTCATACCACAAAAAATAGCTTCTTCCCTTGCTAAACGTTTGGTCATGATGCGTGCATCTTGTTCATCTACTTCTATGATACGATCAATTCTTTCTTTATCAAATATTTTAGGAAGATAAGCTGTGGGCCATTTTCTGATGCCTGGTATTTGTGCGCCATCCTTCGGCTGGCAACCCGCAATTTCTATCGTAGGATTTTGTTCTTTTAGATATTTTGATACGCCCATAATAGTACCTGTTGTTCCCATCGATGAAACAAAATGAGATACGGTTCCAATCGTATCTCTCCATATTTCCGGGCCGGTAGTTTTATAATGAATACCTGCATTGTCGGGGTTACTAAATTGATCCAACATTAAATAACCTCCTTTAGCTACTTGTTCATTTGCATAATCAATAGCTCCTTCCATCGATCTTTCTTTTGGTGTAAGAATAACTTCTGCACCAAAAGCTTTCATGGCTAATATCCTTTCTCTAGTCGCATCTTCGGGCATTACTAATTCTATCGGTATGCCAAATTTACTTGCGATCATTGCTAAAGCTATTCCCGTATTGCCGCTTGTCGCTTCTATTAGTTTCATTCCATCTAATAATTCCCATCTTTCTATAGCGCCCTTTATCATTCCATACGCCGCGCGATCTTTTACACTCCCTCCCGGATTATTTCCTTCGAGTTTAGCATAAATGGTTACGTTTTTATTGACAGAAATATTTTTTAATCTTACCAATGGTGTGTTACCTATCAATTCTAATATTTCGGCCATTTTATTTGATATTATATTATAAGACTAGTGTCATTTTTTGTATAGCACTGAATATTAAACAGATACGGTTTGTTGATTGTTAACCGGCAGTTAAACAACAAACTATTTCTATCGCGAATATAACTATTTTTCTATTAGTCTACTAAAATGGTAGGATATTAAAATAAAAACCAATAGCTTTGTTTTGAACTCAAAAAACAAAGCTAAATATTTAAGTAATCCATCATGGCACAAAATGAAAAGATCCATCACGCTTTAAGTGATAAAGCAGCCTTTCAACTGGCGAATGTAACCAAAACGGTACCGCAGTATGGTGCAATAACTCCACGCTGGCTGGTACGCTTATTAGACTGGAAACCGCTCGAAGCAGGAACGCTTAGAGTTAACAGAGTAATCAACGAAAAAAATGTAGATGTTGTTTGCGGGCAAGAAGAAGGCCAGGCATTACCAAAAACATTTGTACCGTATGATGAATCACCACGAGAGTACACGCTGAATTCTATATCTGCTGTGTTAAATGTTCATGCACGTACGTCAGATCTTTACAGTAACCCAATTGATCAGATCAAAGAACAACTTCGTTTGACAATTGAAACAGTAAAAGAAAAACAAGAGTTTGAATTGATCAATAATGATGTATACGGATTAGTAAAAAATGTTCCGTTATCACAACGCATCAATACACGTAATGGTGCACCAACTCCTGATGATCTGGATGATCTTATTTCTAAAGTGTGGAAAGAACCGTCTTTCTTTTTAGCACATCCAAGAGCTATTGCAGCTTTCGAAAGAGAATGTACACATCGTGGTGTCCCACCGCCAACTGTTAGTTTATTTGGTTCTCCTTTTTTAACATGGAGAGGAATCCCATTAGTACCAACTGATAAATTATTGGTAGACGGACAAACAAATCTGGCAGCAGGACAAGGTGGTAAAACATCTATTTTATTGATTCGTGTTGGTGAACAAAAGCAAGGTGTAATAGGGTTGTACCAACCGGGTTTACCTGGAGAACAAACGCCCGGTTTATCAGTACGTTTTATGGGATTGAACGAAAACGCGATCGGCTCATATTTGGTTTCATTATACTGCTCTGCAGCTATATTAACTGATGATGCTATTGCGGCACTTGATAACGTTGAAACCGGTAACTATCATGAGTACAAATACTAATGCTTCTTTATCTGAAATAGATTTAACCGGCGCAAAGCAAGCTCTTGCTGCAGGATTTCCAGACCCTTCAGTGTTGGCTCAATACGCTAATGAATTTATAAAAGGTATTGAAAAGAAAGCATCAACAAATCAGTTGCCCGTTAATGAAAACCAGTTGTTGTCAGCAAACCCTACAGGTGTTTCACCATTGGGCGTATCGCCGAAATTAGCTGAGTTTTCCAGCGAAGCTGAGAATAAAAATTTTACAGAAAAAGATCTGCAAGGACTTGCAGGAAATATCTCAACAGAAAAATTTCCTACATCAAATAATTTGCCTTTAGTTAATTCTCCCGGAATTCCCGGAGGATTTTCTGCAGCAAATTTTTCATCGGTTCCATCTTTTTCTTTTATTGAAGAAGCAAGATCACCTTTTAATTCAGGAAGTATTCCCGCACAGGCAATAGCGCCAGCAGTTAAAATTCCAACTGATACGGAAGTTCGTGGTGTATCAACACTACCTGCTGCTATTCCATCATCGGTTCCTGCTACGCCTTTACCAACTGTAGGAGCGCCATTGGTGCCCGGTGCTGTAGAACGTACCGGTGATATCGGCCATCCGTCAGCATTTAGTTTTTTAGAAAGCTCGAGAACATTTGCGCCGATTAATGTTGCACCAACATTATCTCCCGTGGGAAATGAACCCAACTTCGTACCTGATAGAAATTTATCAGCGGGCATATTTGATGTCAATGCTATCAGAAGAGATTTTCCTATTTTAAAAGAAATAGTAAATGGAAAGCCATTGATATGGTTAGATAATGCAGCCACCACACAAAAGCCACAATCGGTAATTGACAGGATCGCTTATTTCTACGAGCACGAAAATTCAAATGTTCATCGCGCAGCACATACATTAGCAGCACGATCTACAGATGCGTATGATGCCGCAAGAGAAAAAGTTCGCGGATTTTTAAACGCCGGTTCCGTAGGAGAAATAATTTTTGTTCGCGGTGCAACTGAAGGAATAAATTTAATTGCTAAAAGCTGGGGACAAAAAAATATCAACGAAGGTGATGAGATCGTGATCTCACATTTAGAGCATCACGCTAACATTGTTCCATGGCAAATGTTGTGTTCAGAAAAAGGTGCAAGATTGCGCGTTATTCCTGTAGATAATGATGGCCAGATTTTATTGGATGAATATGAGAAACTATTAGGCCCAAAAACAAAACTGGTATCATTTACACAAGTATCGAATGCATTGGGCACAGTAACTCCTGTACAAGAAATGGTTGCCATCGCACATCGCTATGGCGCTAAAGTATTGGTGGATGGTGCGCAAGCTATCTCTCATATGGCGGTTGATGTACAGGCATATGATTGTGATTTCTACGTGTTCTCAGGACATAAAGTTTTTGGCCCGACCGGTATTGGCGTTGTATATGGCAAAAAAGAAATTTTAGATGCCACACCACCATGGCAGGGCGGTGGTAATATGATCGTTGATGTGACGTTTGAAAAAACAATTTATCATCCGGCGCCATTTCGTTTTGAAGCAGGTACGGGAAATATTGCAGACGCTGTAGGTTTAGGCGCAGCAATAGATTATGTTCAACGTATCGGTATGCACAATATAGATCGTTACGAACATGAATTATTAGTGTATGCAACTGCAGGGTTAAAGCAAATTCCGGGTTTACGATTAATAGGAACGGCCAAAGAAAAAGCAAGTGTATTATCTTTTGTATTAGAAGGCTTTACTACTGAACAAGTAGGGCAAGCGCTAAACAAAGAAGGTGTTGCTGTAAGATCTGGTCACCATTGCGCTCAACCTATCTTACGCAGATTTGGTGTAGAAGCAAGTGTACGCCCGTCATTGGCATTCTATAATACCTGTGATGAAATAGATGTATTGATTGCAACTGTCTGGAATTTAAGAAACGGCAGAAGCACAGGGATATAATATTAAGTAAAAAGCCAAAAGTTAAAACCTAAAAGTGAAGCAGTTAAATGCTTCACTTTTTCTTTTATAGTTTCTTCCAATCTTATTTTCCTTTGGCCTTTGCGTAAAAAATCATTAAGATCTGGAATTCTATCTAAAAAATATCCTTTTTAAACCATTTGATTGATTATATGGCAATATTTAATCAAATAAACGACGGTATCCGTATTTTTGCACCCATGAAATTTTTATACTTAATCCAATATTGGCGGGAAGCACTTTTTGTTATTTTTTGTCTGGCAGCGCTGGCACAACTATTTTATTACACCTACTTTTTTACCAGGTTAATGAATTACAAACCAGGCCCTAAAACAACTTCACAAACGCATCCGGTTTCTGTTATTATATGCGCTAAGGATGAGTCGCTTAATTTAGCAAAACATTTGCCTGCGGTATTAGAACAACAATATAAAACCACACATGAAGTAATTGTAGTAGATGATAATTCTTTCGATGATACAAGGTACCTGTTGAAAGATTTTGAAGATAAATACCTGGCATTATTGAAAGTATTAGAGTTAAAACAAGAAGCACAATTTATTCCCGGAAAAAAATTCCCTTTGAGTATGGGGATAAAAGCGGCAAAATACGAGATCGTTTTATTGACAGATGCTGATTGTGCGCCGGCTTCAGATCTATGGATCGATAAGATGCAGGCTACTTATGATGAAAACACAGAGATCGTATTAGGATATGGCGCTTACGTTAAAAAGCCCGGGTTTTTAAATAAGATCATCCGTTGGGAAACATTTCATACCGCATTACAATACCTGAATTACTCTTTAGCAGGTATTCCCTATATGGGCGTAGGAAGAAACCTAAGCTATAAAAAAGTACTCTTCTTTAAACATAAAGGCTTCTCTGCACATAATAATATTTTAAGTGGAGATGATGATCTTTTTGTAAACATGGCGGCTACAAAAACAAATACCAAGATCAGTATTGATCCGGATACTTTTACGGTTAGCGAGCCTTCCAAAACTTTTGGAGAATGGGTTAAACAAAAAAGGCGACATAATAGTTCGGGTAGGTATTATAAGCCTGAGCATAAATATTTGTTGGCATTATATTCTTTCTCACTATTCTTATTTTACCCTGCATTTATCGTAGGCTTATTTTCTCAATTTTGGATAGCTGCTGTGATAATTTTTGTTGCACGTTTTATACTACAAGGTGTTATATTATATAGTAACATGAAGAAACTGAATGAAAAGGATCTTTTCATATTTTACCCATTATTCGATGTATTGATGTTCTTCTATTATATCATTTTTGCCATATCAGTAATAAGAAAACCTAAAAGATTGTGGAAGTAATCTTCTCGTATTAATGATGAATATAGTTACAAAATATTTTAGTGATTTTACGGAAACGCAGCTTCAGCAATTAGCAGCGTTAAAAGAATTATATACTGAATGGAATGAAAAAATAAATGTTATCTCCCGCAAGGATATGGATAATTTTTATGAGCATCATGTTTTGCATTCTTTGGCGATCACTACACAATTCGAATTTAAACCCGGCATGCAGATAATGGATCTTGGTGCAGGCGGTGGCTTTCCGGGCGTTCCATTAGCTATCTTTTTTCCCGACACACAATTTCATTTAGTAGATAGCATCAACAAAAAATTAAAGGTTGTCAATGAAATAGCGACAGCTATCGGATTAAAAAACCTCACTACACAACACACAAGAGCGGAGGATATTAAAGACAGGAAATTTGATGTAGTGGTATCACGAGCAGTGGCTCCTTTAAAAGATCTTTGGTTCTGGAGCAAACCCTTACTTAAGAAAGAACACCAGCCACGAGGACTGATTTGCCTTAAAGGAGGAGATTTAAGTCAGGAAATATCTGAAAGTAATTGTAAACCAAGGGTCTGGGAAATTGAAAAAGTATTTCCCGAACCATTCTTCAAGGATAAGTATTTATTGCATGTTCCTTTTTAACAGTTTGGATTTATACCTTAGCGTAGTTTTACGGGGATCTATTTTTTAAGTAGTAATTTGTTATCGAATTTTAAACGATTTATATGAAAAAATATTTATTTGCAGGATTAATAATCCTTGCCTCCTGTAGTAAAAAAGATGGAGGTTCCTCTAATTCCTCTACAGATGGAAGTACACCCGGAGTTGATAATACACCCCAATACGGCACTCCGTATACAAATGTACCGACAACAACGTCGGATATTGCTTTGTATGAAGTGAATGAAAGGGCATTCAGCGCTACAGGTAATTTTAATGGAATTACACAACGTTTAGACTCAATTAAGGCCTTAGGTATTAATGTCATCTGGATAATGCCTATCAACCCGATAGGTCAAATAAAAACTGTAAATTCTCCTTACTGTGTTAAAGATCATCATGCACTAAGTACCGAATTTGGGACATTGTCTGATTTACAAAATTTGATAAGCACAGCACATAGTAAAAATATGGCAGTGATATTAGATTGGGCTGCTAACCAAACTTCATGGGATAATGCATGGATCACAGCACATAAGAACTGGTATAAGCAAGACGCATCGGGCAACATACTTTCACCCAATGCTACTTTTACGGATGTAGCGCAACTTGATTTTACCAATGGAGATATGCGTTTGCAAATGATACAAGATATGGGGTATTGGATACACGCTGCTAATTTCGATGGATTTAGATGCGACTTTGCTGATAATATTCCGGATGATTTTTGGCAACAGGCTATCGATACTTTGTCTAACATAAAACCTGCGAGAAAACTTATTTTATTAGCAGAAGGTTACAATGTAGGTCATCTTAATGCAGGTTTTCAAATGGTTTTTGGCGAAGGCGTTTATAGTGGTGTGGTTAGTGCTTTTGGCTCAGGTTCGCCAGCAGGTATCTATACAGCTAATACAAGTGAATATGTAGGAGTAGCTTCAGGAAAGCAAAGATTAAGATTTACTACAACACATGATCATTCTGCGTTTGATGGAACTCCGATGGTTAATTTTAATGGGAAGGCCGGAGCATTGGCGGCATCAGTTGTAACACTTAATCTGGATGGCGTACCAATGATATATGGTAGTCAGGAAGTAGGGCAGACAGCCGCATTAACTTTCTTTTCCCGTCAGCCAATTGATTGGACACAGAACCCTGATATGTTTGCAACTTACAAAACGATCATGGCCTTTCATAATACATCAGCAGCATTAAAAACAGGAGCGTTACAAACATATGCAGATGCAAATATTGTTTGTTATACGCGTGTTGCAGGAATAGATTCAGTGTTGATAATTGCGAATGTTAGAAATAGCAGTCAGACATTAACAATACCAACAGCATTGCAAAATACGAATTGGATAAATGCATACGATGCTGGTACAGTATCACTTTCTACAACATTGCCATTAACTGCCTATCAATATTTAGTTTTAAAAAATCATTAATTTAAAAGTACATAATTAAAATAAAAAAATCCTTTGTGTTGAGCAAAGGATTTTTTTATTTAGTCTGTTTTGATTGAAGTAATAGAGGTAAAGTGTTTATTATATATCCTAACTATTGTCCTCGTATCTTTTGGTGTGTACTGCATTTTTTTGCTTTCTATATAATTTTCTAATTCGGGATAATCATTTAAAAGTTTCTGCATCACATCAGAAAAATTACTTTTTGTTAGTGAATAAACTACTCCATTTTTTTCGAGTAAATTAACAAATTCGCCTTTAGTCTTTTCGTATAAAAAGTTTTCGGCCTGTAATTTTTTCTTTACCATCGTAGGAAATAAATACAGACTTATTTTACCTACTTCTAATACACGGGCAAAATCTTTATCATGATAGGTGATATTTGGGTTGAAATTTTTCACTATTGCAAAACTATCGCTACCTATTACAAAACTGTTTGTGTTTAAAACATTTAGGAATACAGTTTCTGTATCCATATCCTTTTTAAAATTCAATCTACACGACCCTTTTCTAGTGGGAAATAAATCATCTTTTGAATAAATCATTTGTAAAAATCCTGCTACTTTGCTTCCACTTGTATCATAATAATATCCTGGTGTATAATCCTGATATATAGCAAAATCCTCTTGCCCCCGCTCTTGACTATATTGTTGGGTAGATTGATCTTTAGGATTATTGTTATTATTGCCAAAAGGCTGATATGTTGATGGCGTTTGATATACAGGTGGCTGATATATCTGCGCTGAAGAATAAATAGTGAGAATAAATAAAAGAGGGAATAGGAAGACTAATTGTTTCATAGTAGAAAAGTAGTTTATATAACAAAGGTTAAAGACATCACATCCTTAACCTTTATTATATTTTATAAATTGAAATTATTTCTTTGTGTACAATACTTCTTTTACAACCCTTACAACTTTATCAACGCTTGGGAGATAAGCTGCTACAAGATTTGGAGCATAGTGCATTGGCGCATCTGCAGAAGTAACCCTGCGGATAGGCGCATCTAAATAATCAAACCCTTCTTTTTGTATACGGTAAGTGATCTCAGATGATACAGAAGCAAACGGCCATTGTTCTTCAACAATTACTAAACGGTTTGTCTTTTTTACGCTTTGTAAAATAGTGAACCAATCCATCGGGCGAATTGTAGCTAAATCAATTACTTCAGCTTCGATACCTTCTTTAGATAATTCTTCTGCTGCGTTAAGCGCAACTTTCATCATCTTATTAAAAGATACGATTGTTACATCTTTACCTTCACGTTTAATAAATGCTTTACCGATTGGCAAAATATATTCTTCTTCAGGAACATCACCTTTATCGCCATAACCAACTTCACATTCCATAAAGACAACAGGATCGTCATCACGGATAGCCGCTTTTAATAAACCTTTACCATCATATGGATTACTTACTGATATAACTTTTAAACCCGGAATATTTGCATATAAAGCTTCAAAAGCTGTAGAGTGTTGTGCTCCTAACTGGCCGGCACTACCGCCTGGTCCACGGAAAACGATGGGACAACCAACCTGACCACCACTCATCGCTAACATTTTAGAAGCCGTATTTAAGATCTGATCTAAAGGAAGTACTGCAAAGTTCCATGTCATAAACTCAACGATCGGGCGTAAACCATTTTGCGCAGCACCCACAGCAATTGCTGTAAACCCAAGTTCAGCAATAGGTGTATCAATTACTCTTTTTTCTCCAAATTCATCCAGCATACCCTGACTTACCTTGTAAGCACCATTGTATTCCGCTACTTCTTCTCCCATTAAAAAAACCCTTTCATCACGTCTCATTTCTTCCTGCATCGCTTCGCGTAATGCTTCTCTAAAGGCTATCTGTCGCATTGATTAAATTTAGTTGTTATTCGTTATTTTCTAAAGATGAGCAAATTTATTCTATCGGAGCGACACGAACAAATTATAAAGGCAGGAAACCCCAACCCCCTGAAGTGGCTTTGTTGCATGGTTATCTGATGCTTGTAAGATTATTTCTCAGTATTAAAATTTGTAATTCCAATGCAGTCTAAAAGATATTCTCAATAACAATAGCACTCGCACCACCTCCGCCATTACAAATTCCAGCAGCGCCGTAACGTGCATTATTTTGTTTCAAAACGTTAATTAATGTGACAACAATACGGGCGCCGCTACAACCTAATGGATGACCTATAGAAACAGCGCCCCCATGTATATTTACTTTGGTTGGATCTAACTGCATTCTTTTACTATTTTCAATCCCAACAACTGCAAAGGCTTCATTCAATTCCCAATAAGAAATATCAGACATCTGTAAACCTGCTCTGGCAACAGCTTTAGGCACAGCGATCGATGGAGTAGTGGTGAACCATTCAGGAGCTTGCTCCGCATCTGCATAAGAAATAATTTTAGCGATTGGTTTTAAATCAAGCAACTCCATTTTTTCTTTGCTCATCAAAACCAATGCAGCAGCGCCATCATTCATAGTAGATGCATTGGCTGCAGTAACAGATCCATCTTTTATAAAAGCCGATTTCAATTCAGGGATCTTATCAAACTTAACATTGAAGGGTTCTTCATCTTTTGAAAATAAAACAGGATCTCCTTTTTTTTGAGGAATGGAGATAGGAACGATTTCATTGTCGAATTTTCCTGTATTTGTTGCTGCCTGACTTCGTTTATAACTTTCAATAGCAAAAGCATCCTGATCTTGTCTGCTAACACCACAGGTAGATGCACAAAGTTCTGCTGCATTGCCCATCGCTTTCCCATCATACACATCTGTTAATCCATCTTTTGCTAATCCATCAATGAATTGTGTATTGCCATACTTATTTCCCCAGCGCATACTATCTGCGTAGAAAGGAACATTACTCATACTTTCCATGCCACCTGCTACAACTATGCTTGCATCGCCTAAAGCAATGCTTTGAGCCGCTTGGGTAATGGCTTTCATGCCGGATGCACAGACTTTATTTACGGTAGTACAATTCACTTCATTAGGTAAACCTGCAAATTTTGCGGCTTGCCTTGCAGGCGCTTGTCCAAGGTTGGCTTGCAGCACACAGCCCATTAAAACATCTTCTACCTGTTTTGGCTTAATGCCTGCTTTTTCAACAGCACCTTTGATCGCAATAGCGCCTAATTGAGTAGCAGAAAAATCTTTTAGAGAACCTCCGAAACTTCCAATTGGGGTACGTACGGCAGAGACAATATATACTTCTTGCATATAGCTTTTTTATAGTACTAAGTTACTGAATGTTAGGTTATGTACGATGTTGGATGTAGAGAAGTGTATTATAGATGTACGATGTTTGATGTACGACGTACGATGTGTGAAATAACAAAGTGTATTAGAACTGCAGAGCAGTTCAATATTTATAGAATATTACAAGTGTGTGATACGAGAACTCCTATGGAGTTCAACTGTTGAACTCCATAGGAGTTTTGAAGTATGTTGTGTTATGAGTGCTATAAATATTTAAGTCCTATGGACTAATGAGCAACAAATAGATGTAACAGTTTTGGGTTTTGGTTGTTTGTATTTTGGAATTTATTTTTCTTCGAAAAATAAAAATCCCCCACATAAATGTGAGGGATCCTTGTATAGTTAAAGATGATATTAATAATCTCTTCCACCACCGCCGTAACCACCGCTACCGCTTCTTCCGCCGCCGCTACCGCCGCTTCTTCCACCGCCGCCGCCATAACCGCCGCCGCTGCTTC
>Ga0210406_10005041_pt1 | contig 13955 bp, 13 predicted proteins | sample IncBWC30MmetaG_FD_155454 | JGI IMG/M metagenome (GOLD analysis project Ga0210406, IMG submission 155454) | Forest soil microbial communities from Barre Woods Harvard Forest LTER site, Petersham, Massachusetts, United States - Inc-BW-C-30-M | ecosystem: Environmental > Terrestrial > Soil >... | reverse complement strand
GGCTCCGCAAGCGCCATTACTACAAGGTCCCCGAGGCTGGGGCGCAGGTGTTCCTCAGCAAGGCCAGCAGCTACCGCGCCGCCGAGAGAGGCGACATTCCAACCGAACGGGATGGCAAGTTCCTGCTGGTGCCGCGCAAGCGCTGGGACCGGCTCAGAAAGCAGATACTGCGTGGGTCTCTTCTTAAGACCAGGCCCGACAGGGCTGCGCCTGCTGGAGCGCCGACGGAGTCCGCCTGAAAAAACGAACCCCCGACGCGCGCAGGGTGTGAGGTGCGTCGAAGGTGGATGACCTGCCGACTGAAGCGAACGGTCGGGGAGATGTGACCGACCGAGCGAGATCGAGCTGCCCCTCTTAGCACAGCTCGGTCAGCGGCAGAAGAGCTGCGAGGAGGACCGAGCGATGACATCTAAACCCAAATCCTGGCGCGACCTGCTGCCGATCCATCCGGCAGCGGAGCTGTTGCCGCGCATGTCGCGCGACGAGCTGATCGAGCTGGGCAACGACATCAAGGCGAACGGCCTGATGAATCCGATCGTTATCATCGGCGAATTGATCGACCGAACGGCTGTAGCTAACGGCCATAAATTTTCGTTGTTGGACGGCATCAGCAGGCTCGATGCGATGGAGGCAACTGGCGTCGCGTTCAAGATCGGGAAGACAGGGAGCGGGTTGCCGACCCTTGTCATCGAGGGTGAGTTCGATCGCGACGTTCCCGAGCCAGTGATCACCTACGCCAGCGATGGCGATCCAGTTCACTTCGTGCTTTCGGCGAACCTGCATCGTCGTCATCTCACCAGCGAGCAGAAGCGGGAATTGATCGCGAAGTTGGTGAAGGCGACGCCGGGAAAGTCCAACCGCCAGATCGCGGAGACCGTGAAGGTCGATCACAAGACGGTCGCTTCGGTTCGTGCCGAGAAGGTTGCAACTGGGGAAATTCCCCAGTTGACACAGACTGTTGGCAAGGACGGCAAGGCGCGCAAGCCGCCGAGCGCGACGAAGCCGCCGCCCACCATCATCGCCGCCGCCGACCGCACCAAGGCCCGAGCGGACCGAACACCGGAGCCAGACGCGCCGCCGCAGCCCGACGATCCGGATGATCTGGCTGCTGCGGAGATCGACAGTTGCATCGACCACGTCCGTGAGACCGCTGAGTTCATAGGGCGGAAGTGTCCAACGAAACTCCAATCGCTGCGCGAAGAGATCGACAGCATCTTCAGGAAGGTCATCGAGGCACGCGCGCCCAAGATCAGTCCCGCAAATCTCGGCAGGTCGGCGCAATCCTGCGTGTCGGATGATGATCTCGTCATTCCGATGTGCTTGCTCCGGAGTTGACGCATGACCGACTATTTTGAAACCTATTTCAAAAAAGGTCGCGGCATGGCGCGGCGATCCCTCGATCTGATCGAGGCGCAGGCGCGCGAACAGGACATCATCCCGTGGGGATGGATTGTTGATGAGACCCGCGTGATCGAGCGCATGTCCACGTGGGATGATCCTGAAGAGTACGCCGAGTGCGTCGCGCAATCCTATCGCCGCGATTTCTGGAATCAGCAGCCTCATCGAGTCAAGATCTTGAGCGAAAAAGGAACGGTGCGCGGCCTGCTCGCTCCGGTGCTCGATCACTATGCCGTCGGCTTCGTTCCGGTGCACGGATTCTCCAGCGCCACGACCGCCCACGACATCGCCGAGGATGACGACGGCCGCGATCTGATCGTGCTCTACGTCGGCGGTTTCGATCCGAGCGGCCTGTTCATGTCCGAGCCGGACTTGCCCGCACGCTTCGTCAAGTATGACGGCGATCACGTCAAGCTGAAGCGGATTGCGCTGGCGCGGGCGCAGACGCGCGGCCTGCCGTCGTTCCCTGCATCCGACAAACGGAAAGTCCCCCGGTACAAATGGTTCGTGGCCCGCTGTGAGGACCAGCGCTCGAGCGTTCTCAACGCCGTCAACCCGCCGCTCATGCGCACATCTGCGGGCTTGGGGATTCGTCGGGCTGTCAAACCTTCGATCCGCGCGCCGTCTCGAATGCGGAGGGCGGCGTCATGAAGCGCGTGCGGTCGCAGCCCGCCATTGCCGCCAAGATCGCGGCCAGCGACGCGGCGTTCGAGGAGAGGACCTTCCTCGCCACGTGCGAGGCCGACCGGGCTGCGGTGATTCAGCAGGCTAAAAAACCGAGCAACAACTCTCACTTTTTACAAATTGTGGCGAAACCCAAGCGGACCGCTCGCGGGAAGGCCAAGGCCGAGCCGAAGCTGACCCGTGTTGCTTTCAAGGTCTCCCGGCTCACGGAGTTCTGTTCCGAGCGCGAGTTACAGAACCAGACCGGCCATTCGGTTTATGACTGGCCGCTCGTAGTCGCCAAGGAGGCCGTCGACAATGGACTGGACGCCTGCGAGGAGGCGGAGGTTGCACCCAACATTACGATCATCGTTGATACGGGAACGATCATTGTTCAGGACAATGCAGGCGGGATCGACATCGAAACTATTAAATCGATCCTCGACTACACTATCAGGGTGTCCAGCCGCGAGGCTTATGTCAGCCCGACCCGAGGCGCGCAGGGCAATGCGCTGAAGACCATTCTCGCGATGAGCTACGTCCTCAATCGCAAGATCGGCGGCAACGCGGGGATCACGATTATCGAGACCCGCGGCGTTAAGCATCGGATCGAGTTTCGTATCGATCACATAAACAACCAGCCGAGGATCGTCCACACCACCGCGAAATCTCGGATCAAGGTCGGGACCAAACTGACTATCAAGTGGCCGCCGAAGCAAGACGATTTGCTGAAATACGCAGAGAGTAATTTCAAGGAACTCATTGAGGCTTACGCTTGGTTCAATCCGCACTTGACGTTGCGCGGCGTTTGGTTTGGCAGCGAATTCATCAACGTGAGGGCGACCAATCCCGGTTGGGAGAAGTGGAAGCCGCGCAATCCGACCAGCCCGCACTGGTATGACGAATTACGGCTGCAGCGTTACCTTGCCGCACACGTGGCCAGAGATCGCGACCTCGGGCGGCACCGCACGGTGCGTGAGTTCATTGCCGAGTTTCGCGGACTGTCCGGAACTGCCGTTCAGCGCAAGATATTGGGCGAGGTAGGGTGTTCGCACCAATCGTTGGCACAGCTCTTCGGTATCAAGCAGGTCAATCGAAAGGGGATCGCCAAGCTGCTCGTCGCGATGCAAAAGTACAGCAAGCCGGTGGACCCGAAGCATCTTGGCATCATCGGCATTGAGCATTTCAAGGAACGGTTCTTGGCAGCGGGCGGCAATATTGAAACTTTCAAGTATCAATATCGCAAAGGCATGACGACTGAGGGCATTCCTTACAACGTCGAATTTGCCTTCGGGCTGCATCAATTTGGGTTGTCGCGAGACGGCGTCGCTGTATCTCGCAAATTCATCACCGGCGCCAACTGGAGCGCGGGGATTAACAATCCGTTTCGGCGCTTCGGATCGACTGGCGAGGGGCTGGAGAGCACGCTCCAAAAGGTACGCGCCAATGCCAGCCAACCAGTTATCTGTGCGCTGCATCTGGCCTGCGCGCACATCCAGTACGCTGATCGCGGGAAGAGTTCGATTATCCTGACCGACGACGCGGAGCAGCCTGATGACTAAGGAAAAGAAATCAGCACGGCCGCGCAGCATTGCCGACGACATCATTGATGCCGTGGAGACTGCGACCAGCAAATGGACGCGACAGAAGAAATCGGAGGAACGGCATCCTGGCAACGTTCGCTATCGAAACTCGCGCATGACTAGGGAGCCGCGTACGACGCAGAAAGAAGCCGCGTGGGAAATCCTCGAAAAAGCCTACATGGCCGCCAGTGGCGACGGCACCTTGCCAGCTTCGGCGCGGCAAATCTTCTATCAAGCGCGTCCCAAGATCATGGCGATGACGGAGGATAAGGAGCTTGCATATGGATATTTTTCTCAGACCTTGCTGCCCGACTATATCGAAGAGCATGGCGTGGATTGGAACGTCGTCTACGACGCACGCGGTCATTTTCTAGAGCCGCACACCAACCGGCGCATCGGGTGCGGGACGATTGAAGTCGGCAATTATCTGCATGCCATGAAGGAGCCGGAAGTGCTCCCGCCAGAGTTTTCCGACGCGAATATCGACATCGTCGGGCCAGCAGGCAATCTCAGCGCAGTCCTCTTCTGCGAGAAGGAAGGGTTCAATCCATTGTTCAAGGCGGTCAACCTCGCTAACCGTTTTGATCTAATGATCATCTCGACGAAGGGTGTAAGCGTCACTGCGGCAAGGCAATTGATCGACAACGTCTGTGGTGATCATGACATTCCGCTATTTGTGCTGCACGACCTCGACGTTGCCGGATTTCTGATCCTCGGAACGCTCCAGCGCGATACCCGGCGTTATCAGTTTTCAAGCGCCGTTGAGGTCATCGATCTCGGGCTGCGGCTTGGGGACATCGCGGGACTTGCACGAGAGCCTGCCGCAGCCACCAAGACAAGCGCGGCCATGCTGCGCGAGCAACTCGCGGAGAATGGCGCGTCTGACGCGGAGATCGCTATCCTGCTTCAAGACCGCGTTGAATTGAACGCCATGACCAGCGTTGCCCTCATCGATCTGATCGAGCGCAAGCTCAAAAAGTATGGCCTCAAGAAGGTGGTTGCGGATGATGAGCTGCTCGCGGACACCTATCGCGCATTCCATCGCAGCCAGCAACTGCGGGCGAGATTTGAGGAGCTAGAAGAAGAGCTCGAGGAGGAGGACAGCAAAATCCGAGTTCCGAAAAACTTAAAGAAACAGGTTCGCGCAATCCTTGATAAACATAACGATCTCCGCTGGGACGACGCAATCCAGATCGTGCTTGATGAAACGCAATTGGATCGGGTGCGAACAGAAAAGCAAAAGGCTAAAAAGAAATCCGGCGACTTCACGGAAGTTGACGAAGACAAGGAGGAAGACGCGCCTGATGACGGAGGCAGCCAATGACGCGCCAGGAGCAGAACATCTCAACAGCGATCGCGGCCGGCGTCGTGCACTCGCGGCGGTGTTAGTGATCGCGGCATGAGTTGGTGTCCCAGCCCGCCCTGGGGCATCCCCACGAGCTGGGCGGTTACTCTCAGCACGCGGAGACGCAGCTAGTATGAGGCCCGCGATGGCAAACCGCAACATCCCGGTTTCGACTACCATCTCGCATTCTTAAACGAGGCATCGACATGGGCAGAGCCGAGCGCCGACATGATCTGCACACCTTCCGCCGCATCACCCGTGTTGAACTATCAACTTGGTTGATCGAGGCCGGGGACGTTCACTTCGCGCCGCTGCTGCAGCACGCCGTCGCGCATTGGTGGAGCAATGTCCCGGCAAGGCGCCCATTTTGCATCTCGTGCAGGGCATCGTTCGCCACCGATGGCACGTCGGTCGGCGCGTTCCTGTTCGCGATGCCGCTCAGCAGCGGCGAGCACTTGGTCAGCACGTCAGCGATTTGCGGCGATTGCTGGGAGCGCCTGCAACGAGCAGCAGCCGGACGTGCAGGTTGCAGCGCGCAGGGATTTGCGACGCGAAAGCGGATTGAACTGCGACGGCCGCTTGTCCGTGTATGCTGAAGGAGGCAACGACCGAACGTAACCGGCGGAAAAAAGTGAGACGCGACCCAATTGGCGGAAAGGGTCGCGTAATCGAAAGCAGTTACTAACCCGAGACCGGCACGCATAGGCGGGCGGAGACCGGTCCGGGCTGTCATCCATCGTGCAACAGAGGACCGTCTCACTATGACGCAATCACCGCCCGAAAACAATCCCAATCCCCGTACTGACGAAACCGTCACGCCGTTTCGCACGAAGCAGGGACATTTCGCCGCTCGATGGCGCGAACGCTTCACCCTCACCAAGCTTGCCGACATCGTACCCAGCAATGAGCCGCTGTGGCTGATCGACAACCTGATCCCAGCCGGCCCATCGCTCGGCGTCATCTTCGGCAAGCCGAAGTCCGGCAAGACCTTCCTCGTCGCCGACATGTTTCTGCACGTCGCGATGGGCCGCCACTACTGCAGCTGCGTGCTGCAGCAGGGCGGCGTGGTCTATATAACCAAGGAAGGCGTGCGCGGCTTTGACCGCCGGATGATTGCCATGCGGCATAACCACAACGCCGGTTCACAGGTGCCGTTCTATGTCACGCACGAGATGCCGAACTTCGGCAGCAACAACGGCGACGCTGATGCCCTTGTAACACTGCTTCGCAAGGAGGTGCCGCCGGGCGTGCGCATCGCCGCGATCATCCTCGACACGCTGGCGCGCACCATGCCGGGTCAGAGCGACAGCGATCCGGCGGTCATGAGCCAGTTCGTCGAGAACTGCAACATGGTTGCCACCGCGTTCGATTGCTTCGTCGGCGCGGTTCACCACAGCCCGCGCAGTGACGACACGCGCAGCCGTGGCAGCAATGTGCTGGATGCCGCTGCCGATGTGATCATCTCGGTGGTGAAGGAGCGCAACGGGAGCCGCGCCGCCAAGATCGAGCACCTGAAGGACGGCGAGGAAGGACTGCTTTGGCGGTTTCGAATTACCGAAAAACGAGACCAAAAAGCCGGTTTCACTCCCCTGATTGAAACCATCTCAAAGCCGCAACGGGAACCCGACACCGAAACCAAAACGAAACCAACATTGACCGGTGAGGAACACCGCCTCGTCGACATTCTGGCCGAGGCGATTCTAGCCGAAGGCAAGACCGTTCCAGCAACCGACACGGTGCCGGTCAACGTCAAGGTAGTGACTCGCGACTATTTCAAAAAGTGCCTGCAGGACAGGGGTTTCGTTGATGCCGACAAGCCCGACAGCATGCGCGCCAAGGTCTCGAAATACATCAACCAGCTCGCGGGCAAGAAGTTGATTGGGACCAATGATCTCTACATCTGGTTGCCCAAGCCATGAGCGACCGAAACAAGCGAAACCAAGCGAAACCAAGCGAAAAGCTTCGCCCGGCACAGACCGAAACCACCGAAACCACCCCCCTTATAAAGGGGTGGTTCTCGGTTTCGGAGTGCCGCGGGGGCAGAATGCCGAAGGGGAATCCGATCAAAGGGTGTGCACCAAACCTCGATTGGAACCTGAAACAGAGAAACGCGACACCGTTCCGGCAGCTCGGTGCGTAGGAAACGCAGACCTTAGGCAGCAAGAAGCCTGCCAGCAAAACCGACGCTGAAAAAAATCTATCAGCGATCTTGCGCTCTAGGCTGAACGGTTTGCGATGGTCATGCCTATTTCCTTCTCGTTGTGTTCATCACTTACCCGAACCCGGAGGCTTCATGCGGTTGGCCCAGTAGCGATCGTATGGACTCATGGCTCGCCACTCTCTCAGCGAAAATCTTCCCGTCATGGTTACGACATCGGTTGGGCGTGGTGGCGTGCCATTTGAGCGCGGTGTGTCGTCGGTTGCGCGCGGTGACGATGGAGTAAACAGCGGACGCTTGTTGCCTTTCCTACCTCGCTGCACCGTTCGTGCGCCTTTCTTCTTCGTAGTACGCGTTACGTTTTAGCGAAACAAAGGCTGTGGGCCCGCTCGCCGGCCTCGGTTCCGGTGCCTTTTGCGACCTCCCCCCGGCTTTGCGCTGGCGTTGAGAGATGTCCCGCGCTTGCCCATGGCTCACCGCGTCGGTGGATACAGCACGAGGCTTGCGTATGTAGCGATGGCTGCGACCACGAACGCGAGGATGAGCAGCACCACGATGAATTTCAATTGCCGCTTGTCTTGGTCGAGCACGGTCTGCTCGTTGGTGGTGGGGATGCAAAGAAGGCTCATCACCCCAAGGCTGATAAAGGGACCTGCGCCGGAAAAAGCATTCCCGGCGCAAGCAAGGCTCTGGAGGAACGCCTATTTGGTCGGTACCGGATGCGGTACGTTGGGCACGCCAACAACGACCCATCCCTTGTTGGGTCCCCAAATCGCATGCCATGTGATTGGCGGCTCGGTGCCTGGCGGCACATCAGGCGGAATCACGATCGGCGGCGTCGGGAATTCCGGGATGCCCACTTCCGGCGGTGGCAGCACAATCGGATGTTCGGGCTTCGCATCGATCGGCGGCAGCGGAATCACGATCGGGTGCTCGGGATGACCAGGCGATGGCCAGATCACCACAGGCGGCCCACCACCAGGCGGTTCAGGGATCACAATCGGCGGTGTCGGGAACGGCTCACCTGCACCACCCCAAATGCCAGGCGGAACCAGGATGATCTGTTCCCAGACGAGTGAGACTGACCATAGGGGGTCTGAGGGGTTCAGGGGGTCTTTCTAAATCACGCGCGAGAGAATGCATGAAATATTATTACCTCCATGTAGTGGGCAGGGACTGGAAGTGCCCCCGCTGACCACCGTTGACCCCCTGGCATAGTACGCAGCAAGCACCGACGGTAGCGAAGCTGAATGCTCTCAATGCCCGCATCGGTCAGCTTGCGGGTGAGGTGGTCAATCACGCGCCGGCGCCGGCCGAGCTCGAATAGAAACTGCCTACGGATGTCTCGTGGACGAGCGCCGAACGCCAGTCGGATCCCTATCTCATTGATCCGTTCGGTGACTGATACAAGCATGATATTCATCACGCCGATGCCGCCGACCAGCAGCGAGATTCCCGCACGCGTGGACACCAGCAACGTGAACTGGCGATAGGCTCGGTCACGCGTCTGGGCGATCTGAATGAGGTTCTGAATTCGAAAATCATCGACCTTGCGCCCGACGATCTTGTGACGTTGCTGCAGGACGCGCGCAATTGCTGTTTCTGCCGCGGGCATCGACTGAGCGGATTCGGTTTTCACCAGAATCGAATGCACGGCATGGGTGGTACGGAGAGTCCGAGCGTTTTGTCAGACTTCATGTTGATGATCAGCTCGAAATTTGGTCGGCTGTATCGGAGGGCTTGGTGCCTTTTGAGGATCTCATCGACACCTTGGTCGTGGGCCGCATTTGAGCGAACCTTCTGCGATTTGCTGGCCTGAATCAACAAAGTTGTGATCGGGCCGCGTGAGCTATTTCACACGCATTTAGCCCGACCCGGCCTAGAACCACGGCGACTCCAAGTTTGGAGGGCCAATGGAAATCGACGAGGCGAAGCTCCAACGAAATTGGCCCCTTCCGCCTGCAGGCATCAGGATTCGTAACGCCTTCAACGGCGAGACATTCATTTTCACACACGTAGACGAAGGTGCGAGTGAGTTTCAGTGCGATGTTTTCATTGAAGCCGGTGGAATGAAGACAGGGACCGGCCGGCAACACCTTCATCCCGATGCAGACGAGGAATTCATCGTCAAAGCGGGAAAGTTGAAGCTCATGGTGGATGGCGAGTGGCACATGCTCGCCCCGGGTGAAAGGTTTCGCGTGCAGCGGGGAGTACCCCATCTCTTTCGCAACGGTCATGAGGGCGAGACGGTGTTCACTGCCAAATTCACGCCAGCCCAACAGTTTCTTCGCTTCTTCCTCAACATGTCTCTGAACACGGCAAACCATCCCGGATGGTATGACGAAAGGGGTGAGCCTCCTTTGGTGCTTAGGGCTCTAGCGCTTCACGCCTTCGCCGGGCACGGCTACGGAGCCGGAATCCCAATATGGCTTCAGAAGGTGCTGTTTGCCGCGTTGACTCCACTTGCGCGGCTGCAGGGTTACAGCCTCGCGGTGCCGCCGAGAAGATTGGGAGCTCCGCCCAACAATGGGCCAAAGTAGCGAAAAGCTGCCGACGTGACGAACGCTAGAAAAAGCGTCCAGCAACTCATAAAGATTAGAATTAGGGGACCGAGGTGTCGGTTGGGTGTGCCTGCGACCATGTCCGCCTACCCCCAGCACTGACGCCGAAGTGGGGGTTGAGGTTCGACACTGAGGGCCATGTGTGGACGGCTCCAAGGAGAATCTTCACTTGCGGCGTTGGTCGGAGCAGCCATGTGTTCGGCCCGCGTGTGCGGTACTCATGACGGCTGGCCATAGTGCTGTCAGTGCATGAACTTCACGATGAGTCCTCGTGGGGACGGGAAACCGTGCGCTGTGTGCTTGACTGGGGACATCAGAGTGGGTTGTCCTGATCGCCGGATCGACCGGCGCTGCATTAGTGTTGTCCGCCCTTCCAACCGTCGGCGACACCTTCGCTTGAATCGGGCGGCACCCGTCCGCGGTATCAGACTCCCTTTTCTAAGCGAGGGCGCTCTGTAAAATGGTCAGCATCCATCCGAATCCCGGCAGCCCGCCCTATTATGACTATAGGTACCGCGCTCAAGGATCCTCAAACAGGGCGGCGAACAGCATTGATCGCTTGCACACCCTTCGCAGTTATGCTCGCACCCACAAGCAATATTTACCACTTTTTGCACCAAGGCCTCGCATCTTCGAAAAGCCATGGATACTACCAGATTTAACAATTTGTTTGCCCGAATGAGCTCTTAAGGCGACCACCCCTGTCAGGGTTGTAGGCATGCGGCTATTGGTCGGCCGGCACTCTGAACCAAGGGAACTCACCATGAGAATTGGCAGTCTGATCGCGCGAGCGATCCATCGCGACGTTTCGGGAAGGCTAGTATCCCCTCCTGCACGCCCTTTTTTTGAAAGGCGAGATCATGTCGTCCAAAGAGCAGCGCCTTCGCAGAGCGACCATTGCCGTAGTCGCGCCCCTGCATCAGGAAGCGCCGGCGGAGGCCTTAGAAGAGCGCGCCGAGGCGGTTGAGCACTGGCGCGGCGAGGACGGATCAACCGAAGAGTGTTTGATCGCGCCGCCTAAAATGGCGGCCGAAAACTGAACCGCCGCGTCGGCGCAATCCCGGCGCCGTGCATGACGATTGTCACGGGTTTGGTCGACCCTTCCACCAATGGGCCAAGCGTGCAATCGGCATTGATCACCATCGCCTCGTGATGCACATACGGCAGGATTGCGCTGGCCGCAATACAGCCGCTCGGCGGCCTCTGGCGTCATGTTCTGATACGCACGCGAAGTTTATATCCCCGAGACTTGATACCGGCAGGTGGATGAAATCCTCTCGTCGACATGGGACGTTCACACCCGCGGCCTTTATGAGCTGGAGGGCCGAAGGCTTTCGGCCGGCGAGCTGCGGATCGAGGAGCTGCACAAGGCCGAGGCCGTGCCCGCAAAGGCCATACCGAGCGAGTAAGGGTCAACAGTGCTGGTCTACTATCGACAGGCGTTCGTCACAGATTCGTCGGCCAATCACCTTTGTTCCGCGCGCATCACGCTGCTGCTGCAGCTCCTCGGTCAGCGCGACTAAAGGCCACAGCAGGATCCAATCTATGGTCACTGTGTCGGCTGAATGACGCCACGAAAGAAAACGAACTCGCGCACGCACACAGCGGGGATGGGGTCTCGTAGCCAAGCAAAAGCACGGAGAGCACATGCCAACCATTTCAGAATCCTTTAACGATGCAACACGGGCGCTCGCAGGCGGGCTGTGGCAGACGGCTAACGAGGAAGGCGGTCAGGGCCTCGGCAGTGTCAATCGTTATGTGGAAGATCTGACGGCCGTACAGGATCAACTGAACCACAATCAGTTTCAGGACCCGATCACGGTTATGAACGTCCAGATCATATTGGCGGACATCAGCACCGCGCTGAACAACGCCCCCGCCGCCGCCAACGGTGATGCGTTAGCAGAAGCCGCTTTGCGCACGGCGCATCTTGATGTTCTCAACGTCGTTGCCAATGACGACAACCTCGCCGGCTTCCTTGCGGCCCCAGCGGCGTTGCCAGATGGGACTGATGTGAAGTTCGACCCGCATGCGACGTTCGCGGATGTCGGGGCGATCTTCAACGATTTCGCCAACAAGTCGCTCGGCGGCATCAACGCCGACAACCATGACGTTTTGCTTAACGAAGCCAATGTCATGTTCAAGGACTTGGAGCACATGGTCAACCAGACCGGCGGCCAGTTTGACGGTCTGACCAATGTTCACGCCCGCGCTCTTTTGTACCAGATGGATTTGGAGCGGGACTACATCAACGGGGTCGCAAATAACGAACCCGGTGGGCGCGGCAGCAACGATAAACATCCTCGACATGATCGACATCGTTCAGGGTGATGACAACCTCGCCGCACTGGCGCACGGCGGCTTCGCGCAGTTTGGTGAGGCGCTCGCGCCCACGCCGAAATATACCGACAACGCCTCGCAGACTTCCTTCTGGGCGAACTTTATCGCGCTGTCGAACTCGTTGGGGCAGCAGGCGATCACCGATGTCACCAACCACGACAAAGCGGCGAGCACGGCTTTGGCGCATGAACTGCTAACCTTCAAGGCCGACGTTGCCGCCTTCGATGCCGCTCAAGGCGGTATTTTCGGGGCGCGGTTCGACAACGAGCTGCTGGAAGACAAGAGCACGGTCGGAGCTGCGGTAAACATCGCGGTCGAAGGGCTGCGCACCGGCAATGTCGATATGGTCAAGGCGGCGGCTGAGCAGTTGCACGCCAACGCGGCGGACGTCGGCGGCAACAACATTCCGCTCGGCGGCGGCACCTACAACGGCGACGCACTCACGGTCGCCGAGGCGCTGTCGACGGCGACCGACCCGCCTGCGGTGACAGAGGGCATCCCCGCCGTGCCGGCTAGCGCCGGGGATGGGCATGATCACGTCGCCGATCTGGCGCAGCACTTCCATCAATTATGGCAACATGGCTAGGAGACCGGGACGAACGCGGCATTGAGCGCTCCGGCGATCACCGCGAGCGCTTCTTGCCATGCCCGGTTGAAGCCGACGTTCCCCGGCCAAGTTTTATCGGCTCCTCTCCTCTGCGGCCCCGTACGCCGTCGGGGCCCTCGATACCGCGAATCTCGGCCGCGGGAGCCGAGATCAGCACGGCGCGCGTCAGAGGCGCGATATATCGTCGGATGGCTGACGTTGTAGCTCCTCGCGATTTCGATCAGCGTCTCGCCGGCCTCGCGCCGCTTGAGCGCCTCTTCAGTGCGGGCGTGCACGGCAATGCGATCTTGAAGGCTGCGACCTCGCCTCAGATTTGGCTAAGCGATCCTTCAGCTCATCCAGGGTTGGTGCAATTTCCATCCCCGATTAACGCATGAAATCAGATGCAGAGGGAACCCGAAACTGCGTTTGCCCTTGGTTATTTTCGTGTTGCGATGTCGACTATGGGTCTTGGCCGTGCAAAAACCCGCTTGAGGGGAAGATGTCGATCCGTGACCCTGGGTGCCGGGGCTCAGGTCACGATCGCAGCGATCAGCGGCTTGATCCCGACGATGTTCATGACCCGTGTCAGATTATAGGCCAGGATCGAGAGTGCCATTTCGGCGGCTACTTTTGGAAGCGTTTTGCTCAAAAAGTGCGTCGCCCCCATGCGGGCCTTCATCGTGCCGAACGGATGTTCGACTGTCTCCCGCCGCTGTCGCATGGCCTGGGGGTTGTTGTCGAGGCGCCACTGCACCTCTTCCAGAACGTGCTCATGCTCCCAGCGCGTAATCCGCCGCTCCTTGCCGGTTGTGCAGCTAGCTTTGAGTGCACTGTCACGGCACGCATTGGTCCAATAACGCCGGAACTGCCAGCCAGCGTCTGCGCGCATTCGGCACCGCCGCGGACTGTGACTCATTACCGCGCACTACGGATCAAGGTTCTGGTTGCCTACGTCCGCCGACTGAGTCCAGTCTCGCTTAGCTAATTGACGATCTGCAGTCCGGCTTCCGAGGATGACGTGGCCGCCTTTGCGAATTTGTCGATCTCGCGCAAGCTTATGGCCGCGTTTGCCGCCGTGGTCGGCGTCATCATTGTCAGTAATGGAATAGTCTACGATCGACTTCGCGTGATCGAATGGGCCAAAGATTTGCGCATTCACACGACGGACGTATTGGACACCCTGCAGGACACAATGGACGCAATACTGGATCAGGAAAGCGGTATGCGCGGTTATCTGCTCACCGCCGACGAGACGTTCTTAGAGCCCTATCATAGGGGCGGCCATGCTTTCACAACAGCGTTCCGGAAGTTAAAAGAG
>Ga0210406_10005040_pt1 | contig 13956 bp, 7 predicted proteins | sample IncBWC30MmetaG_FD_155454 | JGI IMG/M metagenome (GOLD analysis project Ga0210406, IMG submission 155454) | Forest soil microbial communities from Barre Woods Harvard Forest LTER site, Petersham, Massachusetts, United States - Inc-BW-C-30-M | ecosystem: Environmental > Terrestrial > Soil >... | reverse complement strand
CCGGATGAAAATTCAAGGTCAAATCCAAGCTTACTTCGCCGCGCCCCTCGATGAAATCGTCGATACGCATGTGATCCGCGCTGAATATCCAGCGCCGTTCATGCACGGCGCGCGAGGGCAAGTGGCGATAACCGTCGTGAGCCGCGACGACCGTGGTGCTCGCCTCGTCCGAGCGCACCGTCGCGGTGAGAATACTCGCCCGCCGTGCGACGCGAAACCCTCCCCACACATCGGATGAGTTCAAGCCATTGAGGACGATTGAATTGTGTGCCGCAGAGCCGCGTTCCCAGTTGCGGCGGGAGCCGCGCTCGTAGGTCGACGTTCCGGTATCGACGATCAGCCGCCGCCCCATAGCGCTCAGCTCGAAACTCAATGTATCCGCGTGCGCATGCCCAGGTTGATAGTCCGGAGCGACCGAGCCGACATTCAACAATGCCACGTATGAATCGCGCTCTACACGCACATAGCCGGATGGCTTTAAATGTACGCTCAACGCCTCGGCCGCCGGCACTTCGGGCGTTGGAAGCTCGATCCCGATGTCCGTGGCGTACTTTTCCAGCCTCTGCGGAGTGGGCGCCTCGTGAAACGCCGCGTCATTGAACAGAGCTATGTCGCCATCCGGGTGACGCATGAGCGTAGACCAGTGCAGCATTCGCTGAAGATACGGCACAAGATCCGATCGTTCCTGCCGATCGAAAACTCTCATCATATTGTATAGGTCGAGTAGGCCGGCGAGAGTGATCTGATGATACATGGGGCTGCGCTCGAAGTGCCCGCCGTCGTCCAGAATCTGCTCCGGCAGTTGCTGCGCAAGAATATCAAGGCCGCGATGCAGCCATCGATTCGCCTCATCGCCCTCGAAGAATAGACCACCAAACACCAACGCTCGGCCATTCTCGAGCAAATGATTACCCAGCAGGTGATACTCGAGTCGCGACGCGACTCGTGCAAGCTGAATCCTGACACTTTGCAGCGCATTGCCGGAAGCCAGGGCGCCGCCGAGCCACCATTTGATCCAATTTACAATGCGCAATGAAGTTGGATACGGATCCCATCCCACGCCGACGGTTGGCGGGTTGTCGGCGATCCAGCGCTCAATCAATGCGTGATGCCAATCGGCCCGTTCATGAAAATCAAACGCATTCAGGTCGTCAAAATAGTGCAAGTGGTAGCGCCAAAGCATGGGCCATGCAGCCTGATTCCAATCACGCCTATCGCGTACCCGTCGCCGGACGCTCAAGAACTCGAATTCGTCGGGTCCTCGCATGAACGAATCAACATGCGCCGGCTCGACCCAATCAAATAGCCGCGCCCGCAGCGCGAACGAACTCTCAACCGTAGGATGAGGGCGATAAACCGTGCGCCAGAGGCGATTCGCAATTTGCGTCCGCTTAAGATAGCGAAGCGTATGCCAGTACCTGGAGGCAGACGGATGCATGTTGGTTATTGTGCGTCGATCGCTTGCTGCGCAAGAATCGAGATGCGCATCACCTCGAAGATCTCCTGCGGCGCAATCAATTGATCCCCACCGTCTTTAATGCGCTTTACAAATCCATTGACCAAATGCTGCTGACCTTTGTCCTGCCGCCAGGCGCGCAATGTGTTCCCCTTGCGCCAACCGAAACCGCGAAGACTCCTGAAATTATCAAGCTGAACCGTACTGCCGCCGGCGAACACTTCCACGCGTTCCTTTGCGAACGCACGTGACCCGTTCGAGAAATAGTGCACCGTACCAATTGATCCATCGGCGAATCGCAGCGTGATGGTCACCGTGTCGTGCGGTGCGCCGGCGCTCGACATGGAGTACGCATGAAATTCTTCGATCGGCGCCCCCACCAGGAATCTCAAGAAATCGATGAAGTGACAGCACTCACCGACGATACGTCCGCCGCCGGCGTCCGACTGCTGGGTCCAATGCTTTGCGGGGATCGCCCCGGCGTTGACGGTGTAAATGATCGATTTCGGTCCGCTCGACCCATGAAGCAGCGTTCGCATCTTGACCGCCAACGGCGCGAATCGACGGTTGAATCCGACGCAAAACTGTATTGCCGCTCCAGCCGTCCATTTCCGTTGCAGGGCCGCTTGTACCGAGTCCAGATTTTGAAGCGTCAAGGCCAGCGGCTTTTCCACGAACACGTGCTTGCCTGCCTCGATCGCGCGAATGGCAAGCGGCGCGTGACTATCGTGTCGAGTCGCGATCACTATCGCGCTTACGCGTTCATCGTCGAGGGCGGTGTCGGGGTCCGTCGAAAAGGTAGAAAAGCCGTAGCGTCGCCCCGCCGATACACCTTGTATCGAACCAGTATTGACTAGGACGTTTAGGTCAGCTCCGGCTCTCGCGAAGCACGGAATCAGTACCCGAGACGCATAGTTGCCGGCTCCGAAGAACGCCACGTTTATACGCGAGGTTTGCGGGGTGGACGGCGCACCACTCAGGCTGATCGTACGCCTATTCGGCGCGGCCTCGCGCCCTTCGTAGGCATATTGCAGCAATATTCCAAGTGCATTCGCGTCGTCAAGCAACGTGCGATATGCCGCACCCGACTCGTCGAACGCGTATCGATGAGAAATCAGTGGCTCGACTTGAAGGCGCCCGGCGGCGAGCAATTGCAACACTGCTTCAAAATTACGTTGCGCAGTCCAACGGACAAATCCGAGAGGATAGTCATTGCCGCCCTGCTCATAGCTCGTATCGTAGCGGCCCGGCCCATACGAGCACGACACCTGGAAACTGATTTCCTTCTCGTAGAAGTCTGCGCGCGACAAATTCAAGCCCGCCACGCCGACCAAGACGATTCGCCCGCGCTGCCGTGACATCTGAGCGGCTCGCGTGACCGGGGCATTGCTCTCCGTTGACGCCGTGATAAGCACGCCATCGGCGCCGCGACCATTGGTGCGTGCAAGTACCCAGGACACCGGATCGGCTTCGGCCGATAAATCGAAAGTGTCGGCTCCGAACTGTCGAGCCAGCCGCAAACGATTGGCGTCGAAATCGCAACCGAGCACATTGCAACCGGCCGCGCTGAGGATTTGGCAGGTCAGAAGCCCAATGAGTCCCAGCCCGATGACGACGAAATGTTCGCCGAGCGTCGGCTGAGCGAGTCGCACACCCTGCAATCCGATCGCGCTGACTACTGAGAAGACCGCAGCCTCGTCGCTCACTTCATCGGGAATTTTGGCGCACAGCGTACGCGGTACGCGCACCACATCAGCGTGCGCGCCGTTCGAAATCACTCGGTCGCCGACCCGGTACTCGGACACGCCCGCTCCGACCGCGAGCACCGTTCCGACATTGCAATAGCCCAAGGCGATGGGCTGATCGAGCTTCATGCGCACAGCTTCGAGGGTCGACAGCAGCCCGTCGGAGCGGATTTTGTCCAGCACCTCCCGGAAGCGATCGGGCTGCTGGCGGATTTTCTCGATCCAGCCCGCCCTGCCGAAACTCAACAACATGCGTTCGGTGCCGGCAGACATCAAGCTCGTCGTCGTGCCAATGACAACTTGGTTGGGGATCACCGCAGGATACGGCAAATCGACGAGTTCAACGTCGCCGGTCCGAAAGCTGAAACTCACTTGACGCATGCTTGGGCCGCTCGCGCAAAGTTGCAAGAAACCAGAATTCGAGCGACATGATCTCGATTGATGCGGTTTCGCCGATCGCCGCAAACCGATGCCAGCCTTTCCGCCATGCGAGCGGTGGCCCAACCGCTTTCCAGAGACATCGAAGTTTCTGTCATGATTGACTCAAAACGCATCGCTTACTCGATCTAGGCCCTTTAGAATCGCCTCCACGTGGTGCTGCCACGTATAGCGAGCCAACGCGCGCGCGCGCACATTCGCGCCGAGCCTGCCTCGCCAATCCGGATTCTCGACGCAGAATCGAATGCCGTCGATGAGCTGATCGACGTTACCGGGCTCAGCCAGCACACCGACGCTTTCTGCCGACGAGTTGAACACTGCCGGCAGGTTCGCGGCATCCAGCGACCCCTCCAGCACGTGCGCAATCTGATCCAGGCGCGAGGCGACGATCGCCTTACCCATGGCCATGTATTCGAACAATTTGGTGGGTGAACCGAAAAAACTGGTTCCGTCTGCGTTTTCAACGTGCGGTGAAAGCAAAATATCCGAAGTAGCAAGATAGCCTGGCGCCTCTGCCTGCGGCACCAAGCCGACCAGTCGGTAAAACGAAGCGCCGTCAACCTCGGACAGTATTCGCTTCACCACCGGCATTTTGACGCCATCACCCACCAAAACGAATATGACCTTGTGCGTTCGTAACCACTCGGCGCGCGTGCGGATCAGTTCCGCAATCGCCATCGCGAGGATGTCCGAGCCGTGCCATTGGCCGAACGTACCGACGAATGTCGCCACGATAGCGTCCGACGCGATATCGAGCTGCCCGCGCAACGCGACACGATGATCCACTGGGAATCGTGCCGGATCGAACATCAGCGGGTCGATGCAGTTGGGGTAGCTGACGATGCGCTTTTCCGGTAGACCCCGGGACACCAATTCGGCGGCCAACACGTCAGATACAGTAACGATCACATCCGAATTCCTCAGCATTGCGTCCTCGGCATGGCTGGCGAGACCGTGCAGTCGCAGCGGCCTCCCCCAATTCTTGGCCACCCACGCCTCCGAGCCGTTGTACTCCGTAATCAACGGAATCTTCATTTTGCGCGCCAACACGATTCCTGAATAATTGGCCAGCGATAGTCGTTGATAAATTGCATCGTAGCGACGTTTTTCCCGATCATGCCCGAGCAGCCGCGCAACATACCGGCTGAAACGATAGTAGTTGATTTCAAAAGGTACACCGAATGCCTTGGGCGCCTCCAAAGGAACATATTTCGCTCCATCATGCACCATCAGGCGTGTGCCGCACGAGGCAAAATCAACAGCCATCCCTTTTTGCAACAGAGCGTTGATGACGCCCGAAATATGCCCCACCGAGCCACCCGCCTTAACGCCAAACCAAAGATTGGCATTTATGTAGAGAATACGGCCAATGGGCGCGGCTGCCACCGCGTGCCGCTGTCTACGTAGGAAAAGCATGATTTCGAAGCCGGCAATCAGCGTTTGAAAAGCGGACGCGAGCGTGGCTGCCGCCAGCGAGCCAAGCGCCGACACAGCCGCGAACTTCGATAGCGGAGTTTCCGCGTAATCCGCTCCCACCACCGCGATCCGCTTCGCCCGTGTTGCGAGCGCAATCAGCTTCATGATCGGCAGAACGCACCGGCTATTCTCGTCCTCGACTGGAATCAGCAACAACTCCGGCGCAATTTTCCGCAAATTACGCCACAGTGTCGTCACCGCCGACGATTGCACTTCGGAAAAATTCTCTATGGAAATATCAGCGCCATAGCGCTGGCGCAGAGCGTCCAGATAACTTCTCGATAGTTGAGCTTTGATCAAAATGCAGACATCACGGGGCATTTGCCGATTCCATTAGGTGGTTAAATGTTCTACGAATCTGCGCGACACGCGCAAGCTCAACGCCAGCAAAATGATCCATGCGACCCCTGTAGCGCACGACAGGACGAGTGCGGCTCCGACGGCGCCATGAGTTCGCACCAATATCGGTCCGAGTCCGATACAGATCACGGCCGCGGCAAGCCAAGCCAACGCCGTTGACCGTGGCATACCGTGGGTGGCCAGATACTGCGACAGCAGCGAAGTGCCACTGACGAACACCGCGGCCGGCAGAATAATCCGCAACGGCGCGGCGGCTCCCGCAAATCTCGCGCCGAACAGTACATCGACGAATACGTTGGATAACATTCCCATGACGACAGCAACCAACAGCGCCAATCCCATGAGGATGGCCATGTAGCGCCGCGTCTCGCGCCAACGATCGACTTCCAGCTTCATCAGCACTGGAAACAAAACCGCGGCAATCGAAGCGGGAACGACGCTAATCGCATCGAAGACTTGCGCCGCAATTGAGAAGTATCCGAGTTCGCTCTTCAAGGGAGCCGCCGTGAACATGAGCGCCGGCGCCTTCAGTGTCATCGTGCAAAGCGCGTTGATGACATAGGCTCGGATTGCAAACGGTAACCCGGCGCGGAATAACCGGGCATCAAAACGCCATTGAGCAGACTGGCCGCGCAGGCTGTAGCTCGCCAGAACTAGCTGATTCAACACACCCGCGATCGAAGCCGCCGCGAGAAATGCGGGCGCCGTTCGCGAATATGCCGCCACGCCGCAAATCAAAGCGAATGGCACGATCGCACTCGCCAATTGAACAGCATTGTATTCCGTGATCCGACCGACGCCGACGTATAAGTTGCCGATGTATAACGTCGCCAATCCAGTCGGTGTCAGCAACAGCGCCCAATACAAAACGTCGAAGCTATGATTGGATTGCCCAAAATAAATGATCGCGGTGATCGCAGTCGCCGCTGCGATACCACCGAGGACGACGCTGGCCCAATACGAATTGACGGCGAGTGCGCCGAATAGCTTCGGGTTTTTGGCGACATAGAACGCATTGCTGGCATGCAAGCCTAGATGGACGATTTGACCGGCCATCGCGGACAACGCAACGACAAAAAAATAGTCGCCGCGACCGGCTGGGCCAAGCCAGCGCGCGGTGATGATTGTAGTTGCAAGACCGGCGACGATCAGGGTGACCCGCACGCCGACCGTCATCATCGCATCTTTGATGACCATGCGAGGCGATCGGCCAGTCAACGCGGCTTTTGTGCACGCGCAATCAAATACCACCCAAAACGGCTAAATCGCTTCTCAAACTCAGCTTCTGAAAGACCACCGAATAGCCAGCGCAAGGGTTCAGTCAATCGGCCATTGTTCGCATGGCATGTTTTCAGATCAAGATTGGCAAAGCGTTGAAACAACTTTCGTACCTGGCGGCGGCTGTACATTTTGACCAAGGGAACCGCCGTGTTCTCGGGACTACGGAACTCTATTTCCGAAACGAGCTTTTTGTACCCTTTGGTAACCAAGCCGCCGCGAAGGATTCCGGTGTACAAGATAACGGCGAGCCAAAAGAAGAACGAATGCCGATGATACAGGCCGATCAGTGCAGTGCCGCCGGGCTTCAATACGCGAAACACTTCGTCGATCGATTTTTCCGTATTCGGTGTGTGATGCAGCACGCCGAAAGAATACACCAGATCGAAGGTGTCGTCGGGAAACGGGCTCGCTTCGGCGTCACCATAATGGGGATCGGTTCGAAGACCCTCGAGCTCCATGTGCTTCTGGGTATGCCGCAGATGCTCACGCGATAGGTCAAGAGCGGTCATCGAAGCGCCTCCATTCGCGAAACTAAAGTGATCGCTGCCGATTCCGACACCAATCTCGAGCACTTTCTTACCGCGCCATTCGCCGAAGCGCATCATTTCGCCGAACCACGGTCCATAGACCTCGTAACGGTAACGCCTCGCCTCCCTATAAAATTCCAGGGTCTCGGGCTCAATGCCCTTGACCGTCACTGCTCCGCACGGATCGCCGTCCCATTGCTTCTGCGTTTGTTGTTTGGCTTCGTCTAATTCCATGCGGCCACCTGAGCATCGGGAGAAATTTGTACGGTCAACGAGCACGGCAACATGCCGCCCCACCGCCATTCGAGCCGGTTGATATCCACTGATACGCCGTACGAAGGTGAAATCGCGGATCGGGTCTGTACCAACGTCCAGGGAACATCCGAGGACCATGTTACCCGGAAATAGGTATTACGGAATCGCAATAGGCCAGAGTCCGCCGAAGTCGCATGAAAGTCGACACCTTGCGCAAGCTGCAGCGGAATCACGATTTCATGGCGACCCTGTCCGGTGAGCGTGTCGGTGACAACTAATGTATGGGTAGCATGCTCCAAAACGATATGCCGACGGACATCGACCGGATCCCTCAGTTTTCTATATCCATGATGGCTTCCGCTCCACGCGTCGCGCTGCGCGTCCGTGCTCCACTCGCTGGTGTAGGGTCTGGCTTCATCCGCGAGCTGCCACAAATTGTCCGGCGCGATGAATGAGTTGATTTCGACACCGTCGACCGCCGGGGTATTGTGCATGCTCGTGCCCCGGAATCGATTTCTGGCGACCGGGTCCGCCGTGTAGACGAATGCACCGCTGTCCGACACCAGCAAAGCGCCGGCCAACATGGCTTCGAAAGACAAGGCATCGTTGTGGCCGTGACCGCCGCGTCCGGCCAGGCCAATCGGGCCGCAATCGATGAAAACGTGGTCATCGTGATTGCGCATGATATAGACACCGGCATCACTGAACGCCTGTGACGTCGGGAGGGTCGTGGGCACGGCCGCTAGGCGCTCGGCGGCGGCGGCACCGAACCACCAAAACGCCTCGCCGACCGACCCTGAATGAAGCGCTATAAGATCTGCATCCCCTAGCAGCAAGCCGACCAAACCGATGAGGTAGCGATGATCGCCGAGCGCTTGGTCGCCGAACGGGAGGACTCGTGCATCATCCGCATCACCCCACAAGGGCGTTGAGCCGTCGGCACGCGAATAAGCCGCAACGAATCGCGCCATGGCCGCGAGGCGCTGGGCGTACGGCTTGGACACGCTGCCGCCCGACACTTTCTGATGGCTGAACGTGGCCACGAAAAACAGTTCTAGCACTAGCCGGTGATACGGGACGGAAGCTTCATAGTCGACTCCATCGGCGAATACCTGCAATTGGATCTCGCGCTCCAAATCCGCGCGTGCTAGGTTCAACCAGCGGCGACCTTGTTCGCAATCGCGAAATAGCTGTCCACCGACCACGAGCGCCGCCGCGTCTGCCGTGAAATGATTGCCGTTCACGTCCGCGCGCTCGATGTGGCGATGGGTAAAATCCACGTGCAACCACAACGCAACCAGAAAGGTTTGTCTGAACTCAGTCTGCTGCCACGACGAACTCCGGCCGAATATTCCGAACAACCACGTCCAGGTCATCACACGCATGGCCGCTTCCATGGTGCACGCCCAATTGACGCTGTATGCGTACGGGTTGGCACGTATCCAGGACTCGATAATGCGCCGCGCGGCAAGACTGTAGCGTTCATCCGCGGTGAGCAAAAACGCCTGTCCGATCGGCACGAGCCATTGCATGCGGGATAGCTCCCATGCAACTTTGACATCGCTAGGCCGATCTAGGTTCGCATACTCAATATCGCGAAAAAACGCCGGCGGCCAGGTTTTGCCGACTTTGAAATCGGTGTGCCAATCGATGTGATCGCCCAGCTCGTGCTGCGGCGCACCGAGAAACTGGACTTGATGACTAACGGCTTTCTCGGCCATCGCAAGTATCCGCTGCGAGTCGCCCGGACAAAGGCGCTCGTAGGCCGCGGGGTCAAATGTTCCTGCGGGCAGCACTTGCTGCGCAAGTAGACGATCCCACAAGTCGTCGATAGATTGCGCGCCGAAGCGTGCGCAGATTGAACGCCCGGTGATTCGCCGAGCCCGCCAGGGCGCACGCCAGCGTTCACTCGAGGCCGACATTTCCGCGAATATGCGTCGCGCCACATAGATTGGTGGCTTGCGCACCGCTCGGCGCGCTTTATTGATGAATCCGCTCAGCACGGCATCACGATGCCCGGCGCTCGAACCAATACTCGTACCAGGCCGTCAGGTTATAAAGCGTCCATATGAACAAGGCGTTGTCTTCCTGACCGTTGCGGTGATTGCGGCACAATGCGGCAATAAACTCGCGATTGAAGCCGGGGCGGTGCAGGAGTTTGGAGCTCATGATGAAGCCTTCGGCTTCCTTACCGAACTTTCCGCGCAGCCATTGACTCATGGGAGCACCAAATCCCATCTTTTTACGATTGATGATTTCGTCCGGAATCAATCCTGCGACCGCCTTCTTCAGCAAGTATTTGGGTTCCCCGTTGCGGACCTTATGCTCCATGGGAATGTCCATGGTGAACTCGACCAAGTGATGATCCAAGAACGGCACACGAGCTTCGATACTGGTCGACATACCGATCTTGTCGACGCGCATGAGCAGCAATTCCGGAAGCCGCAATTTGAATTCGTTATAGATCATGCGCGTCAGCACATCGCGGCCGGGATGTTGCGCGTCGAAAGGTCCGACGAACGATTGCACAATGTTGAACGTGTCGGGCTGATAGTAGCTCGCCGGCAGCAAGCCGCACTCGACCAGGCGCGGATCGGGCGCAGCGCCTGCGAACATTCGATCGTCGATCAAGTGGCGTTTGAGCGCATCCCAAAATACCACGGCACCGCTCCAAAAGTGCTCGCGATTGCGCGCGGCACGATCCAGGATATCTGCATACATCGCACGACCCGATCGAGTGCCTGCAAGCCGCAGCCCTGCCCCGGCGGCAGCGCGCCTCAGCCATGCCGGGGTGAATTTGCGATAGGGGCTCCAATAACGGCGATACAAATCCAGGTACATCATGTACGAGGAATAACCGCAAAATTGCTCATCCGAACCTTCGCCGACCTGCACTACCGTGGTGCCGCTGTCGCGTGCGAGCTTGGAAACGAAATATAACGGTATACAGACCCAATCCGCGATCGGCTCATCCTGTGAATAGACCAAGTGTTCGAGATAACCCTTCATGTCGCTTTCGTCGATCAAAATCTGGTGATGACGAGTGTTGAACCGCTTGGCAACCGCATCGGCATGTTCCAGCTCGTTGAGATGCGTATGGTCCTTGAACCCGACCGTAAATGTATCCACCGGGCGGGACATGCATTCACTCATCAAAGCGACATTGGTCGACGAATCGATGCCGCCCGACAAGAACACGCCGAACGGTACATCGGACATCATACGTTTGGTAACCGCGCTTCGCAGACGCGTCGTAATGCCGTCGATGTAATAGCGTTCCCGGTTTTCGAAATCCATGCCGACGACGCCGCTCGGTGCAGGGGACTGGCCGGGGACGGCGTCCCAGTACCGCTTTGCGGTAATCTTTCCCTCCCGCGACAAGCCGAGATAAAAACCCGCCGGCAGCTTGTAGATGCCGCGGAACATGGTCAGCGGTGCCGGCGTGGTCAGAAAAGTCAGATAGTGATACATCGCGGTGGTGTCGACTTCGCGCACGACCCCGGGGTGCTCGAGCAACGCTTTGATCTCCGACGCGAATACCAGCGTGTCACCGAACAATGAGAAATACAGGGGCTTCACGCCGATTCGATCGCGCATGAGCCAAAGCTGCTGCGTCCGCTCGTCCCAAAGCGCGATGGCATAATCGCCTTCGATACGCGCGGCGAGGCCGTCTATCCCCCATTCCTCATAGCCGTGGAGAATCACTTCCGTATCGGAGTGATCTGTCTTGAATCGGTGTCCTGCTTTCAGCAACTGATCGCGCAAAACCAGGTGATTGTACATTTCACCGTTGTAGGTCACCCATATGTTGCCGTCTTCATTGCACATCGGTTGGGCTGCCGCTGCACTCAGATCGATGATGGACAGGCGCCTATGCCCAAACCCCACGGCCTGGTTCGGCGACAACCATATACCCGCGCCATCGGGGCCGCGGTGGACCATGGCGTCGCGCATGCGCATCAACACGGATTCGTCGACGCGCTCGCGGCTACCAAAATTAACGATGCCCGCGATCCCGCACATGAATCAGGCGCCGCGGTTAGAAGGTTTCAGCTGACGCTCGACTTCGAGTGCAACTCGCGATACCGCCAGCTGGTCAGTCAGTGAAATGGGCCACGGCTTGCCCGGACTGCGAAACCATTCGCCTAAAGCTTCGAGTTCTTGAAATTGGCCTTTGACCGGCGCTGCGGCGCTCCAGGCGCCGGCGTGGCGTCCCGCAATCTTGAGCGAACGATAGTCGTCCAGCTCGATGACGGTTCCATCACAGAATATCTCCATACGCTCCTTCGGAAAATCCTTGCTACCCAGCGAGGTGTAAGTCAGGCTGCATAGCGAACCATCGCTGTAGGCGATCGTGGCGACGAAATTGTCATTGGCGTTCCATTGCCTGCCGGCCGCACTAATGCATTCTGCCTTGATGCGCAACGGATTGCCCTCGGTCAAGAACGCAAACAAATCATAGATGTGGCAGGCCTCGCCGATATTACGTCCGCCTCCTTCGTCGCCATGCACCCAGTGATCGGGGGGAATAAATCCCGCGTTCATACGATAGTTAACTATCAAAGGGCTCGACCGCCCAGCGAGCCATTGTTTTGCCTGCCTCATGGCAGGGGAAAACCGGCGATTGAAGCCGGTCATCAACAAGGGAGAGGGGCTTCCCGTTCGCTCTGCATAAAAAAACTCGATTGCGTCGAGCTCTACTTCGCGCAAAGCGAGTGGTTTCTCAACAAGCACGTTCTTGCCGGCCTCAAGCGCTTCCAGCACCATCGATCCGTGCAGGTGATGGCGTGTTGCGATCAGAATCAACGCCGTGTCCTGATCGGTAATTGCGGCCTTGAAGTCCGTGCCCACGAAGGTAGCGCCAAATTGCTGCCCCACGGCTTTGGCGTTCGCTCCTGTGCGGCTCACAACTCCACGCAGGGAGAATTGATCTCTCAGTTTTCGCAAGTTGGGTAAATGCATCCCTTGCGCAAAACCTCCTGCGCCGACCAGTGTGACACCGATCGGCCCCCGCGAAGCGGCCATCGGAACCGACAGCGGCATCGAATGATCAGGCGCCGCGCCTTCGCGATACTTCAATAAGGCGACGAGCGACGTGCGCGCCGCGCCCGAAACGCTGGCGTAGGCTTCGTTGACGTTTTCGAGATCGAATACAGCGGGTGGAAAATTGCTGAAACTGATGCGTCCGCTGGAAAGCAGATCGAGATACGCCTGCATGTTGCGGTTTTCGGTCCAGCGCACATACGCAATCGGATAATCCGATCCACCTTCCTCGTATTTGGGATCGTATCGGCCCGGTCCATACGATGTAGAGATCAAAAAATCCAATTCCTTTTGATATAAATCGCTGCGCTGCAAATGAAGACCCACGTCACCAACCAATACCACGCGTCCCTTGCGCCGGCAGCAATGCATAGCCTTCCCGGCGATCTCATCGGATGTGCTGGCGGCGCAGATGACTGCCGCGTCTGCGCCAAACCCATCGGTCAATCGCTGCACGGTCGCCACATAGTCGCCATCGGTGGGGTTCAGGGCATAATCGATGCCGGATGCCGCCGCAACAGCCAGCCTCTGCGTATCGATATCGACGCCAAATACTTTGCAGCCATTGGCCCGCAGCATCTGCACGCAAAGCTGGCCGAGCAGTCCCAATCCAATGACGACGATCGACTCACCCAGGGTAGGATTGGTACGCCGAACTCCTTGCATGGCGATGGCGCCCAAAGTCACCGTGCTCGCAATGTCCAGACCAACCTCCGCCGGAATTTTCACCGCTAAATTTACCGGTACATCGATGAATTCGGCATGATTTGCGACGCCCGCGCCCGCGCAAGCGACTCGGTCTCCGACGCGAAATCCGACCACATCAGATCCAACGGCGATAACTTCGCCCGCCGCCGAATATCCCGTGGCAGACCCAAATGCGAGTTTGCCGCGCACACGATCCATGGTGTGCTTGATTCCCTCATCCTTGATCATCTGGACCACACGGCGAACATTTTCGGGCTGCTGAAGAGCACGCCGATAAAGCGGTAGCGACGACATGTGCATCCCGGCCCCTTCGGTTCCGGCTGAAATGCAGGAATAACGTACGCGCACGAGGACATTTCGCGGCGACGCCGATGGTGCCGGCACGTCGGCAACGGTAGCCTGGCCGCCCAAAATCAACACCTGTTTCACCGATTCACGCTCCAAGCGCCATTCGAGACGTGACGTGCACGGTCGCTCGCAATCCATCGTCGATCAAAGCTGTAATCGACCGTCGTACCCGACTGCCACGCTGCATATAATTGTCCTGATCGCAGTCCACCGCGGTAGCGGACGGGTACGGCCGGCATCGAGTGGCATACGATCGAGTCATCGGGCAGGATAGCGACGTCCGACGACGATCTGAACCAACCTTAACGCTCATTTGAAA
>Ga0210406_10005039_pt1 | contig 13956 bp, 13 predicted proteins | sample IncBWC30MmetaG_FD_155454 | JGI IMG/M metagenome (GOLD analysis project Ga0210406, IMG submission 155454) | Forest soil microbial communities from Barre Woods Harvard Forest LTER site, Petersham, Massachusetts, United States - Inc-BW-C-30-M | ecosystem: Environmental > Terrestrial > Soil >... | reverse complement strand
ATCTCCAGCAGGCCGATCGCTAGTACTTCCGGCAAGGCCGTTGGCTATCGTCGCGTCCAAGTTTGCAACTAAGGCCGTCGTATCGATTCAATCAAGGAGAACTTAGGCCCGACTGCGTGTCAGGCCCTCTTTTTTGGCGGCATGAAGAGATTGCTCCGCCATGCGGCCAGGCTGCTGTGCGCTGTGGCGCCGCGCCGCGAGGGTTGCGACGGAAGAATTCGCGTTCCGCTCTTGTCAGCGCCGCCATCGGTACTACTACTTGGCACGGCGCTACTCGGCGCTACTCTATGCCTCATTAAGGCCGTGTTGACAGTTTTGATCCAGAGCTTTTGCAGCGGGGATGCATAACATCGAGAGGTAGGCTCTGGCGGTTTTTCCGTTCCGTGTGGCGATGCGGCGGAATTGCTTGAGACGATTGACGCACCGCTCGATGAGGTTGCGCCCCTTGTAGGCTTTGCGATCGTATTCGATTGGCGTCTTGCGGTTTGAACGCGGTGGGATCACGGGCTGGATGCCGCGGTCTGCCAAGTTGCTGCGAATGTCGTCGCTATCATAGCCCTTGTCGCCGAGAAGCTTATCGGGATGAACGTGGTGAAGCTGCATCAGCGCATCATAGCCTTTGACTTCGTGAGCCTTGCCGCCGGTCACATCGAAGGTCAACGGGTTGCTGGCGTGGTGAGCCTGCACGATCGTGGAATCGATGGCATGCTCCTTGTCGGCTGGTGGCCGTGCGCCCCGAAGGCGCGAATCATCAGTGGAGGAAGATTCCACCCGGGGAGTCTTGTCGGATGCGAGCGAAGTGCCTGCGATCGAGATGCGCGCTCTTCGAGCAATTCCATGACGAGCGAGGCTGACAAAGGCCGCGATAGTGTCATCCTATGCCAAATGGCGCTGCGATAAGAGCACCACCTTTGGGCCGATGAGTACGATGACGGGGAGGCGCGCGTTCGTCTTACCCCTGGCCCTGGCGCTGCAGTCAAAGATCTCCCAAAGTAATTCGGCGCCCTCTTAAAGCTAAAGTTGTAGGCGACTTTCGTCCGCGGTATTGCTATTTTTATCCGTGGAATATGTTGGGGGCTGATGGAGAGGCGCATGACAGTCGACCGCAAGTGGGTTGCAAGAAATCTTGGTTTCGATCCGATTTCGAAACCTCCGCCAGTTACGACCTTCGCTTTCAAGAGAGCAGCGACGAAGGTGGCAAAGCCGGAGGATTTCCAACGCGAGATCATCGACTTTGATTCGGAATCTCCCGCCGGCCTGTCTTTCATGTCGTTCAGCACGGCCACCGGGCTATCGCGGTTCAGCGAAATTCCATGGCCTAAACGCCTTGCGCCGAAGACGGGGTCCAAGCCAAGAGGCGGCCGCAATAGCCCGCTACCCCGCGCCGATGTGCTCGTGGTGACGTGGACTGTGGATGAAGGCCATGCGCTGAGTCGCGTGCTTACTCCCGGTAAGGACTCACACAACGATTACATTCCCTACGCTCACAACTTCGGTTCAATTTCTAAGAAGATGCGCAGGGACTGTCCGGCAATCGAAGTGAACCGTCTCGGCGCGTACTGGACGACGACGATTGGAAAAAAAGCGGTGGTGATCTTTAAGTCGGACTCCCACATGTCGCAAGACGGTCCGCAACTGCCCAATATTGATGTGTGGCGCCAGATCATTCAGGAGGTACGTCCTGAGTTAGTGATCACGACGGGAACAGCGGGCGGCATCGGTAAACAATTCGAGGTCGGCGATGTGATCGTGAGTTCGATCGTCCGCTTTGACTGCATCGCAAAATTCAAAAAAGAACGGTTCGCGCGAACGCACTATAGCAGCGCCCCCGCAAAGACGGTACGCTTCGCGACGGCACGCTCACTCTTCAAGGCGAATGCCTCACAACTGCCCAAGGACAACAAACGTCTTCCCAAGATCATCACGGTTGGACCGAAGGAACTGCATTCATCTGTTGTTACGACCGACTTTTTCGGTTTCGATACCTCGGACAACCATTACAAGCTGCAAGGGCTCGGGGACGTTTCCGAAATGGGAGATTCGGTGCTCGGATTGGTCGCCAGCGAGATGGGCACGAGTGCTCCGCGCTGGCTCGCGATCCGTAATGTCTCTGACCCGCAGATCAAGGCTGACGACTTGACGCTCAAACAACAGGCGCAGATCGCGGCACAGATCTACAAAGGCTTCGGACGATGGAGTTCGGTTTGTAGCGCGATTACATGCTGGGCCAGCATTGTAGCGATGTAACGGTGAACGTGGTTTACAGCGCAGGGGCCGAAAACGGTAATTATATTAGTCCGCCGGTGAAGAACGCAGATTATAGCCGATCTGAACAGAACGGGAGCGCCGAGTGGCATCAGGACTCGAACAGGCAAAACCCTCAGCCATTGGATGAGCCGGCGGAAGATGCTATGGGCGCCCGGCGGGAGCAGCGCATCCAGCAACTTGAGTCCCGGTGCACTCCCCAAGCGCGCGATATTGCCATCCCAACACCCTGGCCGAGCTTCGCCGCGATCTGGCCCGCCTACGTTTGATTTCGCCGCAACGAAAGATCATGACGGGACCGAGTGGTAGTTGCAAACCTGGACACGATGATAGCCAACGACCTTGTCGGAAGTACTGGCGATCGACCCGCTGGAGATGGAGCGAGTACTTGCGACTGGCTGGACGGCTGCAGAGTTTCCCAACTACTTCACCATCGGGCCGCTGGTAAAAGCTGAGCTGCTGTGACGCCTCGCCGCCCACGCCACCGCCGGCAGCAAACAAACAAAGAGATCCGCACTGTCGTTTCTTCGCAGATTGCACCAACTGAACACGGCCGACGCGAAAAATCTATCCGTCCTGCATATCTTCGATAGAGAATTGGGCGACCGATCCTATTCCCCTTACAGTCGATTCCAAATCAACGAGCAAAAGCGATGCTCCTAGGATAAGCAGGTGTCCCCAGAACAAAAGTCCGCTCCGGCACTGATGTGTTCTTGAGCAAAACGTGAAATTGCCAAGCCTGCCTGCGCAAGTTGATTGCAATGACTTTCGTTTTTTTCCACTTCAAGCAATCTCAGGAGACCCTAAACCCAATACTTCGACGTTAGCATCGCAATTGTGATATCCTTGCGTGATATCATCAAGATTATCCGACGCATTCAGATTGACCAAGCTAAAATGCAATGGCCATTTCTTTCTTACCTTGGCCCTATAGACGTGAAATCGTTCACTATCTTTCAGCACGTCATAGTTTAAAGAGCGGACCCCATTGCATTCCGCTGACCAAACCATTGTGCCTGGTAGGTTCAATAGATCTGGTTTTGGGCGAAATCCATCCAGGGCAATCAACCTGAAGTTCTTGGCGCCAAATGTAAGAGTCTTGTTGGCAACATCATTGGCTATCGCGCACCCAGAGGAATGACCAACAATGAGACATTCGCTGGCATCGACACTTATGCATTTCGCTAAGGGATCTGAGAAATTCCACCGTTGCAGTGGATCGACAGCGGTTGATTCAATCGGGTACGGCCAGCCAATTGCTATCACGTGTGGTTGTTTCTGCTCAAGAGATTTACACCACGCCAGAACGTTTTGGCTGCTAGCACGAAATCCGCCAAAAAAATGTACCTTCATTTGACTAGCCTGGGGGTTCCGCAGAGTGCGTCTGCATTAGGCCTTCATGATCATCGGGATTGATATCTCCGATGTACGCGATGTTCACGCAATCGCGGTGCCGCGCAATCCAATAGTTATTCTCAGCATCGCTTTAACCAACATCCCCGCAAGATCCTCGCCCGTGGCATCGGTCGGGAACATCACTTCGGCTGCACAGTGGGTGGTGTCGGCCACGACGCGAGCGAGGTCGGACGGCTTGAGCGCCGGATCCGGTCGCCAGGCTCCCATGCAACAGCGCCAAAAGCTTGTCTTCCCCCACGCGCTGACGCCTGCGCTCAGCGGAGCGGTCGCAGGGAGCCGGTGCTGGAGGAACTCCTTGCCGCAGAAGCACTGGAGATATGGGTCCTCCACCCAACGGTCGCACAGCCCCTCGTCGGACAGATCATAGGTTGTGTTACGATGGCGAGGCAGCGGCGGGTGCCCCCGGTATCGCTGTAGACTTTGCCAAACACACCACGCACGTCCCTCGGCAGGTGAGGTGAGATCCGCTCCCACTGGTCGTCGCTGAGAGGCCAAAACTATCCTTGCACGATCCCAACTCCCTAAAAACGAATCTGAATCGTATGTCTCTAGTCCGTCGGTGATGGTTCTTCCTTATGCAAGCTGCATGCGTCATGTCTCGCTTCGAATCCATCGTCTATCATGCGGCTGACCATATTCTCTGATTGCCGCGCGGCGCCCGACCGTATGATCTCGGCCGCTACGTTCTCCAGCAATCCGGTGGGAAGCGGCGCCTCCGTCGGCTTCCCGTACGGGCAGCCCAGCGGAAACGTCCAGTGTCGATTTACGCAGAACACGCATGGACCGTCCGTGCGCGCGAGGAAGCCGGATCGAGGTGCGGTGTGGTCCACGTAAGACAGGCGGCCCTTCCTGTACTCGTCTTCGAGCACACTCGCCATCATCGCATTTGGGTCATAGTAAGCTAGCGTCAGGCGCTCCGCGGCGTCAGGCCAGCTCGCGTGGACCTGGTCAATCACGCCTTGTTCATCAGAAAGCACTTGAAACGTAGCGAAGGCTCCCGGTGCGGGCGGCACAAAGTGTACTCGGGAATCCGTTTGCAGAAATCGTGCGCAGTCCGGAAACTGGCTCTGGAAATCTTGCAACTCCGAAACACTCAAGCGGAATTGCGGAAGAAAATTCGTGTCGTAGGAGAAATGCGGCGTAACGACGAGACGAGTCGAAATTGCATAGTGATAGGCGGCGACAGGCTGAGAGAATTCAAACGTACAAGGATGCGCCGGATCCGTGGTTGTACGCAGGAGCGAGAAGGCACCGTCAGCCGGATTTTCCGGCATAGCCGGTTCGCATTTGATCAACGCGCCGAAGGCGTAACGAAACATGTTGAACGTAGCCTCGCCGACGAGGAACACCACCGCGGGGCGTGTCTGAACCAATTGCTTGATGGCCCACGCGTTTTTGCTCACGCAATTGGCGATGATCGCACGCACGGCGTCGCTCGTTCCGCCGAGCCACGGCGGTCCCCAATGCGGCGAGGCGCACGCCACCATGTCCAATTGGCAGACGTCCTCTCCGACTTGGAGGCGCACCTCCCTGTGGCCCCTGCGTTGCAGGAACGATGCAAAATGACCGAGCACCGGCACGATACGCCGGTAGTAACCGATCTGGTGGGCGTAGATTTCCGCCTTGCGCGCAGCAGGCACGTCGAGGCGCGCGGCGATCACGTCGTTTTTCAGGAACCGGTTGCGCGGCGGCTCTATGTCGAGCAGCAACACGTAGCGTGGCTCGCCCCTGCTACTAGGCAGGGGAATCGTTGTGTCCTGTGCGTCGCCATCATAGCGTACCTTGAGGGCAAAGCCGGGGCCATCGCTCGGTCGATCGGCAGCAACGATGACCCCCGGCCTGGGTGCGACAATACGATCCCGCGTGAGCAGGAATTGCTCGACGAAACGCAGGTCGAAGCGCTCCTGGTATACGGACCGGTAGCGATAGTAATAGGCATATTTAGTCCAAGAGTCGGTGCCACCGGCGCTCGAGAAGCTCGGGTAGCAACAAGCGGCGCCCGTTTCCCCGGGAAGAAAAGCGGTGAGATTTGGATTGATCCCCAGTGTCATGATCGGCGCTTTCCGGCAGCCGTCCATAATCTCAGCGTCAGGAAAAGCGGGCGGGCGGGTTGTTCCCGTCAGCCACGCGAACGAAGCTGAACTACCGTTTGGAGCGTTGGTGGCCGGTGTGTTGGTGTCGAAATCGTAAGCGGGATAGGGCCCGTATGGCTGTTGCGTCGGAACTTGCGGCCAGAAGAAGCTACACGTGCCACAGGGTCGCACGTTGAAGACCAGCTCGATTTCCATCGGATCGCCGGTCGACTTAGGAGCGCTTTGACGCGGCGGATCATAGGTCACTGAAGTATTCATGCAGAGCCTTTCTCGTGGAAGATCGGGGTTTACCCGCCGCGTCGCGCCGATTGAATGCCCCGCGACAAAATCTTTTCCGGCGTAATGGGCAAGTCCCGTATGCGTTGGCCGGTGGCATGAAAAACTGCGTTGGCAACGGCGGCGGCGGCGCCAACGATTCCCAACTCGCCTACGCCTTTGGTTCCGAGCGGGCTTGTCACGCTATCTTCTTCCGGAAGGAGGAGCACCTCGATTGGCGGCACGTCGGCATGCACGGGAATTCGATAGTCGACGAGATTACGCGTGGCGAACGTGCCGACATTCTGATCGATGGCGCTTTCTTCAAGTAGGGCCATACCGATCCCCCCGATGATGCCGCCGATCAGTTGACTACGGGCGGTAAGCGGATTGATGATGCGACCGGCGGCAAAGGCCGCGACGTAGCGCGATACCCGAATTTCACCGAGTTCTGGGTCGACTCGCACCTCCGCGAAATGTGCCCCGAAACCGTATGCAGAATACTTGGTGGCGGCTGTCGACGGGGCTGTGCTCGCGCTTGCCGATAACGACGGCAGCTTGTTTCGAGCGAGGATTTGCGTGAACCTGTCAGCGCGCATCGGCTGACCCTCGAGTTGAAGCCTCCCGTTGATGGCACGAACGTCGCTCGCCTGCGCCCCGTGGAGCGGTGAATCTGGATCAGCGATCGCAAAACCAACGAACTTATCGAGCACCTGCATCGCCGCAGCTTCGACAGCTGGACCGATGCTGTTAATTGTACGTGATCCACCCGATACCGTCGTTGCTGGGAGATTGGAGTCTCCGAGCTCGACCTGAATAGCGCTAATGTCCTGTCCCAATGCATCGGCAGCGATAGCGGCCATGGCAGTGTAGGTTCCGCCTCCCATTTCATGAGTGCCGCTGGCGACCAAGACGCGGCCGTCTGCAACGATCGTCACGGATGCGGAAGCGGGCGAGCGATTGACTGGGTAAGCGGCGCTCGCCATGCCCCATCCGAGCAGCCATTGCCCCTGGCGCATCGAGCGCGGCGCTGCGCTGCGCTTCTTCCAGTCGAATTTGGCGGCACCCTGAGCGTAGCACTCCTTCAACGACTTGCTCGACCACGGCAGTTTACTCATTGGGTCAACGTTGGCGTAGTTGAGCAAGCGCAGCTTGAGGGGGTCTATCTTCGTCGCATATGCCAGCTCGTCCATAGCGCACTCGAGGGCAAAAAAGCCCGTCGCCTCGCCAGGTGCGCGCATCGTCGTCGGCGTACCGAGATCGACCCTCTGCAACTTGCGAGCAAAGGTCCCGTTGGGGCACGCATACATCATGCCAGTCTTGGCGCTTGCTGGCTCGATCACGCTGTCGAATTCTGATGTCGTACTTGAGGCCGTATGGCGAAATACCAATAGCCTGCCGTCCCGCGCAGAGCCCAGCGTGACTTGTTGCGTGGTTTGCGGCCGATAACCGAGCGTCGTATACATCTGGCTGCGCGAGACGCTGAGGCGGACAGGGCGGTTTACCAGCTTGGCCGCGACCGCCGCCAAGTAGACGTGCGGCCAAACTACTCGCTTGGAACCGAACGAACCGCCGACGAAGGGAGACAAAACCCGGATATTCGCCGGTGGAATGCCCAACAGGGCCGCGACCATCATGCGTACACCCGCAAGCCATTGCGTCCCGTCATGCAGCGTCAACTCGTCGCCGTCCCAACTGGCGGTCGTCGTTGGCGGTTCGATTGGGTTGTGGTGCTCGTAAGGGGTGGAATAAATCTGATCGATCTTGATCGGCGCCTTTGCTAGTGCCGCATTTGGATTGCCCCACGTTGTGTCGCGAGCACCGCCCGCGGCCTTTAACGGCTTGCCCGGCATCAGAACCGGCGGCGCATTCGCGGGGGCGTACGTGATCTCGACAAGGTCGGCGCCCGCTGCAGCGGCCTCAAAGCTTTCCGCCACCACTATCCCGACGTGCTCGCCGTAATAGGCTATGTCCGCGGACTGCAGCGGCACGAGGCTCTGGCCCTGCGACGAAATAGGCTTCGCCGGCTGGTGAAGCGGCGGACAGTTCGCATAGGTGATGATCTGCAATACGCCGGGTTGGGCAGCCGCGTCCCTCGCATCGATCGATGCAATGCGGCCCTTGGCAATAGTGCTGCATAACAACACGCCGTACGCAAGATTGGGGAGGTTTAGGTCGGCAGCGTACATCGCACCGCCCGACACTTTGAGCGCACCGTCGATCCGCAGAACCGGCGTCCCAAGCATTAGTAGGCTCCCGTCACAGTTGCGAGTGCGCGCACGATGGCAGCCTTCGCCATCGCGACCTTAAATCCATTGAGCCGTGCCGGGACGGCGTCGCTCATCGCTGCGGCCGCTGCGGTCGCGAAGTTTGCCGCAGTTGCCCGCTTCGCGATAACGGCATCTTCTGCAGCTGGAATTCGCCAGGGGCGCGGCGCTACGCCTCCCAAGGCAATGCGCGCCGAGCGGATCGTTGTGCCCTTGAGTTCTATGGCGACCGCGACGGAAACCAGTGCAAACTCGAAGGACGCGCGATCACGCACCTTCAAATAAGCGGAGCGGCGCGCCGCCGCGGAGTTCGGCACGTTCACAGCGACGATTAACTCGCCGGGCGCAAGGACAGTCTCGCGGTCCGGTGTGTCGCCGGGCAAGAGATAGAAATCTTCCACGGCAACGCGGCGATCGCTTTGACCGTCTGCGATGACGACCTCGGCCCCTAGCGCGACCAGCGCGACCGCCATGTCGGAGGGATGGACGGCGATGCACTTGGGACTCGCCCCGAATATGGCACCGCCGCGATCAAACCCTGCGATCGCGGCGCAGCCTGAGCCGGGACTACGCTTGTTACACGGGAATGCCCGTTCACGGAAATAGGGGCAGCGCGTGCGCTGCATCAGGTTGCCCCCGATCGTCGCCATGTTGCGGATCTGGCCCGAAGCGCTTGCGAGTAGCGCCTGGCTCAAAGCTGGAAGTGCTTTCTGGATCCTGGGGTCGTTTGCAACATCGCACATCCGCGCCAGCGCCCCGATCGTGGTCACGTTGTCCGCAACGTCGATGTCGGCAAGCTCTACCCTGTTGATGTCGATCAACTGATCGGGAGCGCTGATGCCGAGTTTCATCAAATCGAGCAAATCTGTGCCGCCCGCAATGAGAGCCGCATTTGTGTTAGCCCGTAACGCAGCGAGCGCATCGCTCTGGCGTGTCGCCTTGGTATAGGAAAAAGGCTGCATCGCTACGACGAAGCCTCCAGGATCGCGTCGACGATGTGAGGATAGGCGCCGCACCGGCAGAGATTGCCGCTCATCAGTTCGCGGATCTGATCTGCGGTCGGTTTACGAACTTCGTTCAACAGACCAACCGCTGACATCAGCTGACCGGCGGTACAAAAACCGCACTGAAATGCGTCGTGCTCGATGAACGCCTGCTGAAGCTTGCTGAGCTTCTTGTTTCTTGCGAGTCCCTCGACTGTGGTGATCGAGCAGTGATCGTGCATCACCGCGAGCGTCATGCAAGATTTGATGCGTCGCCCCTCTACCAACACGGTGCAGGCGCCGCACTGGCCGTGGTCGCAACCCTTCTTCGTACCCGTTAGACCCAGATTGTTGCGCAGAGCGTCGAGCAACGTCACCCGAGTGTCGACGCTCAGCGTCGTCAAAGAGCTGTTGACCCGGAACGTGATGCTCAGACTCTGGGGAACGCGCGTCACAACGCGCCTCCACGCTGCTGCTTTCCGTAACCGTACCTTAGTCCTGCTCCCCCGCCTAGTGACCTGGTGCGTCTCTCGTTTGACCGGACAAGTAGCGTGGTTGCGCTGCCCCTGCGGACTCGACCACCGAGTCCGGGGTGGGAGTGCACGACGGAACCCCCATTTTAAACTGGCGCCGCGACCGGGCTCAGCTGGCTGGATGCGGTGGTCTCATTGGGAGGAGTCCGCAGTAGCATGTCTGGGCGGGCGAAGGTCACAGGTCCCTGACAACCGATGGGCAGGGCAACCGCCGAGATCATCCGGCAACCGGTAAGGCCAAGACCGGCATCTGGCTGGCAAGAACGGTTTGGCGTCGAAGGCGCCGCTGCGCTGTGGCGCGAAAAGACAAGGCCATCCTCATTCCATCCTTCGACCCCAAGATTGCCGAGCGTGGTGCGCCCGGCACGTAACCCATTGGACGGGGCGCGGCCATGGCCTCAGCGATCGGGATCAGCGTCAGCTCGGTGCAGCCCATCTGGCGGGCCCCTGGCCTGCGGCCGCATCAGATCCGTACGTTCATGCTGTCCAATGACCCCAGTTCGCCCCAAATTGTTCACTCGATATCCTCCAACGAAGAAGGCCCCATCGCCATCAGGATCCTCGAATGGCTAGCGCGCCACCCGCCGTTTGTCTTCCACTTGTGGGAACGCACGTTTTGCGCTCTGCGTTTGCTCTCCGAGGGAGCAGGTGATGGAGATTTTTACAGAAATGTAGCGCAGATCCGTACAATCACAGGGAGCTAGGCCATGGTTTCTCTCGTGCCGGCTCAAGCCGTTCGGAAGCTTGAAGCAATCTCTGCAGGGCTCCGAAATAGTGGGCGACACCAACCGACGGGGAACGACTGGCCGGGAGCGGTACTGACAGCTGAAGGTCGCGAATGCGCGTTTGGCTGCCGCCTCGCCACACATGACGTCATAAATCGGCGCGCCCGAGGGCTGGAGGATAGTCGAGCCGTCAAGTAAGCAGGTGAACGGCGGGCCGATTATGATGAAGCGACGGTCGGGTGGCGATGTGACTCACATTCTCATCATGCCGAACGGCGAGGGCAGCACGCAACCGCCAACGGCCGCGCAGATTCGAGATTGGTAACGGTACTTCAGAAATGCATTTAGGCATTCCGACAGCACGGCACTCGCCCAGCCTGTCAGGCCGCGCCATGCAACGCGCTGAAACCAACCGACGACGCGCAGTGCGAGCTTCCTAAAAACAATCTTAAACTCCGATGACCTTATCGCCGAGACGGCCTTGCGTCAATGCGACTATTATTAGGGGTCAAATTGCCGCGGCCCCAATCTAGCCGAAATTTGCCATTCCACTCCAAGTAAAAGCGACTGTGACCAAAGCTGGGAGATATGCATGGCGCGGATAATTGATGCTGTTGGCAAACATCTTCCCCTTAAGCTAGGCAAGAAACCGGCCCGTCCGGGAGCAGTGAAGTTCAAATTGGCGAATTATCTCCTGAAGTCGAAGTTGCCGACGCCACCGAAAGTGTTCGGGCACGAGGACTTGATCGGTGCCAACTGGGAAATGCTGGGCAACGATCATTACGGAGATTGCGTGTGGGCTGGTGCTGCGCACGAAACGATGCTGTGGAATAAGGAAGCAGCTCGGACGATCACGTTCAGCAACGAAAGTGTGCTTAAAGACTATTCAGCAGTAACCGGCTTCAACAAAAATGATCCGAACACTGATCAAGGGACCGACGTCGAAGTCGCGGCGTCATACCGCCGTAAGACCGGCGTGCTGGACGCCCAGGGCAAGCGTCACAAAGTGATAGCCTACCTGGCGCTCACAACCGGAAACCCAGATCAGCTTGCGCTCGCCATTTACTTGTTTGGTGCCGCTGGGATCGGAATTAAGTTTCCAAACACCGCGATGGATCAATTCAATGCTGGCAAGCCCTGGGATGTCGGCAAGAACGCGAAGATCGAGGGCGGACATTACATCCCGGGAGTTGGTCGCGATGCAAAAGGCAACTTCATTGTGGTGACGTGGGGCAAAATTCAGCTTATGACACCGCGTTTCTACAAGAAATACTGCGATGAAGTCGTAGCCTACGTCTCTGAGGAGGCGTTGACGCCAAGTGGCAAGACACTGGATGGTTTTGACCTCGCGCAGCTTAAGGCGGATCTGAACGCGCTCGGTTAAGCGCAGCGAGAAATTGTTTGGTTCACTCCTGTTGTCCGGCAATCGATTTTCTGCGCCTTCTTTCGGCTTCGCCGCAGTCACAGCCGATGCAGACGTTGCCGTTAGTTCGCGGGGGTCGCGTGGGCGACAAGGGCCGCCCCGAGGATCGGAAGCAGCGCCTGTAACCCTTCAGGCGACGGAAGCCCTTCGGTCCAGCGAAGCGCCATGGCGGCATTTCGCCATTGCTTCACATTGCGGCAGAGGCGACGTACCGTCCCCATCATGTTTTGGATCTAGTTGGTGCAGGCGCTCGATCGCCGCAACTTTTGTCGAGCTTCAGCCGATTGACAGTCAACATTTCGTAAGCCCGCGCGGGGCCTTGTTCAGGTAACGACAGGCTCGCAATTCGACCGCCCAGGCCCCGCGGGGATCACAGTCTCTTTCATGGAGGCGCCGGACCGTCAGTCGCAGCTGGATGACACAGCCAGGAATAGGATGTAAGCTGATTTGAAATTGCCGTCGCGGTATTCATGTGCGCGCTCCAAGACATAGTCGGATAGGAATGCGTTACGCCAGTTCGATGAGCAGGCTGGTCTTCTGCTGCGCGGTTGTGCTAACTTGGACCCTCTCGTCGGCGGTGGCTGTCGCGAAGGACCGCGACCTTGCGTCTACAAACATGGCCGGTGCGACAATCCTCATCATTCGCCATGCCGAAAAGCCAACGTCGGGTTCCGGGTTGTCGCCGGCGGGGAATAAGAGAGCTGCCGCCTATGCGGTTTATTTCAAACCGTTTGACGCCGGTTCCAACAGATCATTTGTCCCTGACATGCTGGTCGCCTCGAGAGGTACGACGAAGAGCGATAGACCTGAATTGACCTTGAAGCCCCTAAGCGACGCAGTTGGACTTCCTATCGACACGCACTTCACCAATCATGATGTGAAGAATCTCGCGGAAACGTTGAGATCCACGCCACACGGAAAGCATGTTCTGATCGCTTGGCATCATGGTCGCATCGGCAGACTCATTAATGCGCTCGGCGGCGATTCCTGCGAAGTCCTACCTAAATGCGAATGGCCAGGGAAAATCTATGACTGGGTCATAGAGCTCAATTTTGGCAAGCATGGCAGGCTGGTGGACGAGCGGAGGATCACGGAGAATCTGTTTAGATGATTTGTCGCATCGAGGGCCGCCGGCTGCTGCGGTCACGGTAGATACCGTGACTACTGTCAACCAGCATTTTGATTGACCTGAGCTGTTTTGAGTGAAGCATCTCCAGCAGGCATGAAAGCGTGTTGGAGGATGAGGCGGGCGTCAAGCCCGCGCGCTGCCGCGCGCCCCTTCGGGCTGCGGGGCATGACCTCCACCTCCGCCTCCAACCGAGATCCTGCATGCGATCGATCCCATGATGTGGCTCAACAGCCCATCGCTATTGCGGGATCGAAAGGTTTGCCCGTTTTTAGAACACCGAAACACAGCACCAACAGCTTCCGCATCGCGGCCACGACAATCAGCTTGGGTTTGAGGCGACCTCGGGACTTCAACCGAGTTACTAGCGCCACAAATTGCGGGATTGTACCGCATGGCGGATAGGGCCGGCATGTATAGTGCGGCGCGAAGAACGGCGTTGCCAATCTTGGAAGATACGTGTCGCTCGATCGACAGACGTTCCCGACTGATACTGCCGCGGGTTCAACCCCGCATAGGCGACCACCTCGCCGCTCGAGTGCAGTACATCCGGACCAGGCAATTCGGCCAACACGACGCCAGCCAAAGTATCACCAACGCCACTGATGCTTAGCAGAAGATCGCGTTTCGATCGTAGGTCGGAATCATTTTCGATCACCAGTGCGATGGCTTTGTCGACCGCTCCGATCTGGCTCGTGAAGTGCAAGATCGTCGCATCGGCCAGGGCTTGAGCCTCCGCGTCGACAATGCCGCTGTTCTTGCGATTCTTCCATTCCGTCAGGCCCGCGATGATGCCCCCCCGAATCGTCTGCAACTCACCCAACCGACGGTGCGCCTCCGAAGGCGGCGCCCACGGCAACGGCTTGAACA
>Ga0210406_10005038_pt1 | contig 13957 bp, 10 predicted proteins | sample IncBWC30MmetaG_FD_155454 | JGI IMG/M metagenome (GOLD analysis project Ga0210406, IMG submission 155454) | Forest soil microbial communities from Barre Woods Harvard Forest LTER site, Petersham, Massachusetts, United States - Inc-BW-C-30-M | ecosystem: Environmental > Terrestrial > Soil >... | reverse complement strand
GCGATCGGATGCGTAAGAGTCCACGGCGCCGAGCTCTAGGTACACTTGGTCAGTAGGGACCGAAAACATCAAGCAACGTGATTTCAACATTGGCGTCAACGTCACTACAATGCCTCCGAGAAAAGGAGATAGCCGTTTTCACACACTGCAGCGACAAAGATCGGACCTGCCTTGCGTCCCACAGCCGCGACATTTTTTTTTTGTGACCTCTAATGACATTGCCAGCGGCTTCGAGTATCCTTGCCACGTACGGTTTGCATATTGCCTCCGCCCAGGTCGTATGGTTTTGACCGGCCTACTAGGGAAAATCCTAGGGGACGGTCGCCCAACTTCTTCGAGAGAATTTGAAAGTACCTTTCCCGTGGTGCGAAAAAATCATGGTGGATTGAATTCTGTGCAAATCGCCTTAAAATTGACCGCGCGCTTACTGGCTCTGTGTCTGCCGCTTTGGCCTTCTTTCGCTCAGGAACAGACCGAGACTCTCACTTCGCCGCTCGATCTCGACTCCGTGCAGGCGCCTCAGTTCAATCTTCCCACCAATTTTCGGGTCAACCCTCCCTCGGCTGAGTTGAACCTCATGCCCGCCGCCTCACCCCTCCTTTCAACGGCGAGCCTCCCAGAGACTCCGCACAAGAACACGCTCTTGCCAACCAATTCTTGTTTCTTGCCCTCCCAAATCGACCTGTTTTCCGCTTGCCTCACGGTTCCCCCCAAAAAAGATACGATCTCGGCCACCGACTTCGACTTGTCCGTCAAGCCGATCCTTCCCGCTCCTCGTACTTCTGAGAGATTCCACTGGAAGGCCGCTTTGTGGCAGTCCTTCGGCTTCCTCGTTGTCGGCCACGCCTTCCGTCTCGCCAACGATGGCGGCGCTCGCTATCTCCTTTTCCACAAGCCCTTCTGGCACGATTACTGGGCTTCCACTGACAACTTTCACATGTCCCGCTGGGGCGATGGCGACAGCTTCCTTGTCAACTATATTGGCCATCCCATGGAAGGCGCCGTGGCCGGCGACATCTTCTTAAACAACGATCCCAAGGGTCGCTCTGCCCGGTTCGGCAAATCCTCCACGTACTGGTACAGCCGTCTCAAAGCCATGGCTTGGGCCACCGTCTTCGAAGCCTATTTCGAAGTCGGTCCCGTGCTCAGCGAAGCCGCCATTGGCAACGAAGGCGGCTACACCTATGTTCCCGGCTGCGGCCTCTATCCTTGCGACAAATATCCCGGCAAGCACTTCAAACCTCCCACCAACAACACCGGCTGGGTCGATTTCGTCATTACACCCACCGTCGGCATGGGTTGGATTGTTTTGGAAGATGCCATCGAGCGTGAGATCATCGATCGCCTTGCCAATGGCAGTCCCGCGGTCAAGTACAAAATTCTTCGTAGCTCTCTTGCTCCCAGCCACACCTTTGCCAATCTGTTCGCAGGTAAGTACCCTTGGTTCCGTTATCCTGCGGAAGGTTCCTTCACTCAGACCTTCGGTGGCCCTCTTCATCCCGCCGCGCGCCCTCTGTGGAAAGACGAGCCTCGCCGCAGCTTCGGTGTCCAGTTCATCTCCATGAATCTTCCTCTGGACAGAGAATCCTGCTCCAACTGCAAACAGTTCGTTCCGGGCTACGGCTTTAATTTCACTTATCGTCTTGCGAAGTACGCCTACTTCGATTCCGTCGCGAATCTCTTTCCGGGTTCAGGCTCCTATGGCCAGCACGGTGCTGCGCAAGAAGGCCTCGTCGGTCTCAAGCTCGGCCCGACTCTAGACAGATGGGGCCTCTTCTTCAATCTCCGCAACGGCTTCATTCACTACGACAAGACCCTTGTTCCAGGAAGTTCCACTTCCTACGAAAGCACCTGGCGCTACGCTCTTGACCTTGGCAGCACCGTCGAATTCTACGCTTCCCGCAATTCCATTTTCCGCCTCAATGCGGGTACCACTCTCATTCACTACCTCCAGGGCTACGCTGACCCCAATCAGCCACCCACGAGTGTTCTCTCCACACAGTATTATTCCTTCCAGGGCAGCCCCTATCTCACCACCGGCTACGTCTTTCGCTTCTGATCGTTTGCGTCGCCCAATCTCTCGACAGGGGTTTTGGAGGTCGAAATCCAGGCAGCCAGCGTAGATACCCGGAAGCGGCATGAAGAACTCCGTCGGATAGTTCTCGTCTTCCCAACCAGGAGGAGAAGATCTGCACCAAATGCTTCGACGTCGAAGGGCATTGCCCGCACCGCCATCTCTGCACCGGTCTCACCAGAACGCTACGTAGCCCCTATGACCTGCCAGTAAGCAGTGCAGTCTCCGAGGCCGAACGATCAACCTCTCTAGGTGTATTAATCTTGTATAATTTTGTCACATTAGCACAGGAATGGAATGGACGCTTGAAGAAAGTGCCGCCTCGAACGTTGGTGTCACTTACAGCGAACCGAGCAGCCTTGTTTCGCCCAGGGGCACTCCTGAGTGACTAATCTGCCTGAATGAACTCCCGTCGCGAACTCATTTCGTCGTTTGGCTCTGAGTTTGAGTACCCTCTGACCGCTCCGCCCAACACATTAGTCCCCCAGTGAAAACTATTAGTTTCTTCAAAAACCTGTTGAGTGCGATTAACTCTTCGCTGCCGTCTCGTCCAGGGCGTATGAAATTGATTGGCGTGCCCGGGTCTAACGCCCTGCCGGTGATTCGCCCGGCGGTCCCGAACACTTGGCGCAGGCCGGGACCGTTTTTCTGCTCGGGCCTGGCACGTGGGTCACAAACTCACGGATGATCAATCGCACAACGAAACCCGATGCTGCCGTCAGTCGAATCGTTCTCCTGTTCGGATCGGTACGAAACTCGGAGGTTCGTTGCGTCGCTCCCCCAAAATCCTCCGCGCGCCACGGCCGTAGCATTCGGAGCAAGTGGCTGGTCCACGTTGGCACCTGTAGCCGGAGAGTCTAAGTAATATTTCTTATAATAGCGGTCCAAAACCCATTCCCTGACGTTTCCCAGCATGTCATACAAACCCCACGCGTTCGGTTGTTTGCTTCCCACCGCATGGGGCGCATCGCCACTATTTTCGGCATACCAAGCTATTTTTGGAACCATCCCGTAATATGCCTGCGAACTTCCGGCGCGCGCCGCGAATTCCCATTCCGCCTCGGTGGGTAACCGGGCTCCAATCGCAGAGCAGTATTGCTTTGCCTGGGCCCATGTCAGTCCGGAGGGTACCTTCGCCGCTCGGAGGTTTCAGCGCATGCCTGACGGCGAACCTTTGATAGGCAGCAATCGTCACTTCGGTTTGTCCGAGCCAGAAACCAGTTTCGATGGTGACTGGATGCGCTGGTTTCTCATTGTCCTCGCACTCGCTGTCCCCTGGTGAACAACCCATCGTGAACGTTCCGGGGGCGATCCACACGTATTTTTGCTCATCAACAGGGTTGACCCAAATCTTCGGTTGCGGATTGGCGGATGAGCCTCCGGAGGGACTGGCCATCCCAGACAATGGTGCTGGCGCGCCAATCGAACCGTGCGACCGCTGTGATCTCCAGTAAACAGTCATCCCGAACGCGAGTATCAAGACTGAGATCACCCCCACGATTAACCTGGTGCGGAGTACACCCGTGTGGGTCACACCTCGGGCTGCTCTTCCCGCGAGCGGGTCGGAGATCGCCTCGGTCAGCCGCTTTAGATTTTGGTCGGTGCAACCATCCGACGCATCGAGCCATTGAGTCATCGACAGGAAATACTCCAGACTCTCGGGCGGCGGCTCTGAGGTTAGGCGAATGGGTATGATTTGCTTCTTGCCGTTGAACGCGTGCCCTACTTCACTGAGTACATGCGGCGAGGCTGCCGCATGCTTAGTCAAAATCAGTGCCAAGACCTGGCAGGAATTAATGGCGTCCACGATGGCCGCTGGATAGTCCACGCCGGGTTCGATGTCTCTAGGGGCTATCCAACACGAGATTCCCGTAGCCTCCAGGGAGCTGCAAACACGATCGGCGATATCTTTGTCAGCGGATGAATAACTGAGGAAAGCCTTACCTGCCATCTTCTGCTCCAGCCCCGGAATGTTCCAGGCGCGCAAGTGTCTCACGATCACGGTGGCCATGGGAATTCGTGCTGTTCAATGGGAACTTGGGTTCTGTCCCGCAGACGTTTACTGCGAACTTCGACTCAATAGCGCATTGTCTGAAATCCGCTACATTGTCGGGACTGCAATGACCTCTAGCTTCCTGCACAGCGCTTCGTTGAGAAACACCTTCGTGATATCGTCGGTGCCGCGGGAAACACCGTCCCAAACTACCATCGCCAGCGTTCGAAGTCCGGTCGCGGAACCTTGATGTATCGCTTCATCTAGAATGGCTTCGTTTGTAGCCGTGAACACGTTTGGGTCATCCTAAGCGTGGCCCAGCTCGATTGCATCACCGGATTTGATAGCGGCCTGCAGCACAAGATCAAAGCGGCCACCCCAATTACCGTCTCGGTCAACCTTTCATCCATGGTTCCCACAAATCTTCGATGTCCTTTGCCAGTCCGCTGTGCCACAAACTTGGTTGCCGATGTCGAAGTTGGATCACGCTGCCTCCTTATTTTCTTCAGACGCAGCACCAACCACCAACACGAAAAGCTACACTTCAACATCACGCAAGCAATCGAAAGTTCATCAAGACTCAACAAAATGCTCTAAATTTGCGACGAAAAGTAGCTAGTTCCGAGTCGAGCGATGCCGCACCCTGCAGCACGCGGATCAGGGAAGCAAGTCTGGGTTGAATGCGGCCGAGGGCGGCAGCATACAACTATGTCATCCGACCGGTATCCGTCTCGGCTCGAATCGCGCGCACGTAGTCACGCCTCAGCAGGTACCGCCCTGTCGCTCCCGGAGGTTGCTTCGGCTGTTGCAGCCGCCGAACGCACCACGACCTGGAATCGCCGCCATCAGCGAGTCGGAATGGCAAGTGGGCGTGTGTTTAAGTTAGGGCTGGAGATCCCGAGCCGCCGTCATCGTCAACGGGTTTCGCACTAGCTTGCTTGATCGCTTGTACCAACGTGTCAAGCGAACTGGCTAATGCTCCAGGAGTTGGCTTCATTATCGCTTCGCCCAAGGCGGCTGCTGCCACAGTGATAGTGATCGCCTTCTGTACGTCGGAAATCACCTCCAGCGCATGGGTTGCATCGTGGGTCACAGTCTGCAAATCCGTGACAGCCCCGTCAATGTCAACGAGGGCCTGCTGCAATGCCATATTCTCGAGTTGCTCGCCACAGGAAACCAGCTGTCCGAATTCTTTGGTTAGCCGCTCTTTTTGTGCCGACGTCAATGTGTTACGGTTCTCGATCCTAAAATTCAGCACAGCGTCCGCCATGTCATCAAAAAGTGCTGCTAGATTTCTTAAATCGAGCGCAGTCCATTTCATTTTCGATTCTCCTAAAACGCGTTGTTCACCGAGACGGCAGCATTCCCTAAACTGATGATCGCGGGGCCAAGGTCCTTTGACAACTGCTTAGCGTCCCAGTGCTTTCGTTGTTCATCGAGCTTCTTGTGTGTCTCCGCGATCGTCGCAAGCGACTTCTCATAATCCTCGATCGCCTGCAATTGGAGATCTATGCGAGACTTATCCGCGTTACACTTCCTGGCGAGAAGATCGCTCGCGAGCGGCTCGGCGGTGGTCGCCATTGCGTCGCAATAGCTGCGCTCGTATCTCCATTCATCTTTAAGACTCTGGTGATACTTACCGGCCGCATAGCCAGACAAGAACCGCGTGACCTCTTGGACTGCCGTATTGCTCTCTCCGATGACCTTTGACACTTCACGCTGCCGATAGCCTTTCATCAATAGACTCGTTATTGCGTTTGCCAGTTCGCTTGCTGCGACCGCCGCGGCCAGATTATCTGGGGAGATTTCGGGATCGGCGTCCTCCAAGTCATCCGGAAGGCTGTCCCATCCACCGGGGATATTACTTAAGTCAGCCGACGCCAGCTTTCCCAAACTGGCGATATAGTCAAACAACGCGGCATTCACCTTAACGAGCGAAGGCTTTAGAGCCGGGTAAATCTCACAAGGCAGAGGAGTGACCTGATTCTTCTCAGTTATAAAACTGTTTGCTCGGTTACATGAGGCGGCGGCTTCATCGGCAATGACGGGAAATGCCTTTCCGACGCCCTGGCTCACTTCGGCAAACTGGGCGATTTCTTCTAGATCGACACAACCGCCAGTAGCCAACAATAGGGCAGCCACACAAGCGATCAGGCGCTTTCTTGGACGCATTCGTTCCCTCCATGTCTCCACCGCGAAGCATCCCAGAACAACAGAGTAGCTCCCTCTCGCAAGTCATGTTCCGTATCCGAACTTGCAGGCAAGTTTGAGGGGATGTAGCTCTGGTCAAGCCAACGCTTCTCGTCTACTGTTGCACGGATCCTTCAGGAATAAACCGCCTGGCACCGAACGGGATTCGCGACTTGGCCTTCTTCAAGACTGGGTCATAACATGAATGCGGAAAAGACTCCAGAATCCACCAGTACCATGTGAGCGAATTGTGTGTTGCGGCCTTCGGGTCCGGCGGGCTCGGTGAAGGAGGTGGAATTCTCCCAAGTAGTTGTTCGGCCTTCTGCCGATCAACTACCAATCCGGCCTGCAAGGCTTCACAAAGCATCCACTCTAGAGTGATCTTCGATAGCCCGCTCTGAGCCCCAGCGTTATTGCCGATGCTCGTCGCAGTTTCCAATCGAAACTGTTCCGTCGTCCGTATTCGCCACATATCCGAGGTAGCCGTTGCCGTTTTGTGCGGTTGCCCGCGGGGCATGCACTGCCATTGCGATCACCAGAACGCTTGAACACATTGCTGATCTAAGGAGTCAAACTTAAGTCTGCTCAGAACGTATAGGAGATTCCAACCATAGGAGACGGTTTGTAGTGCAAGCCATTGTTGTCAACCTTGATCAAGACGTTACCGCTGATTAAAAGTCGCTTTATGGGAATACTCTTAAAACCAAGAGCAACGGTGTTCGTGTTGAATGTCTGCGTTGACGCATGCAAGGCCGAACCGCTTGCGTTGATTGCCACCGTTCCGGCATCGAAGAACGTCTGCCCAAGCAAGTCACCACTTAGGCTCAGCCATTTTGCTACAGAAAAATCAGCGCCCGCGCTGTAATCGAGAGAATTTGGCAGTTGAGCGCGTGTAACGCCGTCTTGGCTGGCCAAGATTGAGTTTCCGTTTACGAGGAAACCGACATTAAGATGAGGGGAAAACCTGGCACGATAACCAAGGGCAACAAATGGTCGTGCTCCAGGTGCTCCAGCCCCACGAAAGTTGTAGGAGTCTCCGGTCGGTGCTCGCAGATCGAAACCGACGGCCAATCCGAACCGTTCGTCCTTAACCACATTGTCCTTCATGCGGATAATCATGTCGCCAATTCCGCTGGAACTTCCTTGGGCTGTGTTAGATATGAAAACTAAACTAATATTAGTACCGATCTGTTGAAAGCATTGGCTGCAGGTTGTCGTGATCCCTGATTTAACATCGACAATCGGAATCGCCACGGAAACATCGACTCGGTCGGTAATGCCGAAACTTGCGTAGGCTGTGTACTCATTCAACTTGACGCTATATTGACTATTCGTCTGGATGGGAGTAACACCGCAAGTACCCGAAGTAGCTAAACATCCTCTCAACTCCAGAGGCAGATGCTGGAAAGATACGTCATCAATTTTGTCGAATTCAAAGAATTGATAGGCAAACGCCAAGTACCACTTATGACGCCCCACCGTCCAGGGCGCATCACTGAAAATGGGACCTAACTCGCGCTCCGTAGTGAGTCCACCGGGCCCGAAGGCAAAAATCAAGCCGGACGTAGGCGTGGGGGTCGGAAGCGTGCTTAATTGCGTGCCGATGGCGGAGGTAACGGGTACAAATCCTTTCTGAACGACATTGTTTGCCGATCCAGCAGGGATGACTTTGACCGCCTCCGTGGAGAGAATAGGCATGCAATAAAGATTGTTCGACGAAGGAGGGCAAACAGAAGTTGTTGTCTGCCCTGAAGCTGAGGCGACGAACTGGAAAGCGGAAAGAATTGTCAGCAAGACGAGTGGCAACCGTCGCATATCAGCCCTCCAGGCGTCAATTAGAAATGTTGCAATCCCTCAAGGAACTTGAATATAGATCGTCGTCACAGAATTCAAATCTGGATGCTGTGCATTAGCCTTTGAGAATGCTGTTATTTGTATTGCGTAGGGTTGAGCCCCGCTCGAAGGCGTGCAATTGGGACACGCCAATGTTTTCTGAGTCACACTAGTGCCGCAGCCTGCGAGTCCACTGATAGCGCCGATAAGTAAGAACACGACGAGTAAGGAACCCGCCAATCTTCTCCTATCCTCTACGCCCGTGAGTGTACTAATAAAGAACACTCCGAACATTCCTGAAAGCATAAGGGAGGAAGCTAAGAGCTGGAAAATCCTTAGATTCCCCATGGGAACAACTGCCGCTAGAGTGGAGGGTCCCGTTGTAGTGATCGTCATTGTCAGAATCCCATTACCACTTGCATCAAGAGTGAATGGGTTTGGCGTGTAAGAGTATGCCGCACCAGGTGGCAATCCCGAGACGGTAATAGCGAAAATAGCGCCCCCGTCCGACGGGTTACCTTTGAAATTGATGCTAAAAATAGCCGGTTGACCGGGAGTAACTACTATCGGATTCCCAATAGTTCCGCCTATCGTAGGTGGAATTACTGTGAATGGCAGCACGGAAATTGGAACAGACCCAGAGGTCGGTCCAGTACCTCCCGAACCGAAGCCGGGCAATCCGGTGGTAATATCAGTTACTGAAGCGGTAACAGTATACTGGGAAGCGCTGTTAGATGGTGCGCTTGCATAGGCATGATTGAACGAAAGGGCAGCAGTTCCTGTATTGTCGGCCGTTGTAGAAATAGTTTGCGAAGAAGTACCGTCGCCCCAATTCACGGAACCGCTTACTGAATCACCCGCGTGAGTAGAGCAAGAGACGGTTGCGGTAACCTGCTGGTTAAGTTGGACGCTATTGGGGCTAATGTTTAGGGTGCAAGCCGGTGGGTTCCCTGGAACTATTGCTATCGTGGCAGACTGCGAAACTGTCGGGGTTACGACTGACTGAACAGTGACAGAGACCGATTTACTTGGGCTTGGCGCCATCGGAGGTGCGGTATAAGTAGCCGTGTAGTCTGTTCCTTGGATTGGGTTTGGTGTGCCGGCACCAGTGACAAGTGTTCCACAAGTCGCGCCGGAACAGTTTGTACCCGTCAGAGTCCAGCTAACACCTCCAGTTCCGTTGGAAGCATCGTTCAGCGTAGCGGTGAATTTCAGAGTGCCGAATGTCTGGAGGGTAAATATCCCCTGAGCCGGAGGAGCCGGATTTAGGACAAGAGGAATGGGATTAACAGTGACACTAATTGGCGTCGGAGCGGTCACGGGATATGGGGTCGCTGGGTCCGTCACAGTCGCCTGTATTTTATAAGGTTGCTTCCCTGGGACGGTGCTCGAACTCGTATACGAGTGCTGCAAAGCCGTTCCAGTAGCCTTGTCAACGAGCACAACGGAGGTCGCGCCGGCAGGAATAGTACCCACCACCTGGCTAGAAGAATTGTCGCCCCAGTCAAGAGTTCCTGCGAGAGAATCATTCTGTGGACCGCTGCAGTTCAACGTTGGGCTTACGGGAACGCCCACGGTCGTCGTGACTGACGTTTTGCCATTTATGGAGAGTGAGCAAGATTGTCTTGTCCTCATCACGACGCTGTTTTGCGTCGAGCAACCGCTCCCAGCCAGGGTGCAATCGTTGGACGTTCCGATGATTAGGATTGTAGTGACGTCTCCGTCCGCCGCTGCATTGGATTGTTGCCCACCGCTAGAGACGTTGAAGTCGCTGGATTGGACAGCCGGCCCTATTGGCAGGCATGTGCCGTTACATTCATAATTTGCAGCGTTTGCCGGATTGCCTGTTTCCGTAGCAGTCGACTGGGCGTTTAGCGTCGCGGAAGGATTAACCATACTCAATCCCTGAAATATTAGGTTGCCCAGGAGCGTACCCTTATCAACGCTTAGGCAAGCAGGTGGGACGGCGGTACCGGAATAAACCGGGGGAGTTGTTTGGAGTGGTGTGAACGGTGCATTACCAGTTGTCGAGCAGGACGCCAACCAAGTAAGTGCCGGAGCACCAGAGAAAACCGGGCCAAAGGCGATTCCGGTTGGCAGGATACTGACCTTGACCGCCGTGTCATATAGTTGTGCTCCACTCGAGCTTGTGACACCCGCACCGCAACTACCGGTTGCCGCCGGGAGCCCCCCAACAATGCAACTCGGCAGGACCGGAGCAATGGAAACAAAATTAGTTCGAACAAGTTCCATGGGTTTTCCGCCAGAAGGCTCGGTGATATAAACCAGCGAGGAATTAAGACTATTATCTATATTCTCAATAGTTCCACATTGATTACTATTTGTAACTGGATTGTTACACGAAGAAGGAACCGCCGCGATGCTAGAAGCAGTTCCCTGAAGCGGATATGGCACCGTCGAGGGATCGTTAGCGTAGCCAGGCAGCGGCTTCGAGACGCTGCAGCCGGCGTTACTACAGTCTAAGGGAATAGCGTAAAAACTCGGGTTTGGGTTATCGACGCCAACAAAGACGTTGAACGTGGGCTGTTGGTTTAAGGCGTTTGTCGCAATCGCGACAGGATGCTGGTTTGCGGCTAGCTTGACGAATTGATTCTGAAAACTCACGTGCATCACACCGGCAGCATCTATACTGGTCCCTACTGCCAGACCCGAAGGATTCACCGCTGGCGTTGCCGATGGATTTCCGAAGTCGCCGATTAGTAGGACATTGGTGCTGCCACGCGACAACTCGACGCTTGAAATCACATGAGGGTCCGCTAACCCTGTGATTGGAAGAGGAATACTAAGAATAGGAAAACTAGTTAAGTTGAATGCCACGAAGCCGTAAATATAAGGTGATGAGGGAAGCGGCTGTTTGCCGGAAAAAGAGACTTGATTAAACGAGGCAAACACGGCCGTCTGTAGATCTGCCGTCGATATCACCTCTGGGAATGCTATTCCGGCGCCACAAGCGGCGGTTCCTCCTCCCCCATTGGGTTGCGCCAGGGCAATTGGAGCGATTGCCTCCTTATCGGACGAAGCGTCAAGAACGTGCATCTCGCACTTGACGCTATCCGCGATCCATAGGAATTGAGGAGCCGCTGGTAAATTACCCTTTGGTAAAGTAGTGAAAGCAATCCCGCCGGGTTTTCCCAGAGAAGGGATGGGAATCTGTTTGGCCGTTGGATTCGTGGGATCTGAAACGTCTATTTTCCAAACAGAATTGTCAGCGGGGCTCGAAACATATGCAAAATGGCCGTCGGGCGTAGGAGCAATCCTCATGGGATTACTTCCGACCTTTACAGTCGACAAAAGATGGTCGTTGTTGCCGATTGTCTGATCGTCCGATTCCACGGCGAAGATCGTCACAGTCCCATCGCCAGAATTCATTACATAGCCTAGGAAGCCTTGAGTTTGTTGCGCGTCGGCAGAGGACGGACAAAACAGTAGAAGAAAAGACAGGAAAGTTGCGACACAAAATAAGGCACTCGTACTCCGCGCGCCCCGGAATGATCCTTTGACAAGGATACGAGACAGGAGACCTTTAGAAAGAGACATAGGCATTCCTCACGCCAAGAGAGTTGGATACGCCTTGACCTCTGAGAAAACGTTCCATCGGTTTAAGGAGTATGGACAAAAACGGACGTTTACAGCTCAGATAATCTTAAGGGTTGTACATGCGTATTCCTGGCTCGGACGAGATTTCTATCGTAGGGACATGATTGCGGACGGACTCTTACCGCTAATTGAGGGGACTCTTGCTTCTAGTCTCGAAACTCCATCGCGGCGATCCGCTAATCCGTTGCTGCCCCGTCTATGCGGCGTATCGTCCATGAATGGTTACAGGCTGTCAAGGGAAAAGTAAAATAATCAATCATTTAACCCTAGGAGCCTCTCGGAGTGAAATCTCCCAATTTTGGTCGGATGCCGAGATTCTTTTGAGGTGAACTATTTCCTTCCCGCCGAGGCTTGGCTAGTATGCGGACATGAGCTTCTGTTTCCGCGCATGCACGCTGGATCAACCGCTTCTCCTGGGCCCCGTTGCAGCAATGGCTGCGTTGGACCTCGTGGGGAATTTATCTCCCACAGGGTGCTAGACTAGGCAGGGTATTTGTGGCCGGTACCCGCAACGCTTTCAAAATGTAGCCACTTCCGTAGTTCTGGTAGCGCAGAACCGTGCTGGCCTGACAAATCGCAAACCGATGCAGGAAATGGCTTTGCTAGTGTTAGTATAGTTCTGCGATGGAGTTAGGAGGCTTATTGGTGGCGTTCGTTGTTCCTATTTAAGGACTTTTTCCGATATCCACGGCAGAGATAACCCATTCCCCTTGGGCACCCAACTTTCTCAAGTGGAAGGTCACCGAGTTATTCAGCGAGTGGACAGCACCTTCGGCTTTGATATTCATGACTTGTTGACAGGTCTCCACCGCCATACTGCCGCCGATTTGTAGAGGGGCGCAATTCAGAGTTACTTGAATAGACTGCGCAGCCTGCAAATTGCCTGCTAACTCCCTGAACTGCTTGTCAGTCAAACTGGGCCAGACAGTACGAAGCAGCAGTTCATCCTTTGCTTCAAACGCTTCTCTGTAGGTGCGCAAGCTCTTCTCGATCTTGGCCTCATCACTGCTCGCAGGCTTAGCCGAACTTGAGGAGGGAGGAGGTTGCGTAGATGGTTGCCAAGCGTTGACAATGCCCGGAATCTGGCCAGCCATAATATGTGCCTGTTCGGCTTGAGGACATTGGGAGGAGGCAAATCTTTCCAGCATTGGCTTCAAATTTACGAGTTTATCCGCATTGCGACTGTTCTTAAACGTCGTAAAATCGGTCGAGAGCTCGAGCCAGCTTTGCAAGCATTCCTTGCTCTTAGCCTCTTCATTGATTGCGGCAATCTCCGAGGTAATATTGGCCACCTTCAGGTCGGCGGAGGCTTTGTGCCGCAGACCTAGGAAGGAAACGTCCTGAAAAAGTCCTTTTGCCTTCTCGAGTTTCACCACATCTCTTGCGGCGTCAGTTTCCGCAGCGATCGCCTGCCCCCAAAGATCGTCTTCCTTCCTGGTTCTCTGGGCGAGATCTTCCGCTGCAAGTTTTCCGTCTTCCTTGCGTTTTGCCTCCGCGGCGAGATTTTTTTCAGCGATTTCGATTTTCGACTTGGCAAGCGCGATCTGCGCTGGTGTCGCGGCTGTACTTTTCGAAACCAATTCGTAAAGCGACTTGGCCGTTTGCCATTGGTGGTTCCCGAACGCCTTTTCCGCCTCTTTCAAGTCTTGCTGCACTATTGGGCCTGGGTCTCTTTCGCACTGTGAAGGATCGCTCGCCTTGGACTTTCCTTGCTTCGCTTCACCAAGGTGATCACCGTCCATGGCGATAACCTGATCGAAAAGAGGATCAGCACTATTGCAATCACGCTGCAACAGAGCCTGGTTGGCTTGGGTCAAGAGATTGTCCTCTCTTTCGATTTGGGAAGTCACACTCTGCAGGAGTTGCTTCGCTTCTTGTTTGACTTCGGGGCTTGTCTTTAAGCTTTTTACGACTTGATTTAACAGATCACTGGCTTTCCTGAATTGATGCGGGTTGCTGGCAAGACTGTCTTTTGCCTGGTCCAGCCAAGTGGCTTCCTCACTCCGAGGCGGTGGTGGCGGCTGCAACAAATTGCGACGCTGATAAACGACATACGAACCGGTGAGAAGCACTACCGCGGCGCCGATCGCGAGAGCTACAAGCAAGGTCGGCCTTTTCGCGGCCTCGACCTGCGGCACTTTTGTCGCTGCCCGTTCCCTGTCCCGTTTCTTGAAATCCGCCTCTATCTGCTTCAACAATCCGTTCACATCAGGATCTTGCTGGCGCAGAATTCCCTGACGGATTGCATC
>Ga0210406_10005037_pt1 | contig 13957 bp, 13 predicted proteins | sample IncBWC30MmetaG_FD_155454 | JGI IMG/M metagenome (GOLD analysis project Ga0210406, IMG submission 155454) | Forest soil microbial communities from Barre Woods Harvard Forest LTER site, Petersham, Massachusetts, United States - Inc-BW-C-30-M | ecosystem: Environmental > Terrestrial > Soil >... | reverse complement strand
ATTGCCCACAACCCGCGACGCGAGTTAAGTCGGAGAAGAAATTTTTTATTTGGATTCGCCGTAACCCATTGAAAAGCCCCGATTCGGCCAGAGGAATCCAAGGAAATGCAAGGATTTTTCCTTGGTTTTATTTGGATTCATTTGGATTGTCTTGGCATGAATTCGCGCGCTGGTTGAATCCGCGGGCTCACGGAGGCTCGGCAAGTTTCAGACCCCGGTGACGAGGCTGTCTATCCGCAGCGGCAAATCACGCAAGCGCTGGCCGGTCGCATGGTAGATCGCGTTGGCGAGCGCCGCTGACGTCCCGACTATGCCGATCTCGCCGATGCCCTTCACCCCGAGCGGGTTGACCAGCCGGTCCTCCTCCGGAACCATGATGATGCGAACCTCGCCGACGTCAGCGTTCACAGGGATCATGTAATCGGCCAGGTTTGTGTTGACATAGCGGGACGTGCGGGGGTCGATCTCTGTCTGCTCGTGGAGGGCGGAGCCAACGCCCCAGATCATGCCGCCCATATACTGGCTATGGGCGGTGCGCGGGTTCAGAATTCGGCCTGAGGCGAAGGCCCCGACCATCCTGGGTACGCGGATTTCGCGGGTCCGCGAGTGAACGCGCACTTCAACGAACTGCGCGCCAAACGCGAATTGGATCCGGTCCTTCAACCGCGCGCCGCCCATAGGCATCGCCGCGCCCTTATACAGAGCCTGTACGCCGTCTTTGGCCACGCCATGCGGCACCGACTCCGCATATTCCTCAAGGGCGCCCATGCCGCGGTCTTTCATGGCCGCGGCAACATCGGAGGCCGGCTTGCCATCTTGCCCGAGACGCATGCGAAGGGAGTCGCAAGCCTGGGCGACCACGGTGCAAACGCTTGCCGTCGAGATCGAGCCGCCGGCCACCGGCGCCGGCGGTAAATCGGTGTCGCCGAGGGCAACCGAAACCTTGTCGACAGGAAGCCCAAGCCGCTCGGAAGCTGTCTGCGCCACGACCGTATAGAGACCGTTGCCGATCTCATGGCCGGCTGTCTCGACCAGCGCGCGGCCATCTGAAAAGACGCGGACACGGGCCGTCGCGGCCGCCATCTGGGTCGGATAGGCGGAAGCGGCGCATCCCCAGCCGACCAGCCAATCGCCGTCGCGCTTCGACCCCGGCCTTGGATTGCGCGCTTTCCAGCCGAATGCCTCTGCAGCTTGATCGAAGCAGGTCATCAGCGCGCGGCTGGTGTAGGGCAACCCTTTGATCGGTTCTGTCCGCGTATCGTTGACGCGGCGCAATTCAATCGGATCCATGTTTAGCGCAACGGCGAGTTCGTCCATCGCGCTTTCGAGAGCAAAGAAATAGGGCGTTTCGGCTGGCGCTCGCATAAAGCCGGGTGTCGCGCGGTCGGCGCGCACGATCGTCACATTGCTCGCGACGTTCGGGCAGGCGTACATTCGCGTTGAAGCATCGGTGCCGGCCACCGCGTAAGGATCGGCTCGTGACGTCACCTCTGACCCTTGGTGATTGAGCGCCTGAAGCTTGCCGTCATGCGTGGCCGCGAGCTGGATACGCTGCCGCGTCTCGGCCCGGAATGTCGCAATCGTAAAACCCTGTTCGCGGGTGGGCACAAGTCTCACCGGACGGCCCAGTCTGCGGGCCGCGATCGCGATAATCGCCGTCCGTTGGGTGAGGCCGCCCTTGGAGCCGAAGGCCCCGCCGACATAGCGGCTGATAACCCTGATTTGACTGGGCTCGATGCCAAGCTGGGCTGCAAGCCCGTTTTTGATCCCATAAACATTCTGGCTCGGCTCATGGACGGTCAGTTGCGCACCATTCCAAACGCATTGGGTAGCGAACAGCTCGATCGGGTTGTGATGCTGAGTCGGAGTCGAATAGCTGGCGTCGATTTTGACGGGGGCGGCTTCATAAGCCGCCGCGAAATCCCCGACCTTGGGATCGTCATGTTTCTTGTTCTGGCCAGCGAGTTCCTGTTCAAGCGTCCCTTTCGAACCGAATGTTCCGGCCGACGGCTGCTCCTCGTATTCGACGCCAATTTGGGAGGCCGCGTCTTGGGCGACTTCCAGGGTTTCGGCGAGCAGCACCGCGATCGTTTGACCCGCGTAGGCGATCTCGGCGGACCCAAGGGGAACCACGGAGTTCGAAGCGGGGCCGCCCTCGGTGAAGTATTTGACCTTACGGATGTCGCCGCCGATCGTTTGATAGGTAAGAATGTCAACCACGCCGGGCAAAGCGCGTGCGGCATTGAGATCGAAGGATCTAATTCGCCCTTTGGCGATCCGGCTTGAGAGCAAGTAGGCATAGGCGACATCGGGAAGCGCCATATCCGCCGCATAGAGCGCCTTGCCGGTAACTTTGGCGCGGGCGTCATAACGCGGAATGGGTTGGCCCATATTGCCGATGGGCGCGGGAGCAGCCGGATCGATCATCTTCAGCCCTCCAGTTCGGCGGCTTGCAGCAACGCGCGAACCAAGGTGGATTGGCCAAGCGCGATCTTGAAGGCATTGTGGGCTCGTGGCCTTGCGTCAGCGAATGCAGCTCGAGCTGCGGCTTCGGCGACCGTCTCGGTCAGGATTTTCCCGGCGAGCGTGTCCTCCGCCTCCCGCGATCGCCATGGAATCGTAGCAACCCCGCCAAGAGCGATTCGGGCCTCACGGACCTTTGAGCCAACCATGTCTATCGCCACCGCGGCGGAGGCGAGAGCAAACTCATAGGACTGCCGATCGCGGACCTTGAGATAGAGCGAGCGCCGCGTCCAGGGCCCCGCTGGAACATTGAAGCCGGTGATGAGATCGCCCGGCGCGAGAACGGTCTCCGCGTTTGGCGTTGCGCCCGGCAATCGATGCAGGCCAGCGAACGGGATGGCTCTGAAGCCGGAGGCGCCTGCGACGGAAACCGTCGCATCGAGCGCAATCAGACTTTGGGCAAAGTCACCGGGATAAGTCGCGATGCAGTCGGGACTACCGCCAAGGATTGCGTGCTGTCGGTTTAAACCGTCCAATGCGGTGCAGCCCGAACCAGGATCGCGTTTGTTGCATGCGTTCCAGGACGTATCGCGGAAATACGGGCAGCGGGTCCGTTGGAGCACATTGCCGCCAAGGGTCGCCATGTTGCGAAGTTGCGCGCTGGCGGCGAGCTGCAAGCTTTGAGAAATGACGGGATAGGTTTTGACGATCTCCGGATGGTCGGCGGCGGCCGACATCTTGACCATGGCCCCAAGCCGCACGCCGTCGGGTGACACCGAGATGGCGTCGTGGGCGCCGGCGAGCGCACCAAGATCCACCACTTTGGCGGGCCGCATGACATCGAGCTTCATCAGGTCGACGAGCGTTGTGCCGCCGGCCAGATATTCGACGGGGGCACGGCCCTGGATCTCGGGCAATTGCGCAAGCATCGAGGCGGCGCGAATGGCCGCGACCTCGCTCGAAGGGCGGTCATAGGCAAAAGCGCGCATCGCTCAGCCCTCCATCTGCGTTTTGGCTTGGGCGACGGCGGAGACAATGTTCGGATAGGCCGCGCAACGGCACAAATTGCCACTCATGTATTCGCGGATTGTGTCGTCATCGCCTGCGTGCCCCTCCTTCACGCAGCCGATGGCCGACATGATTTGGCCCGGCGTGCAATAGCCGCACTGGAAGGCATCGTTATCCACGAATGCCTGCTGCATTGGATGCAGCGGTCCGTCCGCACGTGCCAGCCCTTCGACGGTGCTGATCTGATGGCCTTGGGCGGTGATGGCGAGCGTAAGGCAAGAAAGGACCCGCACCCCGTCAATATGCACCGTGCAGGCCCCGCATTGGCCGTGGTCACAGCCCTTCTTTGATCCCGTGAGCCCGATATGCTCCCGCAAGGCGTCAAGCAGGGTCGTCCGGACGTCTAATCCGAGTCGATACGCGTCACCGTTGACCGAAAGAGCGACCAAAACCCGGCTGTCGCTGGGCGCGAGCGCCACCGGCTCGGCGAAGGCCTCGTCGAGGCGGGCTCCCACAAACGGAAGAGCTGCGGTGGAAACCGAAGCGCCGAGAAAACGACGTCGGTCGACAGATTGTGGTTCATCGCCGCGTTTGGTCGGCATGGACGCCTCCACTGCCTGAAAACGGTCCTTGAGCCCGCGAGGGCACACCCCAGGGCGCATATCGCCCAAGGACGCTCCTCTAAATGGCGGCTTATCCTAACGTGTTCCCAAAATCGTTGCGGCGCCCACGTCACGAAAGCGTGAGCCGCCGTCGGCGGGGAAGGAACGGGGCTTGGGCTTTCGCTTAGCCATGACATCGTCGTCGAGCAGCATAACGGGACGCTCGAGGTGGCGACCGAACCTGGTGAGTACACGCAATTCACCAATCTTGATCAGCGGGCATCGCCGAGACTTGACGCTGCTCATCAAGCTGACAGCGGGTAGGCAAATTCGAGCGACACAAGTTCTCGAAGCTGCTGCGACTTGCGTCCAGGTGTTCGATCTGCGCCCATAAGGGGCTGACAGCTGCCAGACATCGCCGGCCTGATCGCGCCAACCTGTTAGAATGAAGATGACGGAGGGATTGGGTGCGCACGATCAAAGGACCAGCGCTGCTCATCGCACAGCTTGCGAGTGACCACCCGCCATTCAACACCCTCCCTGGGATAGCCAAGTGGGCTGCGAGCTTAGGCTATGTGGGGTTGCAGCTCCCCAGCTCGGACACCCGGTTCCTTGACCTCCACCGTTGCGCTGCAAGCCAGACCTATGCCGACGAGATTACGGGAGTTTTGAAGGAGCATGGGCTCGCCGTCACAGAGCTCGTGACCGCCCTTCAGGGCCAACTGGTCGCGGTCCACCCTGCATACGACGCCTTCTACGATGCTTTCGCACCGACGAGCGTGCAAGGGAACCCGAAAGCGCGTCAGGCCTGGGCGGTCGAAGAGATGAAGATCGCCGCCAAGGCGTCGCAGCGCCTCGGTCTTAAGCTCGTGCAGACGTTCAGCGGTTCGCTCGCCTGGCCGTATGTTTATCCATGGCCCCAGCGACCGGGCCATCTCATTGAATCTGCGTTCGGCGAGCTCGCCCAGCGTTGGACGCCGATCCTCGACGCCTTTGACGCAGCTGGCGTTGACATCGGGTTTGAGCTGCACCCCTGCCAGGAGGTTTTCGACGGGGAGACGTTCGAACAATTCCTGGCCGCGGTCGGCAATCATCCGCGCTGCGCTATCAATTATGACGCCAGCCATTTCATCAAGCAGGGATTGGACCACGTCGAGTTCATCGACTTCTACCATGAACGTATCAAAGGCTTTCACGTGAAAGACGCCGAGTTTCGACCGACCGGCAAACAAGGCTTCTATTCCGGCTATCAACCCTGGCTGAAGCGGGCGGCGCGAGATCGCTCGCTCGGCGATGGCCAAGTCGACTTCAAGCAGATCTTCTCGAAACTCGCCGAGTACGATTTCAACGGCTGGGCCGTATATGAGTGGGAGGATTGCCTGAAGCACCCCGAGGTTGCGGCTGCCGAAGGCGCGCCGTTCATCGCCGCTCACATCATCCGCGTGACTGACAGGGCCTTCGACGATTTTGCGGCAACTGGCGCGGAACGAGATGCCGTGAGACAGATATTGGGGCTCACATGAATTGAAGAGCCAAAACGTCGGAAGACCCAGTGCTCTAGATTTTAGGCCGTGAGGCGCGAATAGGCCGCCGCCAAAACAAAGATGATGGCGCCATAGAGGATCTGTTTGATCGGCTCAGGCGAATCCAGAAGGGTCAGCAGTCCGTCGAGCACGGTCAGGATCAGAGCGCCGATGATCGTGCCGGAATAACCGCCGCTGCCGCCAAAAATCGAGGTGCCGCCAATGATGACCGCCGCGATGGAAGGCAAGAGATAGGTTGAGGCCAAACTGAGATCGGCGGAATTGGTGTGGCCGACGAGCACAAATCCGGCGAGGGAAGCGAGAAGCGCGCAAATAACGTAGTCGATAAAGAGGAGCCGCCACACGCGCACGCCCGCTAGCCGACAGCCCTCACGATTGTCTCCGATAGCATACAGCAAACGGCCGAACCCGGTTCGCTGCAGCGTGATCAGCACCAGCGCCGCGATCGGCAGCCAAAGAAATAGGTCGAGAGGAATGAGGCCGCCTAGGCGATCGGAGCCGATGGCGTGGATGAAGTCCGGCACGATCGAGCGCGACGCCAATATCTTCTGGCTATAAACAATGATGATCCCTTGCGTCATCAGCCCGGTGCCGAGCGTCATCACCAAGGGCTGAACGCCGAGCAGAGCAATCCCCACGCCATTGATCGCGCCCACCACCAAGCCGAGCCCGAGCCCAATCGCGACCGCCGTTAGATTGCCGAACTTTAGCGCTGTGGTCGTCATGAGGAACGCTGAACCCATCGCGACGCTGACGACCGACAAATCTATGCCGCCGGTCAACATCACCATGGTCTGACCCGCAGCAAAAATACCGAGCGGGGCCGCGAACAGGAGCGTGTTCGATAGCCAAACGGGATTAACCGTGCCCGGTTTCAGGAGCTCGACCGCCGCGATGAAAAGCAGCAGCAGCAGGATCAGAGCAACAATCGTATTCCGCTGAAACCAGAAAAGAAGGCTACGAGCCTCCAAGCGCCTCGACCGCGTCGACGCATCCGACGAACCGCTCATCTGCGGTTTCTCACTATGGTTGCGAGCCCGCCGGCCATCACGACGAGCACGATCAATGTTCCTTGGATGACTTGGCCGAAGTTCGGGTCAATGTTCAGAAAGATCAGGTCGGCGGGAATGAGGGTTAGCACAAAGGCGGCAATGACCGGCCCCAGGACGCCGCCGCGTCCGCCCGTCAGGCTCACCCCCCCAATGACCACGGCCGCCAATCCGCTCAGCGTGTAGAGAACGCCCGCGTGCGGAGAGCCTATGCCGGTCGTCATTGTCAAACCGATTCCGCCGATGGCGCTAAACAAGCCGCCGAGGACATAGGCCAAGAGCCGGGCTACCTCGACATTTACGCCGCTTCGAAACGCGGCGATCTTGTCACTGCCGGTGGCGTAGATGCGCAGGCCGGTCCTCGACATGCGAACCGGAATCCATACGAGCGCCACGGATACGACAAGCAGAACCAGCGAGTTGGACAGCCACTCGGTGATCATCGTCCCCGTGCCAAGATTCGCAAACTCGGGAGGGGCGCCGCCGCCCGGCTTCTCAAGGATCAGCAGCGCGACGCCGCCCCAGATAAAGCCGGTTGTCAGCGTGACGATGACATCCGGGACACGAGAAACGATGACCAGTAGCCCGTTGACTGCGCCTATGGCTGCGCCAGCGGCCAGGATCGCCAGGGCGAGCCATAGAGATTCGCCGAAGCTGGCCTCATTCATCGTGCGCGCCGCGAGAACGTTTGCGACGGCCATAACGGACCCGATCGACAGGTCGATTCCGCCCGAGATCACGACCACGGCCTGCGCGGCCCCGGCGCACGCCAACGGCAACGCCGCCATTGCGACGGATTGCGCATCGAACGAATCGAATCGGGGATGGATCGCGACGGTGGCCATCAGGAAGACGAGGAAGAGCACCGGCATGCCGAAGCTCGGGATACCGCACAATGGCGCCCCAGATCTTGTCAATAAGCCCGGAGCTCTGGTTTGGCGCTTGGACGCTCAACGATGAATTGTCGGCCGACTCGGTTATCGCGCCTGTTCCGCTTGATCGGACGCTGGCGCGCGGGACCGCGCCCGTGGCGGGAGCCACCTCCAGTCCATGTGCGGCGCGAAGCAACGTTTCCTCGTCGGCTTCGCTAGCCGGCATCTCGGCGACGATTTCGCCCCCGAACAAAACAATCGTCCGGTCGCACACCAGGGCAATTTCCGGAAGCTCGGACGTGAATATCAGAACGGACGACCCGGCGTCGGCCATCTCGCGCAGCAACCGATAAATTTGATGCTTGGTGCCGATGTCGATGCCGCGCGTCGGATCGAAGCAAAGCAGCGTTTGGAATCCCGTCGCAGTCCATCGTGCGATTACCACCTTCTGCTGGTTACCGCCGCTCAGTCGGCGCAATTGGGACTCTGCTCGGGTGTCGATTTGCAATCGCTTGACCGCGTTGGAAACGCGCTGGCGTTCCACTCGCGCGTTGATGAGGCCCCAATTCGACGGGTTGCGTACAAGCGGCAAAGCCACGTTCTCGCGGATCGAGCGCTGCGGCAGAAGCGCCTGCAGTCGATTCGCCGGGACCAGCACGAGGCCTGCAGCGATTGCATCGCCAGGATGATTGAGCTTCAGCTTTTGGCCGTGGACCGCGATCTCTCCGCCGTCGTTACGGGTCACTCCAGCGATACAGTCGAACAGTTCCTGCTGCCCTTGACCTTCGAGCGCTGCAATCCCGAGAATCTCTCCGGCCCACAGGCTGAAGGACACGTTCTTGAGCATGTGGCCGTAACAAAGATCGCGGACCTCGAGAGCGGCGAGATCGTCGTCGCCGCTGCGAATTTGCCGTTGCGCGGATTCCGAAGGGTTGACCTTCGTCGGGTCTACGCCGAGCATAAGCGAGACGATTCGCTCTCCGCTTCCGAGCGCCGTGTCGATGACGCCAACGGAAACGCCATCGCGCAAAACCGTGGCGCGATCACAGAGCGCGCCGACCTCCGCCATACGATGAGAGATGAAAATCACCGAGTTGCCGCGCTCGCGCCAGCTGCGCATAACCGTGAAGACACGTTCCGCCAGGTTTGCCGGGAGAGCGGCGGTGATCTCGTCGAGGATAAGCAGGGTCGGATTGGAGGCCAGGGCGCGGGCCAGATCGATAAGGCGCAAAACTGGATACGGAATGTCCCGCACCAGCGCGTTCGGATCGAGGTCCTCGATTCCAAGGTCGCTAAAGTAGCTCCGCACGTCTGCGAGCGGGACATCGGCCAATCGCATGTTTTGGCCGATTGTCAGATCGGGGACGAGCGCGGGATCTTGATAGACCGAGACGATCCCTGCGCGGCGTGCTTCGGCGGGCGAGCGAAACACGCGCGTCGCGCCGTTGATCGTTATGGTTCCGGCATCCGCCGGGTGAACGCCGGTGAGGATCTTCACCAGCGTGCTCTTGCCCGCACCGTTGGCTCCCATCAGCGCATGGATCTCGCCACGGACAAGATTCAGCGTCGCCGACTTGAGCGCTATGACGGCGCCGAATCGCTTAGCGACATCGCGGACCTCAAGGAGAGGCGTGGCGTCGTTCATCGGAACGGCTCCACGTCCGCTCGCAGCCCGTTCATGACGGCCCGAGCCATCGCCACCAACAAGTCTGCTTAGACAACTGGCTCAAGGAGCAGTGCGGCGCGCACGGAAGCGCGAACGCCGCCGCCAACGGGTGTTACTCGCCGGGACCTTTGCAGTCCTTTTCCTGTGCGGCGGTGAAGTGACCATAGTCCTTTTCGGGACCATAGATAGGATCGGTCGGCGCCACGTTCGGGTCGTAGAGCTTCTTCAGTATCTCGACACTTTCGTCGGTCGTGTTGTCATAAGAGGCTGTCGGCACGGTGGTCACTTTGTCGCGAGGTTTCTTTTGCAGGACATCGAGGGCGACGACTAACCCAGCTGCGCCGATCGCGGGTGAATTCGCCACGGCGACGCCAACCAATCCATCGTTCTTGTAGTCGATCAATTGCTTGAGGAAGCCATTGTTGTCGGCGCCAACGAACGGCACAAACGGCTTATGCGCGGCCTTGATCGCCTCGATCACCGTATAGTCGATTCCTGATGTCCAGACCCCGTCGAAATCCTTACCCGAGGCGAGCATTGCCGACATCTGCTGCGCGGCTTTTTCGTTGGACCAGTCCATGAAGGTTGTCGCAACGACCTTGATCCCGGGATAATCCTTGAGCACGGCGTCGAAGCCCTTCTGCCTCACGCCGTCGCCGGGAGCTCCATCGATCCCGCGCATTTGATAGACGTCGCCCTTGCCCTTCAACTGGTCGAACAGCCATTTGGCGCCGACCTTGGCGTAGGTCACCTGGTCGCCGGTCACGATATACGCTTCCGGAGCGCTGACGGGTTGGTCCGCGGCAACGACGACGATCCCCTTGTCGGCTGCGGCCTTGATAACGCCGTTGAGCGCCTTTTCGTCCGACGGGTTTATGATGATCGCGTTGACGCCGGCCGAGATCAGCGTGCGCAGGTCCGCGATCTGCTCGGAAGGCCCCGCTTCGCGATTGGCGAGAATGACCTTCGAAACCAAGCCCGAGGCGAGGGCCTCGGCTTTGATCGAGCAGACGAACTCCTCGCGCCAGCTGTTTCCGATATGAGTGTTGGAGACTCCGATGACGAACTGCTCTGCGGCGCTGGCATTGCCGGCGGCGGCCGTCGCCCCTATAGCCGCGAGCAGAGAAAGCGCGGCACTGGCTCTAAAGCGTTTCATTTTTCCTCCCACTTGATCTTGCTTATGGCCGGTACTGTGACGCGAATCTCATGCCATGGCAATTTCCCTTGCGACAAAGGGGTAGGAGCCGCCGGATCGAACGCGGACCTTCCGCAAGCCGATCCAGCGCTTGCCTTACGCGCGGCCGAGGCAGCACGCTGGATGGCTACCGGCAAACTGCATCGAAAGCCGGTTCATTTTGAAGTGTTGGCGCGGCGCTCAGACAAAGGCGAAGCTCTCCGGACCGTGTGAACAATAGCGCCATCAGTTGCAGACAGGCTCGTGTCGTCGGCTGGCCTCGGAACCGCCGATAGCAAGCAACGTCGCGCCGAACGCCCTCGGCTCGAGAACGGCCGCACGGTGTACGACCTTCGGGGCAGCAAGCGGACCCATGGGGGCGACAAACTCAATGGCAGATCTCACCGCCGATCATTATCGTACGGCATTTAGACCTGGCCGGATACGTGATCATGAAGAAGCCGCCGGCCCGCTCAGCGGGCGACAATTCAGGGAGGAGCGGGGTTCCCGGACGCTAGCTCCGAAGGCTGACTGGCATCCGTCTCCCTTCGGAGGGTTAGCTCGCGAACGAAGGTAAGACGCCCTCAAGCGAATTTCGGGAGCTTCGTTAAGCGCCAAACAGGCAAGCCAGCATCAGGCCGGTCGGGCAGCCACCGGGGATCACTGCGTTCCTCCCGTCACCCGTCAACCGCTTGGGCGCGCTGATTGACTCTGTGCAGGCTGGGTAAGCGTTTCGTCGGTCTTCTTTCCTCGCCGAGCGTCTCCGCCGAAAAAAAGAAAGCATCAATCGAGGCGCAGCACGCCAAGGCGGTGGCTCCGAGCGGTAAACGGCTTATTCTAAAATTCCACTGGTGACGACGCGATGAAGACACATACCACGCCGCCTCCTGACAGCTCATCAGCTTATTCATAAGTCATTGAATTGTTTGGTGCCCCTAGCCAGCACATAACATCTGTCTACCACCGTTTCTCCTCGTCTATAAATGATTGCTTTTTCTGTGACTTAAGTGAATAGTCGTCTTCCGTCATCTCACGTTGTGTGCCAGAAGCTCAGTCTAAGTGTGGGGCTGAATGTGGGGCCGCCGCACGATGGAGGCGGCGGTGGGCGAACTGACCGAACTTGGCGTCAAGCGCGCCAAAGAAGGGCGGCACGTCGATGGCGACGGCCTCATGCTCGTCGTCCGCCGCAGCGGGAAGAAGTCTTGGCTGCTGCGCTACCAGATGAACGGCGTTCGGCGAGATATGGGGCTCGGTTCTTATCCTGAGATCGGCCTCAGGGAGGCCCGCCAAAGGACCACCGACGCCCGGCGCATGATTGAGGCAGGCGCCGACCCCATCGCTGCCCGGCAGGCGGCCCACAAGGCCGCAAGACCGATCCCCACGTTCGGGGAGATCGCCGCCCTCGTTATTGCCGACGCACACGCGAAGACGGCCAACGAGAAGGTCAAGTATCAGTGGCAGCGCCATCTCCGTCAGGCCTATTCCGGCTCGCTGCTCGACCGTCCGGTGCACGAAATTACGACACTTGAGATCGCTTCCGTTCTTCGCCCCATCTGGCGCGCAAAGCCAGAAGTGGCGAGGAAGACCTATCCCGCAATCCGCCGCGTGTTCGACCGCGCGCGCGTCATTCTCCGCGACGAGCATGGCGTCACGATGAACCGCAATCCGGCAGAGTGAAGCGATCTCAAGGCACTCGGCTTCGAGGCGCCGCGACAGCTCAGCCGAGGCCGTCATCCGTCCCTCCCGTATGACCAGTTGCCGGAGTTCATCGCGGAACTTCGGAGCCGAAACATCGTCACGGCCAAGGCGCTCGAATTTCTCATCCTGACGAACGTGCGCACGGACGCAGTCCTGAAGGCGACTTGGGACCAGTTCGATTTGGGCTCCGTCGTCTGGACGGTCCCGTTAGCGAGCCTGAAGGACCGCGAGCATCGGACCGAACCGTTTCGCGTCCCACTTTCGCCTCGCGCCGTCGAGATTGTCTGCGAAATGGAGAAGGCGCGGCTTTGCGCTACGTTTTCCCCGGCATGGGCGGCGGGCAGCCGCTGTCGAATATGGCGCTCCTCACGCTCCTGAAGCGCATTAACTCTGGCGCCCGCAAATGGCTCGACAAAGACGGCCGATCGATTACGGCGCACGGCTTCAGGGCGACGTTCCGAACATGGGCAGAGGAAGTCGCTACCGTACCGCACGCCGCCGTCGAACAGGCAATGGGGCATCAAGTGGGGGGTAAGGTGGAGCGGGCCTATCGGCGGACGGACCTGCTCGAAAAACGCGGCGAGTTGATGCGCGCATGGGCGTGCCATTGCGAGCGAGGCGCGGGCGGAAACCTGCTAGCGTTCAAGCGACCAGCGTGACAACCTTCCTTCTCCGCGCACGCATTTTGACCTGCTACCGCATGCGTAGCCACTCCTAGACCGAGAGCGCCAGCGCGGGCACGCGCGAAACAGAAAGGTGTGGATAGGTCTAACGGGCGAGGATGGGCGCAAACCGGGTTTAAGGGGTGCGAGGCGGCGATAACGGGCGGTGGAGGGCGTTGCCCGCGAAAAAGCCTCGTAGTTAATAACAGACCGCTGGCGACGCCCAGCAATTCGTGGCGTCCACGGAGCGGTCGAATGCTTCCCAAGAATGCAGAAGAACGTCGTGGCCTTTCCGTGCGAGAGGCATCTCGAAGGGGCGGGTGGTCGAGGGCCACGACATATCGGTTGATTAGTCTTGGAAAATTGAAATCGGCGAAGGTTCTCGGTCGGCGCATCATCACGCCTGAAGCGGTCGATGCCGTATTGGATGAGGGTGCCTCCCTGAGCGACGAGGGAGGCGCGCGCGTGATGCGCTAATCACCTTAGCGCCGAAATGAGCGCGCCCAAGCGCAGGAACTGGATCGGGCGCCAGTTCGAGGCGCGGCCGATCCAAATGCTCGAAAGTCCCGCCATGCGCGTGCTGACGCTCGCCGAGCGGCGGGCGCTTGATCGGATCGAGATCGAATACGCGCATCACGGCGGCGCGGACAATGGCAAACTGCCGATCACATACGCCGACTTTGAGCGTTTCGGTCTACACCGCAACGTCGTCGCGCCATCGCTGCGCGCCCTTGTTGCGCTCGGGTTCATCGAGGTGACGCGCAAGGGCTACGGCGGCGCGGCCGAAGTGCGCGCGCCAAGTTGGTATCGGCTCACGTATCGTTCCGCATGGAACGCCACCCGCCGAGACGGAGATAGGACGCACGAATATCTCGCAATCAAGACGGTCGAAGAAGTTGCGGCCATCGCGAGGGCGGCGCGAATGAGCTGCGATCCTCGCAACGTCGAGCGGGCGAAGGCGCGCCAGAGAAATTCAAAACGCCACCCTCACATTTCGAGAAATTTCGCCCTCAGAAAAGGAGGGCGAAACGGAAAATCCCCGCCCTCACATTTCGAGGGTAAAGGCTCACCCTCGGAAAACGAGGGTACTATCTAAAGTCTCGGGACCGTGCGGCCCTTGTCCCTAAGCAGATTCCGTTTGGCTAACCAACGGATAGGTTTTTTGCGGTTCGCTGCCTGCGCCGATTCGCAAGGTGTATGGCATGGCGGGAAAGTCTCC
>Ga0210406_10005036_pt1 | contig 13958 bp, 16 predicted proteins | sample IncBWC30MmetaG_FD_155454 | JGI IMG/M metagenome (GOLD analysis project Ga0210406, IMG submission 155454) | Forest soil microbial communities from Barre Woods Harvard Forest LTER site, Petersham, Massachusetts, United States - Inc-BW-C-30-M | ecosystem: Environmental > Terrestrial > Soil >... | reverse complement strand
CCTCGCCGATATGACGGGAAAGTTCGGTCTGGATGCCGCCCGGATGGACGGCGGTCGCGCGGATTCCGTTCCCCTTGTGGCGGCGATCGAACTCGACGGCGAACAGGATGTTGGCGGTCTTCGACCTTCCATAGGCGGCCCACGGATCGTAAGGCGTGCGCTCGAAATTCGGATCGTCAAGATCGACGTCGGAATAGCGATGGCCGGCCGACGACAGATTGACCAACCGCGAACCCGGCTTCATCAGCGAAGCGATGCGGTTGACCAGCACGAAATGACCGAGATGGTTGGTGCCGAACTGGGTCTCGAACCCATCTGCGGTCTTGCCATATGGGCAGGCCATGACGCCGGCGTTGGCGATGACAAGATCGAACGGTTTGCCCTTGTCGACAAGCGCGTTGGCGCAGACGCGTACGCTTTCCAGCGATGCGAGATCAAGCTCGACCAGCTCAAATCCACCGCCCTTCTTGGCGGCCGCTTGCACGCCCGCGGTCGCCGCTTTGGCCTTGGTCAGATCGCGCGCGGCGCCCACCACGTCGGCGCCGTGAGCGACGAGCGCGCGGGCCGTTTCTACGCCGAGGCCGGCTGATACGCCCGTCACCAGCACGCGCTTGCCCTTCAAGTTCACGCCCTCGAGCACCTCGTCGGTGGTGGATGTCGCGCCAAAGGTCTTTGTTGCTATGGTCTGATCGAGTGCAGCCATGCGGATCTCCTGGATGTTGGGGTCGCTCAGCGACCGGCTGTTGCAATGAAAGAGGCTCCGAAGCGCGCGGCGTGGCTCACGCGAAGCGCTCGCCGACTAACTCCTCGCTCTTCGCCCACAGCGCCTTGGCTGTCTCAGGGTTAAGCGCATAGCCGCGCACGCCGTCGAAGGTAAAGCCGGGCGCGTCGACGACGTCGGCGACGTGACAATCCTCGCAATAACGGCCGCCAACCGCGTTGGCCTTCGCGACCGCCGCCGCCCAGATCGAGGTCGCGGCTCCTTGCGGGACCGATTTGTAGGTAATCGGCTTCGCGCCCGGCAGGCGAGCGACCTGCGTCATGATTTCGGTCAACTCCCGTTGCGCGTCAGCGTCCAGATAGCGGCTAAGCTCGGTATGAATGGCGCCGGGATGGAGGGCGCTCGCGCGGATTCCGCGCTCCTTGTGGCGGCGGTCGAACTCGACCGCGAACAGGATGTTGGCGGTCTTCGAACGGCCGTAAGACGCCCAGGCGCTGTAAGGCGTGCGCTCGAAATTCGGATCGTCGAGATCGACGTCTGAAAGCTGATGGCCGGCTGACGACAGATTAATGAGCCGCGCGCCCGGCTTCATCAGCGACGCGATGCAGTTGACCAGCACGAAATGGCCGAGGTAGTTGGTGCCGAACTGCGTCTCGAACCCGTCCGCTGTCTTGCCGAATGGCGTCGCCATGACGCCCGCATTACAAATGAGGAGATCGAACGGCTTGCCGTTGTCGACAAGCGCGTTGGCGCAGACGCGCACGCTCTCCAGCGACGCGAGATCAAGCTCCACGAGCTCGAATCCACCGCCCTTCGCAGCGGCCGCGCGCACGCCCGCGGTCGCCGCTTTGGCCTTCGCAAGATCGCGGGCCGCGCCGACGACCTCGGCGCCATGAGCAACGAGCGCGCGGGCCGTCTCCACGCCGAGGCCCGCTGAAACGCCCGTCACCAGCACGTGCTTGCCGCTCAGGCTCACGCCCTCGAGCACCTCGTCAGTTGTCGATGTCGCGCCAAAGGTCGTTGTTGCAGCGCTCTGAGCAAGTGCAGGCATAAAATCTCCTGGATGTTGGGGTCGCTCGGCGACCAGCTTTGGCAATGAAAGGGCTGCGAAAGGCGCGCGTCGGCTGCCTCAGGCGAACCGCTCGCCGACCATCTCCTCGCTCTTCGCCCATAGAGCCTTGGCGTGCTCCGGGTCGAGCGCGTAGGCGCGCACGCCCCACGGAATGGTCGGGTCCGCGGCCGCGACGACGACCTCCGCAACCTGACAATCCTCGCAATAGCGGCCGCCAACCTCGTCGCCGCTGGCGACCGCGCCGGCCCAAACTGACGTCGCGGCCCCTTGCGGAATCGACTTCTGCCGCAGGGGCGGTCGGCCAGCCGCGATATAGGCCGCATTTGCCCGCTCGACGAGCTCCTCGAGGATGCTCGGCGCGAGGTAGCGTATAAGCTCGGTCCGGATTATGCCGGGATGGACGGCGGTAGCGCGGATTCCGCTCCCGTTGTGGCGGCGATCGAACTCGACCGCGAACAGGATGTTGGCGGTCTTCGACCGGCCGTAGGCGACCCATGGATCATACGGAATGCGCTCGAAATTCGGATCGTCGAGGTCGACATCGGCGCGCCGATGTCCCGACGACGACACATTGACCAGCCGCGCGCCCGGCTTCATCAGCGACGCGATGCGGTTGACCAGCACGAAATGCCCGAGATGATTGGTCCCCCACTGCGTCTCAAACCCGTCCGCCGTCTTGCCGAATGGCGTCGCCCCGACGCCCGCGTTGGCGATGACGAGATCGAACGGCTTGCCGTTGGCGACGAGCGCGTCCGCGCAAGCGCGGACGCTCGAAAGCGATGCAAGATCGAGCTGGACCACCTCAAGGCTGCCGCCATCCGCAGCGTCGGCGCGCACCGGGGCGGTCGCTGCTTTGGCCTTAATCAAATCGCGCGCGGCCCCCACCACCTCGGCGCCGTTCGCCGCCAGCACGCGCGTCGTCTCCACGCCGAGGCCGGCTGAAACGCCCGTCACCAGCACGCGCTTGCCGCTCAAACTTACCCCCTCCAGCACCTGGTCTGTGGTGGATTCGGCTCCAAAGGATTTGGACATGGGTTATCTCCAGGTTCAATAAGCAAAGGTTGTCGCCGCTTCGGAGAATTGCCAGGGGCGCCAAGCAGGAATAAACGGAGGATGCCTCCGTTCGATATACGGAGGGACCCTCCGTTTGGCAAGAGGACACGCGAAATTTGAGCGCCGACGTCACGAGTCGCTCCCGCCGCGCGGGTGGCGGGAAAGCGCCGGGCGCTCCGCAAGCGCTGCGCGGCAGTCGCAAGCCCCGCGCCGACGCCCAGCGCAACCGCGACGGGCTGCTTGAGGCGGCGAAGGCGGCGTTCGCGGAAGTGGGGCCGGAGGCGAGCCTCGACGAGATCGCGCGTCGAGCGCGCGTCGGGATCGGAACGCTCTACCGTCACTTCCCGACGCGCGACGCGATTGTGGAGGCGGTCTATCGCCGCGAGGTCCAGCAATTGGCCGACGCAGCGCCCCGCCTAGCCGACTCCCTGCCCCCGGCGGAGGCGCTGCGCGCCTGGATGGGGGTCTTCATCGACCATATCGCCGCCAAGAAGGTGATCGCGCCGGCTCTCAAATCGTTGGTCGGCGGCGGCTCGGCGCTGTACGCGGATTCGGGCGCGCGGATCACTCAGGCGATAGGTCTCCTCGTCGAACGCGCGCGGGCAAGCGGCGACATCCGTCCCAGCGCTGATTCCGCCGATCTCCTACAAGCGCTGATCGGCTTCGCATACGTCAATTCGGCGCCAGACTGGGAGGCGAGCGCGCGGCGCCTCATCGACCTTTTGATCGATGGCTTAAGGTCGCAGGGCGGCGAAAAGTGACGTCGCGGCCCCCAGCCATGAACGGCGCGCAACGAAATCACGGGCCATGGGGCAAGCCGGAGCGCGACGGCCTCGCCACATAAGGAGCAGCGGATGGACATCAAGCGAGTGGGTTCGAGCGCATCGACCAAAGGACCGAGGGAATATTTCACCGGCGTGGTCCGCATTGATCCACTGTTTCCAGTGACTGCTCCCGCGCGCGGGGCCGGCAACGCCGTCACGTTCGAGCCTGGAGCGCGCACGGCCTGGCATACGCACCCGCTCGGTCAGGTCCTCATCATCACGATGGGCTGCGGCCGGGCGCAGCGCGAAGGCGGGCCGATCGAGGAAATTCGTCCTGGCGACGTCGTGGTCTTCGCGCCGGGCGAGAAGCATTGGCACGGCGCCGCCCCCACCACCGCCATGACCCACATCGCCATCCAGGAGGCGCTCGACGGCAAGGCGGTGGAATGGATGGAAAAGGTCAGCGACGAGCAATACCAGGGCTGAGCGCCCGTTTCGCCAATTCCGCGGGCATCGCTTCCGATCGCCATGTCGCGCAAACTCCCTGAATGAACCCGCGAAAGAGCCAACCGGCCGATCGTCAAGACGCGGCTGCTGGAGTGTGATCCACGTCACATCGTCCCATGCTGACTTATGCTTTAGTGCGAGTGTCAGATGGACCGCCAAGCAAGGCAAAAAGGGCGGGTGGCATGGAGAGGCGACGATGTCGCGAAATCTAACAAATTCCGGCCTTTACGACATGAGCATGATCGACGACCGCAACGAGCGACCGTTGACGATCGCCTTTGCGACGATCGTGACGATGTGGCTGCTGGGGTTTGGGTTGGTTTTCGTGTCGACTCACCTCAATGCCGAGTCCGATCAAATGGCGCAAAGCGCAGCGCCAATCGCTGCGTCGATCGACAAGTGATAGGCCGGACGCGCGGTCGCCCACTCGACCGATAGTCACCGCGGAGCCGGCGCAGTACCAAAGCTGAGCTCTGGCAAGCGAGAATCGCCGACCGGCCCGTCAGGGTGTCGGTCTCGGAGTGTGATCTGCATCACACCATCTTGTGGCGAGTTATGGTTAAGTGCGTTGAGAAAGTGAACCGCTGTGGGGGACAAACGGCGGTAAGTATGGAGAGCGACGATGTCGCAACATTTAGCGAATTCAGGCCTTTACGATGAGGGCCTCATAGACCACCGAAACGCGCGCCCCTTGACGATCGCTTTTGCGACGATCGTGACGGTTTGGATGCTGGCGTTCGGCCTGGTCTCCGTGTCGGGTCAGCTCAATGCGCAGTCGCGCAATCTCGCGAACGGCTGTGCGGCAGCAATCTCGACAATGGTCAAATAGAGCCGGAAGGCTCTTCAAACCGCGCTCGCGGCGCTTGCATCGCCTCGGGCTTTCGCGTAATGAGCGCCTGTTGAAAACCGCCCGGCCGTTAAGGGCTGCCGTGGCGGTTTTTTCGCTCGTTCCGACGCGAACGGGGCTCTGGCCCCGGCAAATTCAAAAAGGCGTCAAGCCTTAAGGAGAGCCAAATGCCCAAGTTGAAGACCAAATCAGGCGCGAAAAAGCGCTTCAAAATCACCGGGACCGGCAAGGTCGTCTACGCCCAACGCGGCAAGCGCCACGGCATGATCAAGCGCACGCCCAAGCAGATCCGCGATCTGCGCGGCACGTCGATTCTGTTCAAGACCGACGGCGACAAGGTCAAGAAATTCTTCCTGCCGAACGGCTGACCTTTTTCCCGGAGATTTGAACGATGTCGCGCGTCAAAAGGGGCGTAACCGCCCACGCCAAACACAAGAAAGTGCTCAAGGCCGCCAAAGGCTTCTTTGGCCGGCGCAAGAATACCATCCGCGCCGCCAAGGCCGCTGTCGACAAGTCGATGCAGTACGCCTATCGCGACCGCAAGAACCGCAAGCGCGAGTTTCGTGCCTTGTGGATTCAGCGCATCAATGCGGCGGTGCGCGAGCACGGGCTGACCTACAGCCGCTTTATTTCCGGCCTTGCCACGGCGGGGATCGAAGTCGACCGCAAGGTGCTGTCCGACCTCGCCATTTCCGAGCCCGCAGCATTCGCCGCGATCGTCGAGCAGGCGAAAGGCTCGCTGCCCAAGGCCGCCTGAGCCGGCCTTATCGCCCTCCCCGCCCCGATCGCGGGGGAGGGCTTAGGCGAGGCCAGTATCCTTCCCGTCGGATGGGAAGGAGGAGCGAGCGGCTTTGCCGGGAGTCCCAGAGGAATGTCGGACCTTTCCGCCCTTGAACGGGAGACGCTGGCCACGATTGAAAGCGCGCCGGATGAAAGCGCGCTCGAGGCGGCGCGCGTCGCTGCGCTGGGCAAGAAGGGATCGATCTCCGCGCTGCTCGCCACGCTCGGCAAGCTTGCGCCGGACGAGCGCAAGGCGCAGGGCGTGGCCATCAATGCGCTGAAGGATCAGGTCACGGAAGCGCTTGTCGCGCGGCGCGCGGTGCTCAAGCGCGCGGGGCTTGAGGCCCAACTCAAGCGGGAGGCGCTCGACGTCACGCTGCCCGTCCCGCTTCCCGGCGTCGAAACGGGCCGAATCCATCCGATCAGCCAGGTGATGGATGAGATCACCGCCATTTTTGCTGAGATGGGCTTCGCCGTCGCCGAGGGGCCGGACATCGAGAGCGACGACTACAATTTCACCAAGCTCAACTTCCCGCCCGGCCATCCGGCGCGCGAGATGCACGACACATTCTTCCTCGAGCCGGATGACAAGGGCGAGCGAAAGGTTTTGCGCACCCACACGAGCCCGGTGCAGGTGCGCGCGATGCTCACCCAAAAGCCGCCGATCCGTGTCATTTGCCCCGGACGCACCTATCGGCGCGACGCTGACCAGACGCATACGCCGATGTTCCATCAGATCGAAGGCCTGGTGGTCGACCAGAGCGCGACGCTCGCCAACCTCAAGTGGGTGCTAGAGGAATTCTGCAAGGCCTTCTTCGAAGTGCCGCATGTGGGCATGCGCTTCCGCCCGAGCTTCTTCCCCTTCACCTCGCCTTCGCTCGAGGTCGACATCCAGTGCCGCCGTTCGGGCGGAGAGATCCGCTTCGGCGAGGGCGAGGATTGGCTCGAAATCCTCGGCTGCGGCATGGTCCATCCCAATGTGCTAACGAATTGCGGCCTCGACCCGGAGGTCTATCAGGGCTTCGCCTGGGGCATCGGCCTCGACCGCCTGGCGATGCTCAAATACGGCCTGCCGGATTTGCGCGATTTCTTCGACGCGGACCTGCGCTGGATCAATCACTATGGCTTCAAGCCGCTCGACATCCCGACGCTCGCCGGAGGATTGAGCGGGTGACGCCGTGCCGACCGTTTTGCGATGGAACGGCTATCGCTTTTTCTTTTATTCTGCCGACGGCGACGAGCCACCGCACGTGCATGTGGTCAAGGGAGAATATGAAGCGAAGGTGTGGCTAAGCGACTGCTCAGTAGCGATCAACCTAGGCTTTCCTGCCCGTGACCTTGGGGACGCCATTCGGAAGATCCGCAAAGAGCGCGGCGCCTTGTTGGAGGCTTGGGATGACCACTTTGCAGATCGAGGTTGAGGACGCGCGACCGGTCGCAGCCGAATGCGACGATAGCCACTTGAGCGTGACGTTGGCCGACGGTCGCGTGCTTCAGGCTCCTCTTTGGTGGTATCCCCGGCTGTTGGCAGCGACCGCCGGACAGAGGTCGCGAGTTGAACTTTCGCCGCTCGGAATCCATTGGCCAGAAATTGACGAGGACATTAGCGTCGCGAGCATGCTGCGGGGAGCGAAAGCACCAGGAGCCAAAGAGCCTGTTTCCAAACGGAGCTGAGCAACTCTCCCGCGAAGCCACCCTGACACTGTGCAAACTGATCAGCGATGAAATTCACCCTCTCCTGGCTCAAAGACCACCTCGACACCTCCGCCTCATTCAGCGAGATCGTCGACACGTTGACCCGCGTCGGCCTCGAGGTTGAGTCGGTCGAGGACCCGGCGCGCAAATACGACGGCTTCGTCGTTGCTTCCGTCATCGAAGCCAAGCAACACCCCAACGCCGATCGGCTGAGAGTCTGCATCGTCGACGCCGGCGGCGACCCGGTGCAGGTCGTCTGCGGCGCGCCGAACGCGCACACCGGCATGAGGAGCGTGTTCTCGCCCGTGGGGACCTATATTCCTGGCAAGAAGCTGACGCTCGCCAAGGGCGTCATCCGCGGCGTCGAGTCGAACGGCATGCTGTGCTCGGCGGCGGAGCTCGAGCTCAGCGAGGATCACGACGGCATCATCGAACTGCCCGACGACGCGCCGGTCGGCGTCGCTTATGCGCAATACGCGGGGCTTGACGATCCTGTTATCGATGTCGCTGTGACACCAAACCGTCCCGACGCGACCGGCGTCGCCGGAATCGCGCGCGACCTCGCCGCGGCCGGGCTCGGCAAGCTGAAAACGCCCGCGCCGAAACCGCAGGCTGGCGCGTTCGACTGCCCGACCAACGTCCATCTCGATTTCGCACCTGCAGACGCGCATCTCTGCCCGGCCTTCGCCTTGCGGCTTGTCCGCGGCGTGACCAATGGCCCTTCGCCCGAATGGATGCAGAAGCGGCTACGGGCGATTGGCCTAAGACCGATCACCGCGCTCGTCGACATTACCAATTACATCACCTTCGACCGCGGACGCCCCCTGCACGTGTTCGACTTCGCCAAGGTCGCCGGTGACCTGACGGTCCGCCGAGCGCGCACGGGCGAAAGCGTGCTCGCCCTCGACGGCAAGACCTACGCGCTCGACGAGAGCATGGTGGCGATCGCCGATGCGAACGGCGTCGAGTCGATTGCTGGAATCATGGGCGGCGAACATTCCGGCTGCAATGAGGCGACGCGCGACGTTCTGATCGAAAGCGCGCTGTGGGACCCGACGATCACCGCGCAAACCGGCCGGAAGCTCGGGATTACGACCGACGCGCGCTATCGCTTCGAGCGCGGCGTCGATCCCGACTTCTGCGTCCCCGGTTGCGATCTCGCGACCGAGCTCGTGCTTTCGATCTGCGGCGGCGAGCCGTCACGCATGATCGTGGCGGGCGACCCGTCAACGCCGCGCCGGCCAGTTCCCTTCGACTATGGGGAAGTGAAGCGCCTGCTCGGCGTCGATATTCCGCGCGACGAAGGCGAAGCGATCCTGCGCCGGCTGGGCTTCGGGATCGAAGACGGACGCGTGTTCGTTCCCTCTTGGCGCCCCGACATCCAGGTCAAGGCCGACGTCGTCGAGCAAATCCTGCGCATCGCCGGCGTCGACCGCACGCCGCCGGCTCCCCTGCCCCGGCTCGACGACGGCGTGCCGAAACCTGTGCTGACGCTCATGCAGAAGCGCACGCGCCTCGCCAAGCGAACGCTTGCCGCGCTGTCACTGCGCGAGGCGGTGACCTGGTCGTTCGTGCCCAAAGCCGCGGCGGAGCTGTTCGGCGGCGGGTCGCGGACCCTCGCGCTCGCCAACCCGATCGCCGCCGATCTATCCGACATGCGCCCGAGCCTCATTCCGGGCCTCGTCGCGGCGGTCGAGCGCAACGCCCGCCGCGGCTCGAGCGACGTCGCGCTGTTCGAGGTCGGGCAGGTCTTTCTTGGATCTGGCGAAAACGACCAGCGCATCGCGGCTGCGGCTGTGCGGCGCGGCCGCGCCAAGGCTGGCGAGGAAGGCCGGAATTGGAGCGGCGGCGGGCTCGTAGACGTCTTCGACGCCAAGCGCGACGCGATGGCGCTTCTCTCGGCGCTCGGCGTGAACGCGAACGCGGTCCAGGTCGTCCCCGGCGGCCGGTCGTTCCTGCATCCGGGACGTGCGGCGACCCTCCAGTTCGGGCCAAAGACGGTTGTCGGATGGTTTGGGCAATTGCACCCGAGCGCGTGCGAGGCGCTCGACGCCGAAGGACCGATCGTCGCCTTCGAGATCACGCTCGACGCCATTCCGGCGCCAAAGGCGAAGCCAACCAAGACCAAGCCGAAGCTGATCCGCTCGGACTTCATGCCGGTCGAGCGGGACCTTGCCTTCGTCGTCGGCGAGATGGTCAGCGCCGCCGACATCCTCAAGGCGGCGGAGAGCGCCGAACGCTCGCTCGTCGCCAGGGTCGGCGTGTTCGACGTTTATCGCGGCCAAGGCCTGCCGGAGGATACGAAGTCGATCGCAATTCACGTGACCCTGCAACCGCGGGAGCGCACGCTTACCGAGGCCGAAATCGACGCTACGGTGTCGAAGATCGTGGCCGAGGTGTTGAAAAAAACCGGCGCCACGCTCAGGAGCTGAAGCCATGGCCGCCCGCGCCGCGATCGCGCTTTGTCTTGCCGCTCTTGGCTTGGCCGGGAGCGCGCAAGCTCAAGACGACCCGGCATGTGCAAAATATCACGAGCCAATGGCATACAATCTATGCCTTGCCCAGCGTGGACCCAAGGCCAATGGCGTCGGTCAACTTCACGGCGGCGGACCTCAACCCGGCAGCGCCGCGCAAGGCCGGGTTTGGTACGGGCATACACGTGGCCGCGCGCCAACCGCGCGCTCCACTAGCCCGCTGAACGCGCAGCGCGTCCATGGCCGCGTGCATATGGAGTTTCAAGTCCGGTGAGATACGGCGTGAGCGGGCCGTAACATGGCGAGCGCGGCGCCCGAGCCCGCGGAGGATGGCGCAGGTGCCGCGCTCTTTTCCTCGCGCTGTGGGAGATCAGCGAGAGGACCGCGCTTCGCTCCCGGCCCAAGGCGCGGAAACGCGGGAAACATGATCCCAGGTGACCGATCGCTCCTGGCGACCGAACCCCGGTCAGATTAGAAGGCGGGCACGTCGCCCCAACAATGGGCCAGGTATACGATTTTGCAGGCCCTGGCTGTGATGGCCGTCACACTGCGCTCGGGAAAACGTCAATCCACCGCAATTTGTGGGAGAGTTGCATCTGCGCGGACCTTCTCCCCATTTATGTGAGGCCAAAGCTGTCGCGACCGCACCGAAGGCGCTTGACGTACGGGCCGACGTCCTCCACCGTCACCGGGGATCATCGGCGGCGGAAGATGGTCATAAACACGCTTTTAGTACATCCCTGTTTCAAAACGTTTGATCCAGAAGCCTGTCGGGACCTCGATCGCCAATGTACCTGGCTGAAGACGCCGGCGGGCGCCTGGGTCGCCGGTCAGGCGGAGAACGACCGCGAGGTCTATTTTGTCTTGACCGGCCGCCTGAGGGTGACGCTCCGCGGGGCGCGGCAAGACCTCGTAACTTCCTACTTCGAGGCGGGTTCGTTCTGTGGCGAATTGAGCGCCCTCGAAGGCGTCCCCAATTTCCTCAGCGCCTTCGCGGTCGATGACTCGACACTCGTCAGAATGCCGAGCAGCGTCTTCGTCGCGACAATGTTCAACCACCGTCCGCTCGGCGAAGCGGTGGTCGCGACGCTGGTCGTGCGCAATCGCGCGATGACCCGCAAGGTCGCCGAGGCGGCCCATGTCCATGGAGACGGCCTCGCGCCTGAGGGCCCCACGCCGGGGCGGCCGGGACAAAGTCGTTTTGACGTACGCGCCGACGTCGGCCACATCGGCGCCAATCCTCGACGAGCTCGACGATGGTCATAAGCTCGCTTTCGGCGCATCCCTGCTTCAAGACGCTTGATCCCGAATCTTGTCGGGTTCTCGATCGCCATTGCATCTGGCTCAGGGAAGCGCCGGGCCAGTGGGTCCTCGGCCAGACGGCCAACGACCGCGACGTCTATTTCGTCATGACCGGACGCTTGAGGGCCGTGTCTCACGGGGTGCGGCAGGACCTTATTTTCTCGGACATGGAAGCGGGCTCGTTCTTTGGCGAGCTGGCCGCCCTCGACGGGGGCCCCCGCTCGCTCAGCGTCTTCGCGGTCAATGACTCGACGATCGCGAAAATGCCGAGCGCGGTCTTTGTGGAGACGATGTTCACGCACCGCCCGCTCGGCGAAGCGGTCGTCGCGACGCTGGTCGCCCGCAATCGCGCGATGACCCGCCGGGTCGGCGAGCTTGGCGCGCTTGACGTTCGCAGCCGCGTGCATGCCGAGCTCTTGCGCCTCGCCCGTCCCGATCGCGAGGATCCGAAGCGTGCCATCATCATCGCGCCGCCGAACCAGTCGGAACTCGCCTCGCGGATCAATACGCGGCGCGAAACCGTGTCGCGCGAGATCAACGCCATGGAGCGCGAAGGCCTGATCGAACGCCGGCGCGGGGCGATCGTCATCAATGACGCGCTGAGGCTTAGCGCCAGGCTCGAGGCGACCGCGATCGGCGAGTAGCGCGAACCCAATCGCCGGTTACCGACCGCTGTAATCGCGCCGTTTGCCCGAAGTCATAGCTGTCGCTTATGTCGGCAGCTCTCTACCAGCCTGCTCCCGGACGATGTGTTCAGCGTACCAGTCCGGCCAGTTCTCATCGCGCTGGCCGTTCCTCTTCTCGTGCTCGCCGTGTGCGGCCGCGGCGCGTCGGAGCGCCGTTGCAAGCTCGGTTGCGGAGGTGAATGTCGCGCCCTGCGTGTCCACGCGTCCGGGCAATCGCGCGGTGATTTCCTGGAGCAGCCAGCCATTGCCATCCGGATCGCTGAACGAGGCGAATGAGCGATAAGAGCGATGCTCGGGATCAAGACCGGCGACCCTGATCCGTCCAAACAGGTACGGCTCGTCTGCGCCGGCGTGCGCGTCGCCAGCGTCGTGGAACGCCTCGCTGACCTCGACGCCGCGAGCGAACAACTCGGTGCGAGCGGCCTCGATGTCGGAGACGATCAGGTACAGGCCCCCGACGGAGCCCGGCGCCGCCGCCGTGACGTTCTTGCCGAAGATGACCGAGCACCCAGAGCCAGGCGGCGTGAACTGAATCACGCGGAAGTCGCCGCCAGCGGCGAAGTCGGCGTCGAGCCTCCAACCCAAGCCGCCGTAAAAACGCTTGGCGCGATCGACATCCGAAACAGGGACAACCACGATCTCGAGCCTCATCTCGACTGACTGCGCTTTCGTGCTCATTCCAAGCTCCCTACGTTTGGCTTCTTAAATGCGGCAGCGCACGTCGAAGCCATAGCGCCAGCAGGCCTCCATCCCGTTCGGCGTGCGCGTTCATCATGAGACGAGCTGCTGGCCACCGTCGATGTCGTAAGCCGCGCCCGTGAGCGCCGTGTTGCTCATGACGTGAACGGCGAGAGCGGCGACGTCCGCCGGTCCGACGACTCGCCCGATGGGCCGTGTCGCCCGGAGTTCGTTGCGCCGCGTGACGCCGCCTATGCTAGTCCTGTTCACCGAGGGTGGACATAGGTTTTGCCCTATAGGGGTAGAAGAGTTCCTTGCGTCCTTGGCTCCACGCGGCCTTGAGTTCGGGCGTTGTAATGTCCCAGTCCGGCCGGCACTTCCTGGTGACGGTGCGCAGGTCCTGGCGGAGATCTTCGAGAGTGGGACGCCCGAAAAACCAGTAGCCGTTGTAAATCTTGTGAATGACCAGACCGGGCTCCAGCACGATCACATGGGGGATCATCGGGTTGTGGTCAGGGTCCGTATATTCGGCGATGTCGAGATCTTTCTGGACCGTGCGCCGCACGTCGGAAAGGAAAGGCCAGTGCGCCCCGATGCCGGTGCGATATTCGTTCGTCTCAGTGATGTTGTCCGTGCTGATCGTAACAAGTCGGCAATAGCCGACCTCGAGCTCGCGATGCAATTGAACGAGCCCTTCGGCTTGCCGGCGGTCCTTTGGGCAGTAGCCTCCGCGGCTGAGGACCAGAACCATAGGATGTGGTCCTTGCAGTTCTGAAAGTTTCCGGCGTTTTGCGGCATGGTCTGATAGCTCGTAGTCGGGGAAGACCGCTCCCGGAACAATGTCAGTTCGCATAGGACATCCTCCGCAAGCTGAGTGGCGCATTCGCCCGCGGCGACGCACTCGTCAGCGGCCAAGTCGAAGCGAGCGCCGCTCCGCATCCATCCGCGCATAGAGCTCAGCCGCACGTGCGAGCGGCGTTATCGCAATCATCGGACGTACGCCCGACCGCGTGCTCAAGGCAAGCGCATCCTGCGGCGCGATCGACGGGCGCCAGCTGCATGACCTACCGCGCCGCCGCGCGTTGACGAGTTGGAGCCGCAAGCCGTGGATCGGCTCCCCAACTCACGCCTGTGTTAAGATTCAGGTCTGTTCCGACTGCCAAGACGGGCATACCCCAGCAATCGCGGCGCATGGCCGCGCTACTGATAGACGGCCTACGGCTACAGATCCCCTGCCCTTCGGCCCGCGTCGTCTCCAGGCTAGCTAGCACTACTTTGGCATATTGAGGATTTGTTAACTGGAGTTGCGTGAAGGATTGCGCTCTGTTTTTGCGGAGCGCGACGGATGGCGGCTTTGGATGACGACCTTTTGCGTTGGC
>Ga0210406_10005033_pt1 | contig 13960 bp, 11 predicted proteins | sample IncBWC30MmetaG_FD_155454 | JGI IMG/M metagenome (GOLD analysis project Ga0210406, IMG submission 155454) | Forest soil microbial communities from Barre Woods Harvard Forest LTER site, Petersham, Massachusetts, United States - Inc-BW-C-30-M | ecosystem: Environmental > Terrestrial > Soil >... | reverse complement strand
TGGAGTGAACCCTTGAACTGGCACACAAAAATAGGGCACAGTTTCCGGGAAAGGAACCACAGTGGAGAGAAAGAGATACTCCCGGAAATTTCAGCGAATGGCTGTCGCACGGATGGAGACTTGCGAAGATGTCGGTGAGCTAGCGCGAGAACTCGGGGTACGACCGAGGTGCCTGTACAAGTGGCGCAGGAAGCTGGAGATGGTTGAACCAGGACAAGAAGCGTCACGGCCCAGCACACACGCATCGGCTCACCGCAAGGAAATCCATCGCTTGAAGCAGCTTTTGGCAGAGAAGACCCTGGAGGTGGATTTTTTCAAAGGTGCCTTGCAAAAAGTCGAGGCTCGACGCCAGAAGCGCAGCGGAACTGGCGAGACGGCATCTACGAGCAGATCCGAGAAGTAATTCTTTTGCAAGGCAGCCTGAGTATCGAACGCATGTGCCAGTTGGCACTGGTCAGTCGCAGAAGTTTCTACCGTTCGCTGAAAGAGCAGCGACCTGCCGAAGAAGAGCTGGAGGTGCGATCTGCCATCCAACAGATTGCCCTCGAGCATCGCCGCCGTTACGGCTATCGACGAATCACCGCGGAGCTGCACCGTCGAGGAATGCAGATCAATCACAAGCGTGTGGTGCGGATCATGCGGGAAGATAACCTGCTGGGCCTACAACCGCAGCGTTTCAAGGTCACCACAAACTCGAACCACAAGTTCGAGGTATATCTGAACTTAGCTGCTCGGATGAAGCTGAGCGGGATCAATCAGCTTTGGGTAGCGGACATCACCTACATTCGGCTGAAGGCAGAATTTGTGTACTTAGCGGTGATCCTCGATGGGTTCTCTCGCAAAGTGGTGGGCTGGGCTCTGGATCGGACACTAGCAGTACGGCTCACCATCGGAGCGCTGGAGCAAGCCATCGAGCGCCGACAGCCCGCACCCGGCCTGGTGCATCACTCGGATCGCGGGTTTCAATACGCTCACGCGGAATATATAGCCATCCTCGAGAAGTACCACATGGTTCCAAGCATGAGTCGGCCGGCGAACCCCTACGACAATGCCAGTTGCGAAAGCTTCATGAAGACGCTAAAGCGGGAAGAAATCTACGCCAACAAGTACGATGATCTAGAAAATCTACGAGTGAACATCGAAGAGTTCATCGAGCAGTATTACAATCGGCTGCGCTTGCACTCGGCGCTGGGCTATCGACCTCCCGAAGAGTTCGAGCAACAGATCGAGGCGTCAGGTTCGGCCGAATCGCGAAGCGCAACGATGGTGTTCTTTGAGAACCAAGAGAACAGCAGAAAGATTTCTAAAGGGCTACTGGGGAAAGGGACTCAAATGCCGTCCCCTTCCCCAGACCCCTTCTCCTGCTAGGAGATGCAAGAACGCTTTTAGGAAAGCGGAAGCTGTGTCCAAAAAAACTGTGCCATCTTAGGGGTTCACCCCACAATCTGGGGTCCAACTGGGGTCCAAAGCTTGGTCGTTTTATCCTGCTTTCGGGGGTCTCATTGCTATAAGGGCAACCGAATCAATGGGACTTAGAGTGTGACCTTCAAGCTCATAACCCGAAGGTCGTCAGTTCAAATCTGCCCCCCGCAACCATTTTCTAGTTCAGATACAACGGCTTAGAGGGCTCCACTCCTGATCCGTTTTCCTTTTTGGGCGCATTTGGACTTTTCCACGGCGAGCCAATAGAGCGTGTGGTAAGGCTCAGACACAGAAGCAAGAATGCGCTGAACCTCCTCGACGGGAAAAAACCTTCGCGCCACACGCTGCCTCTTCGGAAGGACCACATCGGACACGGCATCGTGTGCGACGTAGCCCCAGGCACGCACCGACTTCCAAAGCATTTGAATTGTGGCGAAGAGGTTCTTGGCAGTGCCGCTGACTTTCACGGAAGAAACGAACCGCTGCACTTCCTCCGGCCCGATCTCCCGCATCTGCCAGCGCCCAAAGAACGGAACGAGATGCTTGCGAAGATTCCGCGCATTATGCGCGATGACGAGCAGGACTGCACGTCGCCCGCCTTTTTTTCTTTCCACGCGGTTCGACCAGCGTGTTTCCCATTTTCGTGGGCATTCACCGCGCATTCGCCCTGGCAAAGTTCTGCCATCCCAGAAACGCATCGAGTTCCTGCAAGAAAATTTTCCACGCGGGCTCGTCGGCCATCAGTAGGTGATTCGAACTAGGCAGCGAAACGTAGCGGGCATCGGGGATTTCGGCTGCCAAACGGCGGCCAAGCTCTGGCAGAATTACCTTTTCGGAATCACAATGCACGACAAGTGTCGGCACGTGGATTTGTCGCAAGAGTCCACGGACGTCGATATTCGCGTCGGTCTCCAATAGCCGTGCCGCATTCTCTGCAGAGGTGGAAACCCTTTGCAAATTATCAAACCATGTTTCGTGCACAGGAGTCCCGTTCGGGATAAACCGCTCTGTGAACATTCGACAGAAAGCTGAATTTTGAACTCCCCATCCCAACCGTGTTAGGCTCACCACTGCGCGTCTCGCTTCAAGGTCTTTCGGCCTGCCGTAGTGGTTGAGACCCATTGGAAACGCGCCGTATAACACCAGCTTGCTGACTCTTTCAGGGTGCTTCGCGGCATACGCTATCGCGATGGCACCACCTCTTGAAATGCCGAGCAGTGTAAATCGCTCAAGCTTTGCCGCATCAACTACCGTTTCGAGATCACGTACCCAAGTGTCAAAACTGACTTCGGGTACGTCTCTTTGCGACATCCCATTGCCGCGCTCGTCATATCGGATCACGCGATGGTGTTTGCTCAGTTCCTCCCACCAATGCTTCCAAATGGGGCTTTCCCACTCGTAATCCAGATGCGTCAACCAGTTAGAGGCTTTCACTAACGGCGGGCCGCTTCCAACGCTGGCCCAAGCAATGCGGACGCCATCTGCTGTAACTGAATACCGAATGTCCTGGCGAAGCAGTGGCCTGACGTATCGGTTTGCCGCGGAAACTTCCCGCGCGTCCTCTGCAACGCCAATGTCTTTTACAGTCGCGACAAACCGGTAGCCCAATCTTGGCACTGTTTCTATATATGACCGACCGTTGGCGTCCCTGCCAAGGACTTTGCGCACCAAAGACACGTTTTTGTTGAGGTTGTTCTCCTCGACCACAGTATCCGGCCACACCCTCCGCAATAGATCTTGTTTCTTCAGCAGCTTGCCAGCATTTTCGACGAGAACGTGCAAGGTCTCGAAGGCCTTCAACTGGAGCGGCACCTCGACTCCATTCTTCAGCAACCGATGCTCCGAAGCGTCAAGACAAAAGGGACCAAATTGGTAGCGAGCCGTCGTTAGTTCCATGCGATTCAGAAAATCGTAACAAAAAAATCAGACGTCTGGAAGGACTTGCGAGGCGTTCCTACTGCCTAATGCGGAATGTCATCGCGCATTCAACGGCGATGCAAATAAGAAAAAGGAGCAGCATCATGATGAAAGCACTACGAACAGGGGCCGTGGCCGTAGCAAAAACTTTGATTACCACTCTCGGCCTCCTAAGCCTTTGCACCGCTGGCGCACTCGCACAAGGCGGTCACTCTCAGGCGTCCCCCGCGCAGCACCAGTCGCAATTAACTCCAGCGCAAAGCGAGCTCTTGCGGGTCGTTCGCGAATCCACAGAGCGATTTCAGAATGTCTCGGTTGCCGAGGGAGAAGGGTATGGGCTTTTGTTTGGATGCGTGAGTGGGCCCGACTCGGGAGCTATGGGGCTGCATTTTGTGAAACAAGCCTTCTTGAAAACACCGCCACTCACAGCAAATGGAGAGATCGACCCCACGCGGCCGGAAATCGCCATCTACGAACCAGTGCACGGTGGAGGCCTGCGTTTGATCGGCGCGGACTACCTCATTTACGCCGACGTGTGGGACAAGGACCATCCGGGGAATCCACCACAGCTGGCTGGACAACTCTTCCACTACTTCGAAAGCCCTAATCGATTCGGTCTCCCGGCTTTTTACACGCTGCACGTTTGGGCGTGGAAAGATAACCCCAACGGCGCGTTTGTAAACTGGCACCCGAACGTTTCCTGCCAGTCATTCTCCGGTCAAACACCATAAAGCAACTTGCTGTGACCGAATGAGTCGCCGTTGCGTTCGCAGAATCACTGCCGCAACGGCGATATTCCGGAATTCTGATTCGGACCTTTGAAGGAGGAAAATGATGTTCAGCAGAATTATGGCGTTTTTGTACGGCCTTATTTGCTATCTGACGTTTTTAGCGGCTTTCCTGTACGCGGTTGGATTTCTCGGAAATTTTGCCGTGCCGAAGTCGATCGATTCCGCGGCAAGCTTGCCCTTCCTTCAGGCCTTGGCCACCGACGCCGCGTTGCTGGGACTCTTTGCAATTCAGCACAGTGTCATGGCGCGCCAATGGTTCAAGGCTGCCTGGACTCGCATTGTGCCCCGCTCGGTCGAGCGTAGCACCTACGTGTTGTTTTCCAGCGTCGCCTTGTTGTTTCTGTTTTGGAAGTGGGAACCCATGGGGGGCGTGATCTGGAATGTCGGTAACAACTACGGACGATTCGCTATCAATGCTCTTTATGCATGCGGTTGGCTGACGGTCCTGGCTACGACTTTTCTGATCAATCACTTCGACCTTTTCGGTTTACGCCAAGTCTGGCTGCACCTCTTGGGCCGCCAGTATACGGAAATCGGATTCCGTACTCCAGGGCCCTATCGATACGTCAGACATCCGCTGTATGTGGGATGGCTGATGGTGTTTTGGTCAGCTCCGCTGATGACTTCCGCGCATTTAGTCTTCGCCGTCGCCACGACCGCATACATCCTACTGGCGATTCAATTCGAAGAGCGCGATCTCGCCGGCATTCACAAGGAATACGCTGAGTATCGCCGCCACGTGCCTATGCTAGTGCCTTCGGCCTCTTCAAAGCGGTGGGAAACTGCCAGTGTGCGGCACACGCAGCAGGCGAACTAGCCACCAGACTCTTTACCTCTCGCCTGGTGCTGCGATTGGGGGCAGCCTTCAATCCGCCCCTTTTATTTGTGCTGTGCCACCCACTGAAGGGCATCGGTCTGGCTTAGTATCAAACCTGCGTTGCCATGCCGCGATTCAAAGTGTGAGCGCGGCACAGTCCGGGCGAAAAACCAAGGCTTCAGGAAAGCGGTCGTCGTGTGTTCAGGTCCGATGACTTTAGCCGCGTTCACCGAGAGCGCCTTCGGGAGAATGGCTTTCTGCTGGACGTGATGAAAGGGTGGCTCATTTCTTCGAGCTCCGGGACACCCGCGGGCGACAGCACACCGTGGTATGCGTCGTTCTGGGAATTCTGTGCGAGTTACTGTGGCGAGCGTTTCGACGAGGAGTGGCACCTTTCCGCAGAGCAGTCGCTTTGGCTACACGGCGAGAAAACGGTTATTCCGGAGCAGCTAGTGGTGTGCAGCCCGAAGGGCACGAACCATACGAACAAACTCCTGTTCGGTACCTCTCTCTACGACCTGAAAGTCCCGGAAATGCCGACCGCATCCGATCTTGTCATGCGGGACGGCCTCAAGCTGTTCTCGCCGGCGGCGTCGCTCGTGGCCGTGGCGGAAATATTCTTCGCGCGTAACCCCGTCGAGTCGCAGGTGGTGCTCGGAAGCCTTGCCGACGCCTCGGACCTGCTGCGGCTGTTGCTGAACGGCGGCAATTCGACAAAAGCGGGTTACCTCGCTGGCGCTCTTCGTCAGACAGGCCGCGGCGGGCTAGCGGATGAAATCCTCAGCGCGATGAAGAGCGTCGGCTATGACGTACGCGAGAGTAATCCTTTCGAGGCCGGGCAGGTACTGGCTACGCCGCAGCGGACGGTCTCTCCGATTGCGGGGCGCGTGCAGACGATGTGGGAGTCGATGCGCGGTGCTGTCATCGGTATTTTCCCGAGGGCACCGGGCTTCCCGAAAGATAAAGGGGCGTATCTCCATCACGTCGAGGAGATTTACCGCAACGATGCCTATCACTCTCTGTCCATCGAGGGCTATTCGGTCACGCCCGAAATAATCGACCGCGTGCGTCAAGGGAACTGGGATCCCGACAACGACGAAGCCGACCGCAAGAGCCGCGACGCTCTTGCCGCGCGCGGTTACTGGCAGGCGTTCCAGGCAGTGAAAGATGCCGTGGGCAAAGTGATCGGCGGCGAAAACCCCGGCGCGCGCGCGCGCGCAGCGCACAAGGACTGGCATCGGGAACTATTCGCGCCGTGCGTCACGGCGGGCCTGATCCCGGCGGGAGAGCTCGCGGGATACCGGAATTTTCCGGTTTATCTGCGAACATCGCGCTACGTCCCTCCGCGTTGGGAGGCCGTGCGCGACGCCATGCCAGTATTCTTCAATCTCCTCGAGAAAGAACCGGACTCCGGCGTGCGTGCCGTTCTCGGCCACTGGTTGTTCGGCTATATTCATCCTTGCCCGGACGGAAACGGGCGCATGGCCCGTTTCCTGATGAACGTGATGCTCGCATCCGGCGGCTATCCGTGGACGATCATCCGCGTCGAGGACCGCGTTGTGTACCTTGCTGCGCTCGACCGCGCTAGCATCGACATGGACATTAAGCCGTTCGCACAATTTGTGGCGGAGCGCCTGAAATCGTCGATGGAACCCAAACAATAATCGACCCGGTAACCTTGGCGCTTTATCGAGATTGACTGCCGGAATATACCTCAATCACAAGAAACGGAATGCCGAGCAACACGAATACGATCAGCTCGCACATGACGAGGAAGTAGCGATTCAGGACCTTAGAGAACCACTTTGATTTTTTGGAGCTAGTTGACGGGATTCAATATTTCAAAGACGGCACATGGTACAACATGACCGAATGGGTCGAGGAGGAAGAAACGGTCTCCGACCGCTTCCTGCCTGGTTCAAGGTTCCCACACCGGTCGGCCAATACAATCCAGATTGGGGACTTGTAATGGACGAGGTGGATGCGTTCGGCGAGCCCGGGTCCAATGTTGTATCTTATTCGCGAGACGAAAAGCACTACTGTGCTCGACGAACTCCGCGGTACAGAAAATCAGAAAATCCACTGTGGTTCACGTCACTTTGATCGTTCTATCGAAGGCGTCGGTGGCCTCTGAGTGGTGCAAGAAGGAACTCAACGCCGGCCTTAGCCTGTCATTTCTGACAGTGGTTGCTTCCGTTTTCCGGAACCACTATCAACGGCCTCGTATGGCGAAGGTTCGCAGGCGGGATTGATCGATTCCCATATGCTGTTCTAGTGCGCTTCCCCTGAGTCAGCCATCTAAGTCCGTCTTAGATCGCTTGAAAGCCATGTGAGGAACCATGAAATAAAGACTATTCTGTCTTGGCTTGGCACTTGCACTTGTTTTTCCTCTCCTAGCACAGGACAGAGTTCATCCTTAAACGTCGGCACTGCTCTCGGGCATAACCGGTGATACCACCCCAAGGACCATACGAGATCCTGGGCTGACACTGTGCGCTGGCATGATAGGATCCCCAACAAGGCGACAATCGGAACGGCTGGAGACGCCTGTGCGCTGCCTGCTCACCTTCGCTCGGCTAATTACCGTGTGCCTTGTGCCCTGGTCCCTTGTCTACCCCCAATCCAGAGCCGCCCTACAAGGCAGGGTCGTAGACCCGACTGGTGCTGTAATGGCTGGGGTAAGTATCACTGTGCGTAATCGTGCAACCGGCTTGGAACGAATTGTGCAAACCGACGCGGATGGTAATTATCAGGTGGCGGCTCTGCCGGTCGGGCCCTATAGCATTGAGGTCCGCGCGTTTGGTTTCCAGTCCCAAATTGTGGAGAGCATGATAGTCGAGGTTGGGCTGACCGCGGTGCAAGACTTTCAGCTGCGGCTCGGCGACGTCTCTCAGGAGGTGACCGTTACTGCCGCATCCCAAGCCGTGGAGCGGACAACCATGTCAGTAGGTCAAGTGGTCGACGCGCGGGCGGTTCAGGAGATCCCGCTCAACGGGCGGCATTTCCTCGACCTCAGTCTGCTCACCCCAGGGGCGGTGACGCCGCCGCAACGAGGGTTCTCTACTCCACCCATGCGCGGTCTTGGAGCTCTAGCAATCAACACCGCAGGCAATCGGGAGGAATCTGTTAATTATTTGGTAAATGGTATTACCCTCAATAATCTGACCTTCAGTTCGATCAGCTTCCAACCATCGATCGACACTATCCAGGAGTTTAGAATTGACAACTCGACCTTCAGCGCCGAATACGGCCAAAGCTCCGGGGCAGTCGTCAACATCGACACTCGCTCCGGTACGAATGATCTCCACGGCGAGTTGTTCGAGTTCCTGCGCAACGACGCGCTCGATGCACGTAACTTCTTCGCTTTGAGCTCCGATCGTCCACCGCCCTTCAAGCGCAACCAATTCGGCGGCCATTTGGGTGGCCCCATCATTAAGAACAAAGTATTTTTCTTCGTCTCTTATGAAGGGCTGCGCCAACGCCAGGGACTCGAGCTCAACAGTGTTGTTGTCAGCGATGTCGAGCGTGCTTCTGCGCTCGACCCCGTGATCGTGAAGCTGATCCAGTTGATCCCGCGACCGAACTTTTTGGATTCGTCAGGCGAGCCGCGTTTCATAGGTTCGGCGACCGCTCCGGTCGACGTCGATCAGTGGGCAGGGGATGTCAGTTACAACCTGTCAAAAAACAGCCGGCTGCATGGATACTACGACATCCAGCACAACGACAGTACTGAGCCGAATCTTTTCGGCAATACCATCCCCGGCTTCGGCCACCGTTTGTATGCGCGGCGACAGATTTTCACGCTGAACGAGACGGACACCTTCGGCTCCGCCGTGGTTAACGAGGCACGCTTCGGATTTAATCGTCTTTACGCGACCAACACTCCGCATGCACAACTCAACCCTGCCGATTATGGCATCCTCGACGGCATCAGCCAGCCCATCGGGCTGCCTCAGATCAACATTGCCGGCGGCAGCCTCAACTTTGGTGGGCCGGCACCTTTCCCGTCTGGGCGCGGTGACACAACCTTTGTCGTCGCAGACATCATGAGCCGTCTGTCCGGACAACACTCGCTTAAATTCGGCGGCGAGTACCGGCAATTCCTCAACAATAATTTCAGGCTCGGCACGGGCACGTTCAATTTCCCTACCGTCGCCGACTTCCTCGCCGACGCGGGGAACTCTTTTAGCATCACCTTGGGTAATCAATCGAGCAGCATCGCCCAGGGCGCTCTCGGTTTTTTTGTGCAAGACAATTATAGGATTCGTCCGAACCTGACGCTCGAACTCGGCCTGCGTTACGAATGGAATATGCCACCAAGCGAACGCTACGACCGCTTCATTGTCTTCGACCCGCAGAGTGCCTCGCTATCGCGCGTGGGCGATGAGATTTATCACCAGAACAACAGAAATGTTCAGCCGCGTGTCGGCTTCGGTTGGGATCCCTTCGGACTCGGTAAAACGGTAGTGCGCGGGGCTTACGCAATCCTGACGGACCAGCCCATGACAAGCGTTGTAACCGGCACGAGTACGAACCCACCGCTCGCCATCCCGCTCACCTTTACAGGAACGGTCCGGTTCGACAACGCCATTGACCTTGCTAATGCGGCCGGACTTGCCCCCCAGACTGTCGATCACGGCTTCGACAACGCATACATGCAGTCGTGGAATTTGAATATCCAGCATGAGCTGACACCGGACTTTGCGTTGATGGTTGGCTACTTCGGATCGAAGGGGACGCACCTGATTTTACGGCGCAATATCAACCAGCCGGTGGACGGTGTGAGGCCTTACACATCGCTGTCCACGTCGAGCCCGATACTGCCGGGCACGCCACTGGGCAACATCACGCAGGCCGAAGGGGCGGGCAACTCCAGCTACAACGCCCTCTGGGTGACAGGGAACCAGCGCCTTACGCGTGGCCTGCAATTGAGCGCTTCCTACGCCTGGTCGAAGTCGCTCGACTACAACTCGCTTAGCTCGCAGGGCGTCGTCGTTCAGAATAGCTATGATCTGCGGGGCGATCATGGGCTTTCGGATTTCGACGCGCGCCACCGCTTCGTTGTCAGCGCGATCTACGAGTTACCATTTCGCGGCAACCAGTATGATGAAGGCTGGCAGCTTGCCGCGATCGTCCAGATACAGAGCGGGAATCCGGTGAACATAGTAACCAGCGACGCGACAGTGAACGGCGTGGCCAACACACTCCGTCCTGATGTGAGCGGCCCTATCGGTATTATCGGCAGCGTGGAGCGTTGGTTCGATACCTCGGTGTTTACAGCTGTCAACCACTTCGGTAACGTCGGCCGTAATGTAGTCGAAGGACCCGGCTTCAATAACACAGATTTTTCGATCATTAAGAACACCAAGCTCGGAGAAAGGATGCGTGCGCAGTTCCGGGCCGAGTTCTTCGACGTTTTCAACCATGCGAACTTCGGTCAGCCAGGCAACGTCGTTGGAACTCCGAACTTTGGCCGTATCACCAACACGCGCTTCCCAACAGGGGAATCCGGCTCATCACGCCAAGTGCAATTCGCATTGAAACTAGTTTTCTAGTGAGAGCATGACGAAACGAACAGAGTATGTGCAGCTTTTCACGGGGACAGTCGGGGAGTAATGCGTTATGCCGGTGGAAGATGCAGCGAGAATAAGATCGAGTGGAATGGGCTCGATGCTGTGCTTCATCGGGCTTGTAATATTGCTGTCTTCCCTGGCCCCGCTCGTCAAGGCAGCTGCAGCCTCCAAAAGAATCCTTGTGCTCTATTGGTACAACAAAGACTTTTCCAGCAATGTTATCTTCGACCGAAGTTTTCAAGCCAGTCTGAAGTCAGCGCCGGCCGGGAGCATTGAATACTACACGGAATACGTGGAGTCCGATCGTTTCCCCGGAGAGAATCAATATGAGGCGTTGCGTGATTATCTGAGCCAGAAGTATGCCAACCGCCACATCGACGTAGTCGTCGCAGTTTCGGATGTGCCGCTGGAATTTCTGCTCAAGTACCGCGATAACCTCTTCACGCAAACTCCAATTGTGTTCGCCGCGATCAAGCGCCCCGCCACAAACGAGACCTCCGGGCCTGGCCTGACTGGGATTGTTCTGGGTGGCGGGTACAAAAGAACTCTCGATCTGGCGCTGAGATTACACCCCGGTACGAAGCAGGTGTTTATCATCAGCGGGACGCTCAACCATGACAAGAAATATGAGACGTTGTGCCGGGAGGAGCTTAAAGGTCTTGACAGCGGGATATCCATCAATTACTTCACCGATTTTTCGGTGGAGGAATTGATTTTCAAAACAAAGAGATTGCCGGAAAGATCCCTGGTCCTTTACATCTGGCAGCAGTCGCAGAATGAACAGGGCCAGCTTTTGGAATCCCAGGATGTTCTGAACGCGATTGCACCTTCGACGACGGCCCCAATCTACGGGGTGGCCTCCTGGCAGGTCGGTAGGGGAGTAGTTGGCGGTTATCTTCGCAGCTTCGAACATGATGCGACCAGAATGGGGGAAATTGCGCTACGGATTGCGAATGGTGCGCGGGCCCAGGACATCCCGATGGAGAGCGCCGAGACGGCACCTATGTTCGATTGGGGCGAACTTCAGCGCTGGGATCTAAAGGAAAGCGCACTTCCGCCTGGCAGCCTGGTACTGAACCGGCGGCCTACCGTCTGGGAATCGTTTCGGTGGTACATCCTTGGTGGTTCCGCCTTGATCCTGTTGGAGGCGCTACTCATTTCTGCTTTGACGTGGCAGCGTTCGACGCGCAGGAAGGTGGAAACTGAGCTGGGAGTCGCTTACGACCGACTTCGTCTGGCGATGACCTCCGGTAGGTCGGTGGCATGGGATTTAGACGTCAAGACCGGACGCAACCTATGGTCAGGCGATTTGCAGACGATCTTCGGCATCCAATCGGAGACCTATGTCGGGTTAGCGGACTTTTATCGTCGCGTACACCCCGAAGACCAGCAACACGTCGGGGAGGCGATTGCTCATTCGAAGAGTAGCCGCAAGCTGTACAGCACAGAATTCCGCGTCGTTCGAGAGGACAAAACTGTACGCTGGCTCACCGCCACGGGAAAGTTCTACTATGCGCGCAGTGGCGACCCGGAGCGGATGCTTGGCATTGCAGTCGATATCACCGACAGAAAGCAGGCACAGAATGCCTTACAAGAGAGCGAAGAGCGATTCCGGTTGATTGCGAATGCCGCACCAGTGATGATCTGGATGTCTGGCCTTGACAAACTGTGCGACTACGTCAATCTGCCATGGATCGAGTTCACGGGACGAACGTTTGAGGCAGAACTGGGAAACGGCTGGTCCGAAGGAGTGCATCCCGACGATTTGAGGAAGTGCCTGGATACCTACACCCAGGCATTCGATCGGCAGGATACGTTTCGGATGCAATACCGTCTCCGGCGGCAGGACGGACAATACCGCTGGCTACTGGACATCGGCGTGCCGCGATTCGCTCCGGACGGTTCCTTTGTCGGTTATATAGGGTGCTGCGTGGACATCACCGAGCGAAAGGACGCGGAAGAAGCAATGGCCAACGTCAGTCGTCGGTTGATCGAAGCTCAGGAACTGGAGCGTACTTGGATCGCCAGAGAACTTCACGACGACATCAATCAACAGATTGCACTATTGACGATTGAAGTTGAGCAGTGGGCCAAACAGTCGTCCGAATCCGCGTCTGATCTTCAAACTCACATCCGTCATGCGACGGAGCGCCTTTCCGACATTGGGAAGAACATTCAGGCCCTGTCGCACCGTCTGCATTCTTCGAAGCTCGATTACCTGGGCATCGTGAAGGCTGCCAATAGCTTCTGCCGGGAATTATCCGAGAACTACAAAGTTCAAGTGGAGTTCAGTCATTCGAATATGCCACACACGATACCCAAGGAAATCGCTCTTTGTTTGTTCCGCGTGTTACAGGAAGCCTTGCAGAATGCGGTGAAGCACAGCGGCGCTCGACAATTCCACGTGGAACTGCGCGGCACGTCCGGGGAAGTCCGCTTAACTGTGAATGACCGGGGGGTTGGGTTTGACTGGCCCGGTGCTCTCGATCGTCAAGGACTAGGGCTCATCAGCATGAGAGAGAGACTGCATTTAGTGAACGGAGAGCTTCTCATTGAGTCGGAGCACGGCCAGGGCACAACTATCCACGCTCGGGTACCACTCCGGACGCAAGAACGAGATCTAAGTGGCCGGGTGAGATCAGCAACGTCATCCGCCACGTGAGTCCGGGAAACCGAATGTTCGAAAGTGCGAACACAACTTCGGCCATAGTTGGTACTAGGGACCGTCCCGTTACAGAGGGATCTAGCAGATCGAAGTGGCTATTGATTTCCTTCGGGGGCGGCCCATCACGTGTACGTGCGCATAGGGGGAGCCTGCCCACATGATGTAGGCCCCGGTATCGCGATGTGTTGTCGGCAGTCCTGTTGCTTTCGGATCGTACCTCGGGTCCACCGAGTTGACGAAAGCGAACAATCTTGGCCATTTGTTGTGATTCTCCTTTGGTTGACTCTGTCAGCCCTTGGTTGCAATTTTTCGTTGGCACGAGGATTTTCTTGCGAGGCCTGCTGTAACAGGGTGAGGCCTCGCTGCGCGCTACCAGGATGAGATCGTATCCCCGCTTTGCGAGACGATCCGCGTAGACTGCGCCGATGCCGCGAGAGGCGCCGGTGATGAGGGCGGTGCCCTTTGACGATGAGTTGCTCATGTTTTTATCTCCCGAGTGAATTTGAAATTAGTTGCGCCGAATTTGGATTGTGATTATAATCCATAGCAAGCGTTGGATACATGCGACGGCGATTTGGTTATAGATTTTCTTAGAGGGCGACAATGCGCCATTCCAAAACCGAAAAGGCAAAAACACATGAGCGTATTGTTACCGTCGCATCAAAGAAATTCCGAGAAGAGGGGCTCGCCGGGATCGGAATCGCGGACCTGATGAAGGAAGCCGGTCTTACCGTGGGCGGCTTCTATAAGCACTTTAGATCGCGTGACGCGCTAG
>Ga0210406_10005029_pt1 | contig 13968 bp, 10 predicted proteins | sample IncBWC30MmetaG_FD_155454 | JGI IMG/M metagenome (GOLD analysis project Ga0210406, IMG submission 155454) | Forest soil microbial communities from Barre Woods Harvard Forest LTER site, Petersham, Massachusetts, United States - Inc-BW-C-30-M | ecosystem: Environmental > Terrestrial > Soil >... | reverse complement strand
AAGCGTTCCTGTGGTTTTGAACTTCGTTTACCTCCTAGGGAGGTCGGCCGGAATGACCGTGCAAGCAAATAGGCATCTGACTGGGTCAGGGCCAAATACCCCAGAGTAACGAACCCTCAGTTCACAACCAGGGGTAAGCGATGGGACTCCCCGATAATTTGCCTGCTAAAGTAACACCTGACCGCGGGACTGTTTAGCATCTTGATTGCCAGAACGGCGGATTTCTTAGCAGGCCTTTTTTTTCAATGACTTAGGCGGGAAGCCATACCTGTTAATATTGACAGGTGTTGTAGATTTTGCTTGATGACCGAATTTTTTTCTCGATGTTGTGGGTCATGAGGCGCATTACGGGGTCAAAACGCGCGTTTGTTCGGGAGAAATTAACTCGTATTCGATGCCGCGCCAGCGTAAACGACGCCCCACGAGCGAGGAGGTAAAGTTTACTATATATATATACGGCACAAAAATAGAAAGAATGATATAAATCCACGACTGGCCCATGACGTGCGCGCGGACCGCGGGGAGGGCCTCGGTTACGCCAACTACACGGATGGCCCCGCGGATGGCCGCGAGGAGCAACGGAAGAGCGACAAGGGTTGCAATTTGAAACGCAGGGCGTGCGGCGACAGCAAGGCTCAGCCACACATAAAGTCCGAGAGGCAAGGTGAGGCAATAGAGAAAATGCGTGACGAAGGCAGTAGCCCACATTTGCCCGCGATACACCCTGGTGATGCGCACCTGGCGATTCGTAAATTCAAGCAGACCCGGGAAATCCGTCTGGACATAGGAAAGAGTGAGGCACTCCGGCAAGAAAACAATGGGCCGGCCGGTGCGTTCAATCATCATGGTCAGAGAGTAGTCGTCGCTGAAGGAGTACTGCCACACCTCCAGCATCCCGATTTCTTCAAAAATGGCTCTGCGGATGGCGGTGCCGCCTCCCCAGCAGAAGTTCTTCGAGTGACTGCCTAACATTGTCACTACCGAAGCGTTCCAGGCGGCGAGCAGAGCGGTGGCCAGGTCCGCGCGATTGGGAATGAACCAGCGCATGGTGGTTGTGGCACCAATGCGGGAATCGCTTAAGGGAGCAACCATGTGGTGCAGCCAAGTTTTTCCGGGGCGTCCATCGGAGTCTGTAAACACGAGGACCTCAAACTCCGGAGGCACTTGCTCCACGGCCGAGCGCAGATTGTTGACCTTTTCGCTACACGTTTGAGGCTTACCCGCGATGATGATCTGCGCTTTTACGCGGGAGGTGGTGGCCACGCGTTTCACGGTGCTATAAGCGGGATCCGACTCAGAGGCGAGCACGAAGAAGATCTCGTAGTTCTGATGATCGAATTCGCACAGAGAGACGAGGTTGCGTTCGAGCCCAGGTTCCATGCCGCGGCAAGGGCAAATGACGGCGGTGCGCGGGGCGTAGAAGCCCGGGTCGATCTTCAGGCGCTTCTGGACATACGTCAACCACTGAATGCCCTGCCAGAGCAGAAAGAGGCCGGAAGCCACCTGTAAGATCGCCAGGATGTAAAAAAGAGTTTCCACGTAAGACGAGAATAGCAGAGGAAAGCTGGTGTGGCGGGGCGATGTCCAGAGGTAGAATCGCACCGGTAAACATCGGCTTTAAGGGAGATGGTGAATATGACCGGGCGCGTAGATTCTTCGATGGTTACGACAGGGATGGAATTACATGGCTACCGAGTAGTGAAGAATTTCGGCGTTGTGCGAGGAATTACGGTGCGATCACGAAGTGTGCTGGGGAATCTCGCCGCAGGCATACAGACGATTGTTGGCGGGAACATCACGGTATTGACCGAACTTTGTGAAAAAGCGCGTGGAGAAGCGTATGAATTGCTGTTGGAACACGCAGCGCAGCATGGAGCTAACGCGATTCTGGCGATGAGATACGACGCCAACGAAGTAATGCAAGGCGTCACGGAAGTCCTGGCATACGGGACGGCCGTTCAGGTCGAAAGGATCAGTTAGGGCCTCTGCTGGTTCGCGCCTGCACAGCAGCAGTGGTAAAATCGCGCGCGTATGTTTTGCATTTCTTGTGGCACACAGATAGCCGAGCATGCGCGCTTCTGCGCGAATTGCGGAACGCGCGTCGATATTGATACGAATGCAACCATCCTGGGAGACCAAGCGCTCCTCGATTCCAACCTTGAGACCATTCGACCTGAACCGCAGCCGACGGGGCGAGGTTCGTCGCCACAGCCGGTACGGACTCCCGTACGGCCGCGCCCTGCGCCGCCCAGCAATCCGATACTGACAAGCAGCGATCCGATTGGGGGCGGACGATTTACTCCCGGAGCGATCATCGGCGAACGCTATCGAATTGTGGCGCTGCTGGGCCGCGGCGGCATGGGGGAAGTGTATCGAGCGGAGGACTTGAGACTGTCGCAGGTGGTGGCGATCAAGTTTCTGCCTGAGGCGCTTTCGAGAGACGCATCGGCGTTGGCGCGGTTTCACTCCGAGGTGCGAGTGGCGAGGCAAGTGTCGCACCCAAACGTTTGCCGCGTCTTCGATATTGGAGATGCTGAGGGAATTCCGTTTCTGACCATGGAGTATGTGGACGGTGAAGATATTGCATCGCTAATCCGGCGAATCGGACGGCTACCGCAAGACAAAGCCACCGAGATCTCGAGACAGATCTGTGCCGGACTGGCAGCGGCACACGAGCGCGGCGTCGTGCATCGCGACCTGAAACCAGCGAACGTGATGCTGGATGGGTCCGGGAAAGTCCGGCTAACCGATTTCGGACTCGCGGGCATGGCCGCGACGATTCAGGGAGCGGAAATCCGCGCCGGAACTCCCGCGTACATGGCCCCGGAACAACTGTCCGGGAAAGAAGTGACAACGAAGAGCGACATCTACTCGCTGGGCTTGGTGATGTATGAGATTTTGACAGGCAAACGAGCCTACGACGCGGCGACTCTGCCGGAGTTGATAAAGGCCAGGGAGGAAGCGGCTCCGACAAATCCGTCGACGCTGGTGCGTGATCTGGATCCGCTGATCGAGCGGGTGATACTGCGGTGTCTGGAAAAGGATCCGGCAAAACGGCCCATCTCGGCATTACAGGTGTCGGCAGCGCTGCCGGGCGGCGATCCGTTGGCGGCCGCGCTTGCGGCGGGAGAAACGCCGTCGCCGGAAATGGTGGCGGCAGCCGGCGAAACGGAAGGACTGAATCCGCGGATCGGATTGTTGTGTTTGCTGGGCGTGTGCTTACTTCTGGTGGCGCTGTTGGGAATCGCGAAGCGGTCTAAGATGATTTCCTACATATCGTTCGGGCCCAGTCAGGAGGTGTTGAAAGCGAAAGCGAGCGATATGATTCGCATGTTTGGCTACACCGATGAGCCGGCAGATACGGCGCAAGGCTTCGAGTTGATGCGGGACTACTTGCAGCATATCTCCGAAACGGTGAAGACGCCGCAACGCTGGGAAGTTCTGAAACAAGATGAGCCGCCCACGCTAATGTTCTGGTACCGGGAGGATCCACAACTGCTGATATCGTTTTCGCCGGTAGACAATCTCGTTTACGGGCGGATTCAGCAGGATGAACCGCCAATGAGCACTTCCGGGGGACGCTTAATCGGGCTATCGCCCCAAGGAAATATGCTAGGGTTTCGAGAGACACCGCCTCAAGTGGACGAACCACTCTCGCAGCCCCCATCTGCACCCGACTGGAACAAGCTGTTCGTGGCGGCAGGATTGGACCAGAGTCAGTTCAAGAGCGTACCGCCGCGATGGTATCCCCTCGCATGGGGAGACTCGCGTGCAGCGTGGCAAGGCACCTGGCCCAATCACCCGGAGATTCCGCTGCGTGTGGAAGCGGCGGGTTATCGGGGCAGACCGATATTTTTCAAGACGATCTCTCCATGGGACAAGCCTACGCGCATGGAGGCGCCGAAGCGGTCGCGGCAGAACTCAATCGGGCAATGGTTTTCATTCGCGATATTGGGGACGATTCTGGGATTAGGGATCTGGATGGCCTCGAGGAGCGTGCGCGCGGGGAAAGGTGATTTGAAAGGAGCGACGCGGCTGGCATTGTTTGTCGCGCTGGTGGGAATCGTGAATTGGGCGCTACTTGCTCATCATGTGTCATCGCTGCTGGAAATCGTTTTGTTTATCCTGGCCGTGAGTGTGAGCCTGTTCTTCGGGATGTTAACGTGGTTGCTGTATGTGGCGCTGGAGCCGTATGTGCGGCGATATTGGCCCGACACACTGATTTCTTGGTCGCGATTCCTTGCGGGGAAATTCAGGGATCCAGTGGTTGCGCGAGACGTGCTGCTGGGTGCGTTGTTCGGTGTGGCGTCGGCAACGCTGGAGCAATTGCAACCGTATGTGGAGGCGTGGCTGGGGAAAGCGCCGCAACGGCCGCTTGGGTTGACCACGGCGTACACGTTGGAGGGGTTCAAGGGAAGCATCGCATCCGTGCTGTTCAACGCGTCTTCGTCCTTTTTGAATGCACTTGAAGTCTTCTTTCTCTTTTTCGTTTTGCGACTCGTCTTCCGGCGGAACTGGCTAGCGGCTTTAGTGGTGTCGCTGGTGTTTTGTATCCCCAGTCTTGCAGCACAAAATCCATTGATTGATGCGTTGTTCTCGGCGCCATTCCTTTGGATCTATTTGTACATCTTGTATCGATTTGGACTGGTGGCGTTGACGGTACTGTTCTTCGTGGACCAGTTGGCAGATAACATGCCGTTGGCGAATCCGCTCGGTGCGTGGTACACCGAGGGTGGGCTGGTGGCTATGGTCACGATTCTGGCGGTAGCGTTCTACGGATTTTATGTATCACGCGCGGGAAAGCCGGTGTTCGGAACAGGCGCGCTGGATTTGTAGCGGAATTGCTGACCTAACTATAATAACCATCCGCGCCGCTATTTTTGACGCGGGGCGTTTTGCATGACGACTGCGGTGATTTCGGCAGTGAGGGCCTCCACATTGCTGAGGGCGCGGCTTGCGGCCATGCGAGCGTTTTCCATAAACGAAGAATCCAGAACGAAGGCGCAGCGATCGACAAAGGGATGATTGGCGACTTCGAAGGGTTTGCGTTTTCGTTGCGATGCGGCCCCGCGCGCAAGAATTTCCTCATACATTACCAGATCGGACTGAAACTCAAGGGCATCACCCGCATTCCAGCGCTGGAGGCGCGTCAAGGCACTGAGGAATTTCTGGCGAAACGAAAGGGCGTCCTTCCGTTTCATTGGTTTGAGTTTGGAGTTTTCCGGGGCGATGCCACCCTTGCTCACGATGTCCAGCGCTCGCGCGGAACTGGCAAGCAACGCTTCCCGCTGCAACAGAGCAAGCAAGTCGCGGTACAGGGGCGCGTGAACCTGCAGACCGTAGCGGCCATGCTCGACGACATAAGAATCGACGAATCGAGGAACGAGACGCTCACGAACAAGCGATTCGCTCAACCGCTGAGCCAAATGAGCGGCGACGTCTAGGGCTGCACTCCTGGATTTGGGTGGCGAAGCCATGGCGGATTCACATAGTAACAGTAACTCGGGTACATGACATTCTGTCCGGAAGTGCAGGTCGGGCATGGTCCAAAAAAGCAAAGGCCCGGAGGGACTCACCGGGCCTTTCGTTATTTCGAATTGATGCCGGCGATCAGTGGACCGCCCGCGGGCTGTCACCGACACCGGGTTGCTGCGGTTCCGGTTCGGGAACGACAGGCGCGATCGGGTCCTTCGCGAGGGCATGCTCGAGAACTTCGTCGAGAGTGCGCACGTAGGTGATCTTCAGATCGCCGAGGATGTCGGGAGGAAGATCGGCGACGGCGTTGGGTTCGTTGTCCGCCGGCAGGAGTACATGGTTGATGCCAGCGCGTTTTGCGCCAAGCACTTTCTCTTTGACGCCGCCGATGGGCAGGACCACGCCGGAGAGAGTCATTTCTCCTGTCATCGCCAAGCGATTCTTTACCGGGCGATTGGTGAGCAGGCTGACAAGCGAAGTAACCATCGCCGCACCCGCCGAAGGTCCATCCTTTGGCACGGCACCCGAGGGCACGTGGATGTGGATGTCCTGCTTGCGGAAGAAGTCCGGGTCGATGCCGTAGCGCTCAGCATTGGCGCGCGTCCAAGTGAGTGCAGCGGTCATGGATTCCTGCATGACTTCGCCGAGATGGCCGGTCATGGTGAACTGCTTTCCCCCGCGCATGCGGCTGGCTTCGATGAAGACGATGTCGCCGCCGACAGGAGTCCAGACCAGACCGATGGCCACACCGGGCTTCTTGACGCGTTCTTCGACTTCGCGCTCGGTGCGGAATTTTGGCACGCCGAGGAATTCACGCACGACTTCGGGCGTGACCACCATCTTGTCGGTCTTGCCTTCGGCGAGGCGTCGCGCCTGTTTGCGGACCAGGGTTGCGATTTCTCGTTCGAGATTGCGTACGCCGGCTTCGCGAGTGTAGCTGTGGATAATCTCGCCCAATCCCGCTTCGGTGAATTCCAGTTGCTCGCCCTCCTTGATTCCGTGCTCCGCTGCCTGCTTGGGAATCAGGTATTTGCGGGCGATGTTGATCTTTTCCTCGCTGGTGTAGCCCGGGAGTTCGATGATCTCCATGCGGTCGCGCAGAGGCTCGGGAATCGGATCCATCCAGTTGGCCGTGGCGATAAATGTGACTTTGGAAAGATCGAACGGCACATCCAGATAGTGATCGCGGAAGGAATTATTCTGCTCCGGATCGAGCACTTCCATCAGCGCAGAAGACGGATCGCCACGGAAATCGCGGCCGAGTTTGTCGACCTCGTCCAACATGCAGACCGGGTCGTTGCTTTCGGCACGCTTCAATCCCTGGATAATCTGGCCGGGAAGCGCGCCGATATAGGTGCGTCGATGGCCGCGGATTTCGGCTTCATCGTGCATACCCCCAAGGGCAATGCGAACGAATTTGCGTCCAAGCGCGCGCGCGATGGACTTGCCGAGCGAGGTCTTGCCGACGCCGGGAGGCCCAACGAAGCAGAGAATCGGTCCCTTCATACCCGGCTGTAACTTTTTGACGGCCAGGTAGTCGAGGATGCGTTCCTTGACCTTCTGCAGGTCGTAGTGATCTTCGTCCAGGATTTCGTGGGCCTTGGGGATGTCGATTTCCGAGCTGCCGGAAGACTTGCTCCAAGGCAGGGAGGTCATCCACTCCAGGTAGGTGCGCGAGACCATGTACTCGGCGGAGGCCGGGGTCATTTTTGCGAGGCGCTTCAGTTCGCGGTCGCACTCTTTCCTGGCTTCCGCGGTCATGCCGGCTTCGTCGACCTTTTTGCGCAGCTCTTCGATTTCAGCTTGCGCGTCGTCGATTTCGCCCAACTCTTTCTGAATGGCCTTCATCTGTTCGCGCAAGAGGTACTCGCGCTGGTTCTGGCTCACCTGCTCCTGAACCTGTTCGTTAATCTTGCTGCGCAGTTCGAGAACTTCGAGCTCTTTGGAAAGTTCACGGATGAGCATTTCCAGGCGTTTGCGGACGTTGGAGGTCTCGATCAACTCCTGGCGAACCAGGGTGGTGAGGCTGGGCAGCGTCCCGGCGATGAAGTCAGAGAGTTTGCCTGGATCGTCGATGTTCATGGCAACGTTCTGCAAATCGTCAGAGAGCTGCGGTGAATGACTAACGACGTCGCGGAACAAATCCTGAGCGTTGCGCTGCAGAGCCTCGAGCTCGTTGTCCTTGTCCCCGTAGATGTCTGGTTCGGAAGCAACGGTAGCGCGCAGAAAGGGCCGCAGGCTCAGCAATTCCACAATGCGAATTCTCTGAAGACCCTCAAGAAAAACGACCACGTTGCCGTTGGGCATTTTTACGGTCTTATGCACTTTGGCGAGCGTTCCAAGCTTGTGCAAGTCCGCAGCGGCAGGATCTTCCACCCGCGGATCTAATTGGGCGACTACGCCCAAAAGCTTTTCTTCGCCGGTCAAAGAATTCACCAGAGCGAGCGAGCTTTCACGCCCGACGGTGAGTGGGAGGACCGCTCCCGGGAAGAGAACGGTGTCCCGAACTGGCAAGATCGCCAGTGTTTCCGGCACGATATGTTTTTTTTCAGCCATGATATCCCCTCAAATTCAGTAGCAGGAAAGCCACCTTGAAAAAGTTAGATGCACAGGAACCGGAAAAGGTGCCAATCCTACGCGAGCCGACTGCAATTAAGTTTAGTCTATGAGACTAAGATTTTATGATTCTACCGACTTCCCGCTAAAAAGACAATACCTCCATAAATTATTAAAAACAAAGCCTTTGTAGCATAAGACAGCTGCCATCCATCTTGTTCTATCGGCCATTGCCACCTTTGGAGTAGTTTCGGCGGACAAAAGCGACGGCCTGCTCCTTGGTTTCGAGCGCACCTTCCAGTTGGGCGTCCTCCACGGCTGTCAGAATCCTTTGAAAAGCGGGTCCTGGCTGCAGACCCATAGCCAACAGATCGTTACCGTTGATCAGTCTCGATGGCCGAACCTGCTCCGGAGGAGTGGTCGCAAGGAAGTCTAGGACGGCCTGATAGGCGTCCAAGCGGCCGTGGCTTGCAGAGCAATCCAAGCGGTGAAGCTCCAGGTGTTCGGAAAACCGGGGCTGACGAACAAACCGCTTCAGGGTGGACTTCCGCATTTGGGATACATCTTTAAACTTCATGTGATTTGCGACAAGAGCTTTTACCTGTTCGGTTTCCTCGTTGGCAAATCGCAGGCGACGGCAAATTGCCTCGGCCATGCGAATCCCTACGTCCACGTGTCCATCAAAGCGAATCCTGTTGCCGGTCTCGGAGGACGGGCGGAAGGTGGGAGGCTTTCCGACGTCATGAAGAAGAACGCCCCAAGCGAGACCCGGAGAGGAGCCGGATGGCAAACCATCGAGCATCATGCGGGTGTGAATCCAGACGTCACCTTCGGGATGATATTCGGGGGGCTGGTTCACACCTTTCATGTCGGCGATTTCCGGCAATAGTTCCCGAAGAAGTCCGGATTCGTCGAGCAGTTCAAAGCCGCGCCGCGCGGCGCCTTCGGTTAGCAGCTTGGTGAGTTCGTCGCGAATCCGTTCGGCGGAAACGGAGTGAATTTCCGATGCGTGTTTTCGGATGGCCGCGAAGGTGTCCGGATCGATGCGGTAGGCAAAGCGGGCGGCAAAACGGACCGCGCGGAGCATGCGCAGCTTGTCTTCGGTGAACCGGCGCTCGGGTTCGCCGATGGCGCGAATGATGCCAACAGAGAGGTCGGCACGTCCGCCAACGTAGTCCAGCACTTCACCGGTGTCATGTTTCATGAGCAAGCCGTTGATGGTGAAGTCGCGGCGCGAAACGTCTTCCCGCGGGGCACGCGCGTAGATGACCTGGTCCGGATGGCGACCATCGGAGTAGCCGAGGTCACAGCGGAAGGTGGCGACTTCAACCTTGTTGCCGTCGCGAGGAACGAGAACGACACCGAATTGAGCACCGACACCAAGGGAATCCGGAAACAACTCCATGACCTGAGCGGGCGTGGCGTCGGTGGCTACGTCGTAGTCGGCCGGGTCGCGGTTGAGCAGAAGATCGCGGACACAACCGCCAACCATCAGGGCTTGATAGCCGTGCTGCTGAAGAGTGGCACAGATCGAATTGGCGAGTTCTCTGGGACTCACGTTTTGATTATGCGCCAGCCGGTGCCGGGAGGCCGAACTAAATGAGACCAGGCCAGGGGCAGAAGTTACTTGCAACGAAGGACCAGACAGGTGATGTCGTCGGACTGACGAGTTTGCCCGACAAAATTCTCGACACTCTGCAAAAGGAAGTGGAGAGATTCCTTGGCGGGGACTGTGGGAAGATTGCGAACTAAATCCAGCCAGCGCGCGTCGGAGAACTCCTCGCCCGCGGAATTGAAAGCTTCAACAACACCATCGGTAAAAAGGACGAGAATGTCACCCGAGCGTAATTCCACTTCGGAGGTGACGAAGGCCGCTTCCGTGGTGATGCCGAGGGGCAGGCCGCCAGACTCCAGGCGTTCCGTGCTGCCATCGGTGCGACGAATAATGGGGGAATTGTGGCCGGCGTTGACGTAAGAGAGTTTGCGGGTGGACGGATCATATTCGGCAAGCACCGCCGTGGTGAAGCGTTGTCCCCCCAGGCTGTGTTCGCAAGCATAGCGATTCAAACGGACGGCCAGCGGACCGAGTGGCAAGCCCTCAGAAGCAAGCGTGCGCAGGCTGGCCTGGAGCGTGGCCATGAGCAGCGCGGCAGGGACGCTTTTTCCGGCGACGTCGGCCATCACCAGCATTAGCTTTCCGCCAGATGCGGCGTCCGCAAGCGGATAAAAAGCGTCATAGTAATCGCCTGCGACGGAATTTTGCGGTCGGGTCCAGAAGGCGACTTCGGCATTGCCAACCACGGGGGGCTGCGCAGGAACGAGCCATGTCTGAATTTCGCGGGCGATTTCCAGGTCGCGCTTCATGATGACTTTGTCGGCGAGTTCCAGTGACAGAAGGAAGAGAAAAAGGATCGCAGAGACGAATTGGAGATTAACGTCGACATTGCCCTGGTTGCCAGAGCTAACTCTCACGTTGGAGAACAGAAGCATGACCAGCGCGACGAGGAGGAGGACTCGGCGGGCCGGGCTGAGTTTGTTCATCAAGGCCCAGAAATATTGCCGCACGACGGGGAAGGCGCGCTTCCAGCGCGGTAATTTCTGGATTTCTTCCCAATCGACGTCTTTGCCGTAGAAACCGTAACTGGAACGTGCGTCCGCGGCAAACTGGTTCCACAAGTCGTCGAGCGCGCGGCCTTCACTGACGCGTTGCCAAAAATTCTGGACGCGCTGAAGAGCCGCTTGGCGTGGAGCTGCAGTACCTGGTGTGGGTGGCGCGGAGGCACTCATCGAGTCGAGTATAGGACATTGCGGGGTCGTGTGCGAAACGGCGGGTGGTGGAAAGTTGATCCCGAGGGAGGAGGATCAGGGATCGTCGCGACGGAGGGAGCCGCCAAATTGCACGCTACCGAAACCGAATTTGTCACGCAGCCGGTCGGTGGCCTCGGTGAGTTTCTTGAGCTTGTCGCGGCGCTCGGCTTGGAGGAGGTCGAGCTGTTCCGCGCCGTGAGAAAGGGCAGAAAGGGCAACACCGAGGAGGCGCACCTTGCGCTTGGGATCACGATGCCCGCGGAAGAGTTCGAGAAAGACGGCAAAGACGTCGGCATCGAGCCGAGCGGGGTCCGGAACGGTTTTTGAGCGCGTATAGGTTTGGAATCCGGCGTAGCGGATTGTGAGAGTGAGTGTGCGCGAGGAAAGTCCTGCTTCACGTAGGCGCTTGCAGGCTTTTTGAGAAAGGTGACTGAGCATCGATTCCATTTCCGCAACGTCGCTGGTGTCTTCGCCGAACGTGTGATTGTGGGAGATGGACTTGGGCTCCGCGTCGATAAGAAATTCGTAGGCATCGCCTCCGCGCGCCTTGCGGAAGAGCGCCGTGCCCCACTGGCCAAAGATGGATTCCAATTTTTCCTGAGAGTGTGAGGCGAGATGGTCGACGGTCTCGATGGCGAGGGCGCGCAGGGCGCGTTCCGTAACTTCGCCAATGCCAGGAATTTTGCGGATGGGAAGTGGGGCGAGGAAACGTGCTTCCATCCCAGGGGCTACCCAGACTAAACCGCGCGGCTTTCCTTGATCGGAAGCAACTTTAGCGACCAGGCGGGTAGTTGCCAGGCCGCCGGAGCACGGAAGTTGCGTCTCTTTGGTTATGGTGCGGAGAAGCTTGTCTGCGGCGGCGAATGGCGGGCCGTAAATACGCTCGGTTCCGGCGAGATCGAGATAGGCTTCGTCGATGGAAACCATTTCGACGATGGGTGAGAACCGGGCGAGTATCGACGCGACGCGGTCGCTCCATTCACCGTATTTTTCGTGATGGCCGTCGAGAAATACAGCGTGAGGACAGAGGCGCCCAGCGGTGCGGAGCGGCATTGCCGAATGAATACCGTATTGGCGAGCCTCGTAGCTGGCGGCAGAAACGACGCCGCGTTGATCAGGGCGGCCGCCGACGACCACAGGTTTGCCGCGCAATTCCGGGCGGGTGAGCAACTCCACAGAAACGAAAAACGCGTCCATATCCACGTGAAGGATCGACGAGTGCGGCGGACGGTCGCGCTCCTCGATGGGATCGTGCTTAGCACGGAATCGCGCCAAGTCCGGCATGGGTTAAGACTACGACTTCGCGAGAAGCGCTACAACCCTTCTGCGGAGAGAACCCGAGGAATGCCTGCCAGGTCATGGGCGATGCCAATGTTGGCCCATGCGGGAGTTTCCAAAAGCGGTTGAACCGCCGTCAGGCTATCGTGGCCCAGCTCCAGGACCAGTAGCCCGCCAGGCTTCAGAAAAGATCGCGCCTGGGCGACGAGCGCGCCGTAAACTTCGTAGCCTTCTTCGCCGCCGTACAGAGCCGATTCCGGTTCATGATCGCGAACTTCACGCGGAAGAGAATGGGCTTCCCGACGACCGACATAAGGGGGATTGCTGACGATCAAATCGAACTTGAGTGGCAGAAAGGCGTCGAATAGATGCGATTCCAAGAAGCGGACGCGAGCGGCAAACCCGAGCCGTTCGGCATTGCGGCGCGCTACGTGCAGTGCTGCGCTGGAAATGTCACTCGCGTAGATGATGGCGGAGGGCAATTCCTTCGCGAGCGCCAAAGCGATGCAGCCGGAGCCCGTGCCAATATCGACGATTGTCACGCCTCCGCCCGAAAGTTTGGGAGAGCGGCCAGCGCGGAGCTCACGAACCGCGAGACGATCCAGGGCAACCTCGACGACATGCTCGGTTTCCGGACGAGGGATCAGCACGTCGGGAGTGACCTGAAATTCCAGTCCCCAAAATTCCTGCTTACCGGTGAGATGCTGTGTAGGCTCGCCCGCAGAGCGGCGATCAATGAGTGCAAGAAATGAGGCGATCTCCACGGGGGGCAAAATCTCCTCGGGGTGAGAATAGATCCAGGTACGGTCGCGTCCTGTGACGTGCAACAGGAGAAGTTCGGCCGCCAGGGTAAAGGCAGGAATATCAGCTTGACGAAGACGCGCGATACCCTGACGCAGGACTTCGCGGACGGAATTGCCTGTGCTAACGGAAGTCATTCGAGGAGATGTTCCTTTTGCCGGCCACTCGACTCGAGCGCGCCATAAGCGACACCGTTTCCGACATAAGCGTATCGCCCGATAGCCAGGCCGCCCAAGGCGGCTTCACCAATGGCCAGTCCGCCCGTCGTCCTCCAGCCCAGAGCAACTGCAGCGATGGATAACAGGCCAATGGAGAATCCGCCGACCGAAATTACGCCGAGCGTGAGACCGCCAAAAGCGATCAATCCAGCAGCAATACCGCCGAGAGCAATCACGCCAGTAGCGCGGCCACCGCCGGCGGTGATGCCCTGTGCAACGGGACCGTTAGAGTACAGCGGCAACCCCGCGATGTGGGTTGGCGATTCGTAGATGTGGTCCTTCGAGCGCTGATGTTGCGCATCCAGGCCCGGACCAGGTTTGGGACCGGGGCGGGTAAGCATGATTCCCTCCACAAGGGATTAGACCTCAGCGAGTTCCTGTTTGAGCCTCGCAGCTTCGTAGTGCGTCACGAGTGCATCAACGAGGGGAGCGAGTTTGCCATCCATCACCTCGGTGAGTTGGTGGATGGTCAAACCGATGCGGTGATCACTGACGCGGTTCTGGGGATAATTGTACGTCCGAATTTTCTCGGAGCGGTCACCCGTTTTGATTTGTCCGCGGCGCTCGGCTCCGATAGCGGCCTGCTGCTTTTCCATTTCCATTTCATAGAGGCGGGCCCGAAGAACGCGCATGGCCTTGGCGCGATTTTTGATCTGGGATTTTTCGTCCTGCTGGGAGACAACGAGGCCGCTCGGAAGGTGGGTGATGCGGACGGCAGAGTAGGTGGTGTTGACGGACTGTCCCCCGGGACCGGAAGAGCAGAACGTGTCGATGCGCAGATCCTTGGCTTCAATCTTGATGTCGATTTCATCGGCTTCCGGGAGTACCGCAA